>SKED01001530.1_pt1 | contig 19655 bp, 17 predicted proteins | sample 4826651 | NCBI WGS metagenome assembly SKED01 (sample SAMN11008818, study PRJNA524170) | human gut metagenome | biome: Human fecal sample; material: Feces; isolation source: fecal sample from pouch patient p19 | host: Homo sapiens | place: Israel: Tel-Aviv | collected 2016-06-28
AATACAAGTCATCCATGAGAACAAGTGTTTTCTTTTTTATTTATAAAATTCTTTTGAGCATTTATGCTCAGATCTACAATTCATCTCACTACCTGCAGAGGTAGGAGAATTCTTGTTATATATTATGTTAAATTCTCATCATCTCCGACATGATACATGCCCCGGAAGCACCGCAGTCCATTACTTCCTGTATCTGTCTGGTTCCTGCGTGGATGCCGCCGATCGCATATACCGGGATCGTTACGGCATTGCAGATTTCTCGCAGGAAGTCTAATCCCCGTGGCGGCAGGCCTTTCTTGCAGTCGGTAGTGTAGATATGCCCTGCTGTCAGATAGGTTGCTCCGAGTTTCTGTGCTTCTTTTGCTTCCTCTACAGAGTGTACAGAACATCCCACTGCCAGAAAATCACCTGGATTTTCGCTGTTTTCTCTGAGAAGAAACAGAGGCAGATGAATATATGGATGCTGCAATTTTCTCGCTGTTTCCAGATATGTATGAAGCATACATGGAACCTGATATTGTTTACATAATGTCAGAATCTGTACTGCCAATTCTGCATATTCTTCCTCAGAAAGATCCTTTTCTCTGAGGATCACAGCCCTGGGATGGAGTTTACAGACACGTTCCATCTGTTCCAGGAACGGTCTACTGCTCAGTTTGCGGTTTGTCACTGCAATGACATTTTTATATTCTTCTTTATAAATAGACATAATCATTCATGACCGGCTGGAGCTGGTGATCCAAAAGTGCCTGATATACTTCATCTACAGACCTTCCGTCTGAGATCTCAAACTGGTCATCTCCTTTGTCTTCAATATCGTCTACGTGGCTTCCGATTCCTGTGCTGACGCCTGCTGAGATCTTGGTTGCAGCGATATTTACCAGATTGTCTCTTACTCTCTCGCACTCTCTTGTGGACACAGTAATGCTCGCGAATGGCATAAACAGACGGTATGCACAGACAACCTGGAGAAGCTGTGGTTCATGTACATCCATCGGGTTGATCCTGTCATTATTGATGATCGGACGAAGTCTCGGGCAGGAAAAAGCAATCTCTGCATGAGGGTATTTTCTCTGGAGCAGCCATGCATGATAGCCTGTCGCAAATGCATCCTTACGGAAATCGTCCAGACCGAGAAGTGCTGCAAATCCTACACCTCTCATGCCGCCTTTCAGCGCACGTTCCTGTGCGTTCAAGCGGTACGGGAAGATTCGTTTGTGACCTGCAAGATGAAGTGTTTCATATTTGTCTGAGTTGTACGTTTCCTGGAAAACTGTTACATAATCCGCACCGCATTCATGCAGATAATGATACTCGTCAGAGTTCATCGGATAAACTTCCAGGCCGATGACCTTAAAATATTTTCGTGCGATCTTACATGCTTCTCCAATGTATTTCACATCAGATTTCGCTCTGCTCTCACCTGTCAGGATCAGGATTTCCTGCAATCCTGTTTTGGAGATCGCTTCCATTTCTTTTTCGATCTCTTCTGCATTTAACTGGGCCCTGCGAATCTTGTTGTGGCAGTTGAAACCACAGTAGATGCAATAGTTTTCACAGTAATTTGCGATGTAAATTGGTGTAAACATATATACACTATTGCCAAAATGTTTCCTTGTCTCTACTCTCGCCGCCTGTGCGATCTCCTCCAGAAGAGGAAGTGCTGCCGGGGAAAGAAGTGCCTGAAAATCTTCGATCGTGCGGTTGTCATGTTCCAGTGCCCTGCGGACATCTTTCTCTGTATACTGGTCATAATCGTAGGCATTCATTGCGGTAATGACCTTTTCCATAACATCTGATTCTTCCATTGTTTCCATGCCCGGAAGATACTTCATATGATCGATACGGTTCTTTTTCATATCCTCAAGGATCACTTCATTGACGATGCTTTCATTGAAATGTTCTCCATGATTTGCTGCTGTATTCTCTGCCATTTTATTCTGTCCTCCGTTCCTTAGTCATGCAGAAATCCTGTCAGTGGTGATGACGCGCTGGCACCTTTTTCCAGAGTACGTCCCAGTCCGGAAAGGTATGCGCTGCGGCCTGCTTCGATTGCTTTTTTGAACGCTTCTGCCATTGCCTCTACATCTCCAGCAGTTGCGATCGCGGTATTTGCCATAACTGCGGAAGCTCCCATTTCCATTGCTTCACATGCCTGGGAAGGTCTGCCGATTCCTGCATCTACGATGATCGGAAGGTCAATTTCATCGATCAGGATCTGGATAAATTCTTTGGTGCAGATGCCTTTGTTGGAACCGATCGGGGAACCAAGCGGCATAACGCAGGCAGCTCCGGCATTCACCAGATCTCTTGCTGCATTCAGATCCGGATACATATATGGCATAACTACGAAGCCTTCTTTTGCAAGGATTTCTGTTGCTTTGATGGTTTCATAGTTATCCGGAAGGAGATATTTGGAGTCATGGATGACTTCAATCTTTACAAAATCTCCACAGCCAAGTTCACGGGAAAGTCTTGCGATACGGACTGCTTCTTCGGCATTTCTCGCACCGGAAGTGTTTGGAAGAAGTGTAACATTATCTGGAATATAATCCAGGATATTCGCAAGTCCGCCTTCGTTTGCACGGCGCAGTGCAAGTGTGATGATCTGTGCCTCTGCTTTTTCAATGCAGGCTTTTACCAGATCCAGTGAAAATTTACCGGAACCAAGAATGAAACGTGAGGTAAATTCGTGTCCTCCAAGAACCAGTTTATCCTCATTTTTGCCGCTTCCGCCGCCCATAAAACTTACGATTTCCATAACATCACCCTCCTTCAAAATGGTTGTTCCATATAATTCTCTTGCAAGTATTTTGTCGTTTAATTCAATTGCTACCTGAACCGGTACGTACTTGTTCGTCTCCAGATATTCTGTGACTGATAATGGTTTCTCAAGTGTTTTTTCTACTCCGTTTACTGTGATCATATTTGTCCTCCTGTGTTGTGATACATTAGTAATAACGATACATACGAATTATTACGCTGCTTCGCAGCTTCATAATTCTACAACCATTCGGAATCCGCAGATTTACTTCGTAAATCGCTACTTCCTCATGTTTGGCGGCTTCCAAATTCGAGCATCTTATCCTGCAAGTAGGAACGATGTTCGAGTTTTGAAGCCTTGGTATCAAAAAAGAGTTCACAAAAGAATACACCCGCGGTGGTGCACCCCTTCATGAACTCTGTTCACTCTCATTTGTATCGCTATGAAATTGTGTTCCTGTTCAGATATGAAACGAATCAGCAGACGCGCCACTGGTGTTCTCTCGATATGTAATACAAAAAAGGAGACGCCACAAGGCATCTCCCGTAATATCCACATACGTTCACATTCCTACGTTGGCATTATCCAAATCAGGTATAAGGGTCGAAGTTAATTACTTCCTCTCAGCCTGCCAGTACAAGCTCCCCTGCTTATTTACAAAGTTTAGTATATGCTTTAATCACAATTCTGTCAAGTCTTGATTTTTACACATTAGCTTTGTACAGTATGACAAAACACCTCGCGGGATATTACCTGTGAACAGTAACTATAATTTTATACATAAGAAAAGCCCGGATCTCTCCAGGCTCTTCTCGGTCTTTTTATTTTTCAAAGAGGTCTACCAGTTCCTGTCCATCATCATATCCGGCATCTTTGAGCTGTTCTACGAACCACTCATCTACACCATCTACTGCTTCTTTGAAGGAATCGATATCCATATCATCTTTGTCTGTGATAGTTACGCCATTCTTTGACTGCCAACGAGTCTTGATCTCCTCATCACCGGAACGGTTGATGTAACGCTCATACTCAACGGCTTTCTGTCCACACTCATCAACAACTGCCTGCTGCTCTGGTGTCAGAGTATCATACAGATCCTGGTTGATACAGAAGAACAGACAGTCATAGATCGCATCCCACATGGAGCAGTACGGCTGAACCTCCTGCACGCTTGCCGCGTCGATTGCCGGAAGCGGATTTTCCTGACCTTCTACTGTGTTCTGCTGCAGAGCAGTGTAGGTCTCAGACCAGTTCATGTTTGTCGCATCTGCGCCCCATCTCTTGTAGCATTCCATCAGAAGGTTGGAGCCTGCTACACGGATCTTGAGGTTCTTCATATCGTCGACAGTTTTTACTTCGTGCTTGCTGTTTGTCAGTTCACGGAAGCCGTTCTCTGCGATACCCATGCAGTGCAGGCCATAACTGGAAAGGATCTCTTTCAACTTATCACCGGCTTCGCCATCGAACTTCGCATCCGCATCATCATAAGAATCATAAATAAACGGAAGTGATACTACATTAAATCTCGGATCAAATGCTGAGTAGATCAGGTTGGAATGCATGGAGATCTGTACCGGGTCTCCGTTCATCAGTGCCTGAATTCCCTCGGACTGATTTCCGTTTGTCAGCTGGTCTGCTGCGTAAACATTAACTTTGATCTTGCCGCCGGTTGCTTTTTCCATCAGTTCTCCGAACTTACGTCCACCTTCTGCCCAGGTACTTGTCTCTGTAGTAGAGCATGCAAAGTTCCATGTTGCTTCCGGCCAGTCAAGGTCACTGTGATCAGCCACCGTATCTGTAGATTCCTGTGTAAAGAGATCAACCAGTTCCTGTGCGTCATCATATCCTTCTTTCTCGAGTTCCTTAACAAACCACTCATCTACGCCATCTACGGCTTCTTTAAAGGAATCGATATCCATATCTTCTTTATTTGTAATGGTCACACCGTTCTTTGACTGCCAGCGGGTCATGATCTCTTCATCACCTGAACGGTTGATATAACGCTCATATTCAACCGCTTTCTGTCCACACTCATCAACAACTGCCTGCTGCTCCGGTGTCAGGCTGTCATAAATCTCCTGGTTGATACAGAAAAACAGACAGTCATAAATTGCATCCCACATGGAGCAGTACGGCTGAACCTCCTGCACGCTTGCTGCATCGATTGCCGGCAGCGGATTTTCCTGGCCCTCTACTGTGTTCTGCTGCAGAGCTGTATAGGTCTCTGTCCAGTTCAGGTTCGTTGCATCTGCGCCCCATCTCTTATAGCATTCCATAAGAAGATTAGATCCTGCAACACGAATTTTGAGATTCTTCATATCATCCAGAGTCTTGACTTCATGCTTGCTGTTGGTCAGTTCACGGAAGCCGTTCTCTGCGATACCCATGCAGTGCAGTCCATATTCAGAAAGCAGTTCTTTCAGTTTTTCACCGGCTGCACCGTCAAATTTAGCATCCGCATCATCATAAGAATCATAGATAAACGGAAGGGATACTACATTGAATCTCGGGTCAAATGCAGAATAGATCAGGTTGGAATGCATGGAAATCTGTACCGGGTCTCCATTCATCAGTGCCTGGATTCCTTCAGACTGATTTCCGTTTGTCAGCTGGTCGGTTGCATAAACATTAACTTTAACCTTGCCTCCGGTAGCTTTTTCCATCAGTTCGCCGAACTTACGTCCGCCATCTGCCCAGGTACTTGTCTCTGTTGTAGAGCAGGCAAAGTTCCAGGTCATTTCCGGCCAGTCAAGGTCGCTGTAATCTTCAATTGTATTAAAGGAGTCACTGCCATCTCCTGCATCTTTTGAAGATGTGCTTCCTGTGTCAGCAGAAGCCTGGTCTCCTGTGTAAGAGCCATCTTTTGCAAGTGCTTTCGGCAGTGCTGTGGAAGTTGCCGGAATATATGTAACAATCAGAAGTACCGCAACACTGGCTGCGATCATCGGCATAACTGCTCTTGAAATCTGCTGCAGGGTAACTTCCAGACCTTTCTTGATCTTGATACTGATCGCAACGAAAAGGTTGACACCAACCGGAGGTGTTACCTGTCCGATTGCAAGGTTTACAGTTGCCATAACACCGAATGCAACAACGTCATATCCAAGTGCCTTACATACCGGAAGCATGATCGGGATAAAGATATACATTGCTGAGTTTGCATCGATAAAACATCCTGCGATCAGGAAAATAACATTTACGATCAAAAGGAATACAAACTGATTGTGTGCGATAGAGCCAAGCAGTCCAGATGCAGCATCTGCAATACCAAACTTGGTACATACAAATGAAAACAGTGATGCACTGGCAACGATCAGCATGATTCCACCAGTAGTCTTTGCAGAATCTACCAGGATATCAAACAGGTCTCTGAAAGACACTTCTCGGTAGATCACCATACCTACAAAAAGTCCATACACAACAGATACGGCTGCTGCTTCTGTTGGTGTAAAGATACCGCCATAGATTCCGCCGAGAATGATAACCGGCATCAGGAATCCCCAGAATGCATCTTTGAAGGTATCCCAGCGTTCTTTTGCAGATGCTTTCTGGCGGGATGGTTTGATATCATGTTTGTTTGCTTCAAGAATTACTACGATCACAAGTGCAACACCCATCAGGATTCCAGGAACGATACCTGCCATGAACATATCAGCGATAGATACGCCTGTGATGGATGCGTATACAACGAATGCGATACTTGGCGGTATGACGATCGCCACCGAACTTGCCGTCGCCATCAACGCTGTGGAAAACGGTGCGGAGAAACCGCCCTGCTCTACCATTGCCGGGATCAGAACAGCGCCAAGAGCTGCTACTGTAGCCGGACCGGAACCGGAGATTGCTCCGAAGAAACAGGAAACAATAACGCATACAATCGCGATACCACCTTTTTTGTGTCCGACGCAGGTGTCGACAAAATCGATCAGTCTGCGGGAAATTCCGGCTTTTGCCATAATATTTCCGGACAATACAAAGAAGGGAATTGCAAGAAGAAGGAATTTACTGATTCCTGAATACATATTTGTTGCAACGATAGTAAGTGAGGTTCCTGAATACAGGATAGCACATACTGAGGAAAGTCCCAGGCAAAGCGCGATCGGCACACCAAGGATCAGAAAAACAAAAAATGAAATAAACAAAACAGCACTGATCATTTATTTGTCCTCCTTATCGTTATTATTTCCAAAACAGACATCCAAGCAGTATTCAATAAAATGAAGAATCATACAGCCTGCTCCGATCGGTACAAAGGACCAGAATATCCATTCCGGCCAGTTCAGTACGAACGTTCTCTTACCATTTGCAAGCTGGGTAAGAACTTTGTCCATACCATATTTAAAGAGAATCACTGAAAAAATGATGCTAAGCACTGTAATCAGAATTACTGAAGGTTTTTTCAGTTTTTTCGGAAGACGGTCCGTAACCAGCGTCAGGCTGACCAGTCCTCCCTCACGACATGACAGTGCTGCTGCCAGAAGTGTGATAAGTACAAATACCGCAACAACAAGTTCTTCTGTAAAAGACCATGAACGGTGGATGACTTTACGGGAAAATACATTTCCCACTGTGAGCACGAGGATCAGCAGTGTGGAGATCACAAGTACGATTTTTTCAACTGCTGCCAGTGCATTCATGAGTTTTTTGTAGACTTTCATCCTCTCTTCCTCCCTTTTGTTTTTCCGGTTTCAGAAATATTTTTGGGTATAAAAAAACCGCCCCTCAGGGACGGATATATTATTCCGCAACCACCCTGTTTCTCCATTGAAACAAGTACGATTCTGCAACGTACCGGCATACGCGTCTCCTGTAACGGGGAGCCTCCGTGAAAACCTACTGATGAATCAAAAACGTTCGGTCTTCCTTCTCAGGGATGATATTCAAAACAGTGCCGTTACCGCATCACACCAACTGCGGCTCTCTGGAAACGCGCATTCTCTGTCTCTACTGATTCCCATCGTAGAATTTACTGTTATGCTTTAGTCTATTACTAAGACAAAGTTATTTTACAACTCTTTTTTGATACAGTCAAGTCCTTTCTCGACAGAATGTAACAATTTTGTCGCAAATTTTATAAACAACAAAATAAACTGACCGGTCATTACTTTCCTTTGTAATAATCGGTCAGCCCCATGCACAGGTCGAACTCGTGGTTCATTCTCTCCACAAAACCTTCTTCATTGTCAGTATATGGCTGTGCGTCATTGACGATATATCTTCCGAACTTCATTCCATCCAGTTTGAATTCAGAATTCTCTGTCCACATGCCATGAGCTCCCTGCCAGTAGGAATCCTCTCCTGCTACGCTCAAAACAAAAGCGTCCACATATTTGTCATCATTGCTGTCATAATCCATGTAATCAATCTGGGAATCAAACGCAGACAGAACTTCCTCCGCCAGTTCCTCGATTGAATTGTTATCGTTTTCGTATTTCTCCATATCATACTTGGCAGTATAATAAAAAACATCTCCACTTAGCTGAAGCTGTGAATTGGAAATATCCTTTGCATATGTAGTCATACTGTTCTGATTTCCGCTGAAAAGCAAAGTTCTCAGTTTATCAGAAGTAAGTGCCCCTTCTTTGAATCGGTTATCCGGAAAATCGACCATAAATACCGGCATCTTAACTGTGCCTTTGACTGCTGCATGTTCCTTCCCGTCGGAACAGACTTCCTGAGTCAGATCTTCTGTCGTATCTTCCTGAACTTCTTTATCCTTTGCACTGCAGAAATTTACAGCAAGTATTGAAAGTATAACTCCTGCAAGTACCATTTTACCAAAACGTTTCATAATAATCTCCCCTTACAACCAAACCACCGAACCACCTGCCTCCCAACAGATGATTCTGATTTCCTTGTAACGGCTCTTATTATACACTTGCAGATAAGTGCGCTGTAAATTCGATTTTTCGTGAGTAAGTTTTTCTCATGGTCAGTTTGCTGAACTATCCCTGCGATTTACTACATAAATACCAACGCACACCAGAAGCAGGGCGATCAGACTTCCTGCATTAAATGCCTGGTGGACTTCGCCCAGGACCAGTGCTGACAGAATCACGCTGCACAGTGGATTTACAAAACCAAATATCGCGACTTTTGAAACGTCATTCCATGCAAGCAGCACAGACCAGAGTGTGTATGCTACTGCTGAGACCATTGCCAGATACAGTATGAGCAGTATTCCCCCGGCTGTAACATTTCCAAGATGTCCTCCCATGCCCACACCAATCAAAGTCAATATGATGCCTCCCATTGTAAACTGTGTTCCACTCAGAACTACCGGAGATACTTTTCTGGAAAAAATATTGATCAGCACAGTGGAGATTCCATAAGAAAGCTGCGCGATCAGGATAAAACCTTCGCCAGTGAGTTTAAAGCCCATATCCAGTGAATTTCCCATCAGATTGATGACTACAACTCCTGCGAAGCCGAGAATACAACCGGCGATCTTCCTGCCTGTCATTCGCTCGTTTCGAAACACAAGACAGGCCAAAAGGATTGCAATAAAATTCCCAAGTCCGGTAATGATTCCACCTTTAACGCCGGATGTATGTGCGACACCTATATAAAAGAAAAAATACTGTCCTACTGTCTGTGCCAGACATACTGGTACAGCATATTTCAGGATTTCTCTGTTCGGAAGCATGATTTTCCTTTCTCGAACAGATGCAAAGATCAGAACCAGAATACCCGCCAGTGTAAAACGAATTCCGGCAAAAACGATCTGACTTGCCGTGTCTGCAGAATCCACCTGCATCAGATTATACCCTGTTTTGATAACAGGGATCGCACTCCCCCATAAAACACAGCATACGCACGCCAGAAGCGCAACGATACCTGTTTTTGTCAGGATGTTTTGTTTTTGTGTCATGATTTATTTCTCCTCTTTAGATGTATTATTTATTACTTTACTTTAATTTCTCCAGTACTGGAAAAAGGCATCCTCCTGCTCAGAGCGGATCCCATACTTTCTTCTTGCTATATAAAACTTTGATTTCCAGAGCGATGTTTCAACCGGAATCGTTGCTATATTATGCAAACGGACAATATCCATATAAGGCAGAACCGCAATTCCAAATCCATTCTCCACAAGCCCTGCAACTACCTCGATCTCTTCTGCTGCACACACCGGTTTGACGCTGATCCCCTCTGCCGCAAAAAGCTGCTCCTGCAGTTTACGGAATCCACTGGTTTTGGAAAACATGATCTGCGGATAATACGCAATCTCTTTTAATGAAACTGTATCTCGCTTTTCGAGTGGATGTCCCTTCGGAACTGCTACTGCGATATAAGATCCCCGGATCGGATAATATTCCAGCTCATCCGATTTCAAAAGATCTGAACAAAATCCAATATCATATTTTCCTTTCTGAAGTCCCTCTGCAATCTCCGGTGTCAATCGGTTGTAAATGATAAATGGAAAAGTTGCTCCAAATTCCCGCAGCATTCGCGGAATCGTTCCCGGTGCCAGCGGATATACAGAGCCGATCCGTACAGTCTTCTCTTCTGTGCGGAGTCCTGCCGCCCTTTCCTCCAGGCGCAGATATGCATCCAGAATCTCTTCGACTTCATTCATCAGCTCTTTTCCATAACTGCTCAGGCTCACATTACGTCCCTCTTTCTGAAAAAGCGGTACTCCATACTCCTCTTCCAGAGTCTTAATCGCATGGCTGAGTCCCGGCTGTGAAATATTCAGTGCCTGTGCCGCTTTTCCATAATGCTGGATCTTTGCCAGCTCTGCGAAATATTTTAAATATTCAATATTCATAGGTTCCTTCTTTCATAAATGCCAAATTGCAAACTTATTTTGTACCATTATCTGATATCACAGAATCTATTCCTGCCTTCATGATATCATATCACATTTCATTTACTTTTAGAATTGATTTATTCAAAATAATCATTTGTTTTTATCAATTATCTTGTATATAATAGGCACAGTTCAAAGAGAGGCCTAACAATATAACAATAAATTTAATTTTTAAGGAAGAAGGATACTTAACGTATGAATACGAAAAAATTTCATCTCGCCGGAGAAACAGCTCTCCTGCTCGTTTTATTGATCAACTCCCTTGCCGTGGATCTGATGTCCAAGAGCGGCTTCGGAATTTCAACGATCTCCTCTGTACCGCTTATTTTCAGCACAGCTTTTCCATTCCTCACATTTGGAACATGGAACTATATTTTCCAGACATTGCTTGTCATCACACTGATGATCCTGAAACGTTCCTTCTGCCCTGGCTACCTTTTTTCCTTCGTAGTCGGAATCGGTTTCGGTAAAATGCTCGACGTCCACAACGCATGGCTTCAGACACTGCCAAACGCACTGCCGCTGAACGCAGTATACTTTGTCGCAGGATTTGCTCTGATGTGTTTCGGTATCTGCCTTGCAAACAACTGCATGCTTCCGATCATCCCTACAGACACTTTCCCACGCGACCTGTCCGAGATCTTAAGCCAAAAATACAAAGTCATCAAAACCACTTTTGATCTCACCTGCCTGACGACCACCGTTGTCCTGTCCCTTACGATCCTCCACAGATTCTACGGAATCGGCTTCGGTACTGTCTTCTGCGCATTCGTAACAGGAAAAGGTGTTTCCCTTGTTCAGAAGTTCTTCGACAAACATGTGGAATTTTACCGCGTGACTGGAAGGAAACATGTTGTAGTTGGAAGGAATGTGCGCCACGCATAATATACACCATCACATATTAAACAGCAACAAAAAAAGACTTCCGAGAGGTTTTGTCTCTCGGAAGCTTTTTTGTTTTAAAATTTAACCCGAATTATTCATGGAGCAATTTCTAACCTAAAACTTGCACCATGAATTGAAAAATGATCCATGCGGCCATAACTTCTCTCAATTCGTCAGAAAAAGAGCATAAAATCCCTATGACGAGTTTTGGAGTAATTATCAGGCTGTCAAGGTTCGTTGACAGTTGCTATTCCAACTGTACATTCAGCTTACCTATTGCAGAAAGGGGGTCATAAAACTCTTCTTTATATGGGCAGCTGCTACACAGCTTGAATGTGATATATCTTGCTGAGTGAACTACTTTTGTAGCAATCTTCAGCAGTTTTAAACGGACGGTATCAATGCGTTGTTTCCGCATTTTTGCTGATAATACCAATCATCTAAACCAATTAAATATGTTATAGGCAAGAGCATGTACCTGGACTCTGTTTGCATTTACAATTCTGTTGTGACTGCTCACCGCAGAAAAATCAAAACCGGATTTGCTTTCTTTGATGAAGTTTTCCATCAGCCGGATAACATAGCTTGTTCCGTTTTCCTCACACTGCTTATAGAGATCAGGAGTTGCAAAACCACTATCGCCGCGAAGCAGGAGATGGATGGTTGGATAATCATTCAGGTACTCGTCGAGAATCGGCTGCAGGAAATCGGTTACACCGGTACAGGAATAAGCTGCTCCATCACAGAGTTGGATTTTTATCAGATCACCAGTGATTCCGTCATAACAAACGAGCGGATGGTAGCCATTACTCCGATAATGGAAGTTAAATGCCCTGCCTTCCTGTTTGCCGTATGCTACGAGGAGCGTGGAATCCAGATCCAGGATCACTGCCTGAGGCATCTGGATGTTGTAGATCCTTTTTCTAAGTATCTGGCTGATTTCCTGGAACTGTTTTAAAGTGTCTTCATCCATGCGGTTAAAGAATCTTGATACTGTTGGCTGAGATGCTAATGCGGATTTTTCAAGTACAGCTTTAAAAATAGGATCCTTGATCAGTTCATCCGAAGCATCATCTTCGAAGTAACCGGCCATGATCATATATATCATCTGGAGAAGGTTATCCCTGTCCGTATGATATCGAAACACTGCAGAATCATTGGTCTTAAATGAACGGTTTAAAAGCCGTTCAATGCCAAGTTTGCTTATGAACTCTTTGATGAGGAGTAAGCCTGCATCGGAGGAGTTACTGTTCAAGGGTTAGCTGGACTTAAGAAGACCGATGGTGTAAACTGGTAATAGTTAGAGCCATCGGTCTTCTTTATCCAAATATCCTGGACACTCTGTCAAATGTAACGTCGCCTCCATCAAAATTTATTTTAATTTGCCTATTGCTTTGAAGTGAAAAGGTGTTTACAATACTCATAAAGGGCTTCTTTGTTTGGGATTGTTAAGACTTTGAACACCTTAATTTTACCACAAATGGATGCTCTTTTTTTATTCACTTAACAAGTGAAAAGCAATATGCAATTAAAATACAGTAACTATGTGGCTTTCAGCCACGATCACGGCTTTGCCGTGAATAATTCAGGATTAGTTACAAATCTTGGATACCATCAGAATCCAACGGACAACATTGGACTTGGAGATTTGTGCGTTGAATCAGATGCAGGACTTGAAATCACCGGTGTAAGTATTACAGATTAATATGAAATAAAGCATGCCAAAAGGCACAGAACCCGCGGGTTCTGTGCCTTTTTTAAAATTCTTTCACCATCTTCTCAATTTCCACTTCATCCAGTACTTCACACCTCTTATCGCGTATCGCATAAACTCTCGTACAGATATTTAATACTGTAGGACGATGGGTTGTCACAATACAGGTCCTTGGATAGGTATCCTGCATGATATTTTTGAGAACCTTTCTTTCGGTGGCAACATCAAGTGCCGAAGTTGCCTCATCCAGGAGAAGGATCGGAGACTTGCGGAGAAGTGCCCTTGCAATAGAAAGTCTCTGTGCCTGTCCCTCAGAAAAACCACCGCCCCGCTCTTTTACAATGCTCTGAATACCATTGGGAAGTTTTTCCACGAAATCCTATGCACAGGAGAGTTTGAGAGCCTCTATGATTTCCTCATCTGTGGTATCCGGCTTTACGTTTCGCATATTTTCTGCGATGGTTCCCGAAAACATGGTATTTCCCTGCGGAACATAGGAAAAAAGCTTTCTAGTCGAAGGTGACATATTCAGTTTTTGATTATGATCACTTCCGGCACAAATCTGAAATTCTCCGCTCTGTGCCCGAAGAAGTGACAGGATCAGCCGGAGCATAGTTGTTTTTCCTTCACCGGAAGGTCCGACCAGGGCGATGATCTCATGTGGATAAGCTTCCATAGAAGCATGGGCAAAAACTTCCGTTCCACTGTGATAGGTATAGCTCAGATCCTTCATTGTGAGACCGATACCGCTGGTTTTGTGCTGCTTTTCAAAGAGTTTTACTGCATGATCCTGGCTGTAATCTTCCTGCGGTATTTCCACGATATTCATCAGACGTCCGGTCTGATGACCTGTGATGATATCGACAAGATCTTTGGAGATCAGGCTGGAAGCAAGTGAAACACAAGATCCCATAACACCCAGCAGTGTATAGAGAATCATAGATTTCCAGTAACGTCTGCCATACTGGTAGATCCATATGGTTTGTTTCCACATTTTCTGGAGGCTTCCCTGTCTGAGATGTTTCATGATAAGCTGGAGTTTCTCTCTCATTGTGGTTCCTCCAGAGCATCTATTTTCCTCTGAACTGTATAAACAGCAGATGGATTTCTGGTGCAGAGCAGATGCAGGATCGGCACCTGTCCGGCAATTTTTTCCGCAAAGTCAAGGTTCATGGAGAAGAAGCGTTCTTTCCAGGAAGGGGAGATCATGCGCTGCATAATCCGGATGACTTTTTCTGAAGGAGACAGCTCCTGAAGAAAATCTTTCTCCGGATCGCGTCCGAGAAGGACGATACCGCCAAGCTCATGATCAGTGGTCGTATAAATCCCGGAAGTTCCGCACCATGGAATCCCGTAGACGATAATTTTGCTGTTTTCCATGCCAAGGAGATTGAGATCACCATTCAGATATGGAGTCTGCAGAAGATCATGCCACATTTGGGTGTGTGTTGATTTACCCATACCGGAATGTCCGGAGAACAGCCATGCTTTTTCTTTATAAAGAATCGATGCAGAATGAATGGCAAATTTCCCGTGCTTTTGTGCAGCAAACAGGAAAAAGAGCCGGATCGCATGAAAAATATTTTCCTGTGCTGATTCAGAGGTTTCCGGAGTACAGTAGAATCTCACGTAACTTCCGTCCAGACTCATATGTACCTGATGAATGTTTGACATCTGCGGGAAAAGAATCACATAGCGGTCAGGGTTTTCTAAAATTGTCATATCTGAATTGCGAAGGAGGACTTTTCCATAAGATTTGCTGGCTGGCGGAGTTGTAAAAAACTCAATTTCCTGGTCTGCATCTTTCGCAGGATTCATTTCGCGGAACTTATCGAAGTATCCGGAGAAAAGCTGCGAAGCGCCATGGAAGTGAAGGCGAAGCCCTGCGATCAGGATGCATAAGGAGGCTTCTTCCGACTGAAGACGAAGAGTTTCGGTCAGCATTCCCATGGACTGCAGCTGCCGCAGAAAATCAAGAATGTCCTCGCGGAGCATGGGAAAATTCTCCTCCGCAAGTCCATATCTGCGTGCAAGCATTTCGGTCAGCATTTCCAGGTCAGCACCTTCATTATGCTGGATCACATTCCACAGAAAAGCGCTGGTTTCGTTCAGGATGGTTCCTTTACGCTGGTCGGCAATCTGCTGTCCGAAAGGAAGAATGTAACTGACACCTTTTATTTTACGAAGGGTATAGCCTTCTTGACATTTGAACATAAAAAAATCCTTTCTGAAAAGTACAGTTTTATACAGAAAGAATTATAACATCCGGCAAAATCTCATACAAGAAAATAACTCCAAAAAAGAGGGAAAGCTGCGTTATTCTGTTACCGTGAACAGTAACGTTGTTCTTGCAATAAGCATCTGCTCAGGGTAAAATATTATAAACTGAGATGGATACAGATATCCGAAGGCAGGATCTTTGAAGCCGCTGGGAGACGTATAATAAGTATAATGGAGAACAGGATGATTAAAAAAAGAGCAATACTGTGTCTGAGCGTGATTCTGACAGTGGTATTGGCAGCAGGAGTGGAAATGTTCTGGCTTAGCAGACAAAAGACAGTAAAAGAATATAAGGAAAGCCAGGTGGCTTTCGGGAATCCGCTTATGGGATATGCGAGAAATGCCTGGTATGATAAAGTTTCGGAAGACATTTCTCTTTTGTATATGGACATTACCTGGGCAGAACTGGAACCGGAGGAGGGTGTTTATGACTGGGAGGCCATCGAGAAAAAAAATCAGCTCGCACGATGGAAAAGCGAGGGGAAGCATCTGGTATTGAGATTCGTCTGTGATATTCCGGGACAGGAAGAGCATATGGACATACCGGAATGGCTGTACGAAAAAAGTGGAAAAGCCGGTCAATGGTATGCCGGAGGATATGGGAAAGGCTTTGCTCCAGATTATAACAATCCGACGATCATTTCCTGTCATGAGCAGGCAGTAAAGGCACTTGGAGAGCACCTGGGGCAGGATGGGCTGATCAGTTATATTGAGCTTGGAAGCCTTGGACACTGGGGAGAGTGGCATGTAAACTACAGCGAGGGAATTCAGAGGATTCCGGGAGAAGAGGTAAGAGAACAATATATTCTCCCATGGATGGAGGCCTTTCCGGATGCCATGATTCTCATGCGGAGACCATTTGCTGCTGCAAAAAAACATGGATTTGGGTTATATAATGATATGACCGGACATCCACAGGGAACCCAGAGCTGGCTTGACTGGATTAGCAATGGCGGTGAGTATGATCAGACAGGTGAAAAAAATGCAATGGTGTCCATGAAGGATTTCTGGAAAACCGCACCATCCGGCGGAGAATTTACAAGTTCTTTCTCGATGGAGGAGATGATGGACACAGATCTGTCAGAGACTGTAGAAATGATCCGTGAAGCACATACAACCTTTCTGGGCCCGAAGATCCCGGATGAGGATTATGCAGAAGGATACAAAGAAGTCCTCAAAAACATGGGGTATCGTCTGTGGATTTCAAAGTCAGAACTAAAAAGCACCCGAAACAGCAGCAGTCTGAAGCTTATCTGGGAAAATTCAGGAGTGGCACCACTATATAAAGACTGGCCGGCATATATTTATATTGAAGATGAGAAGGGAAAACTTGTCGAAAAGAAAAATATCGAAATAAAAATGTCGTCTGTGCTTCCGGAAGAAGAAATATCAACCTCAACCACACTGAAGACAGAGAAACTGAACAGCCTTCTGAAAAAGGGATATCGTCTTTCTATCGGAATTGAAGATCCTATGACAGAGAAAGTGGGTGTTCGTCTGGCAATGAATACCTTATATCAGGAAGGAAAAAATTATCTCTGGAAATAAGAGAACAGAGAGAATGCAAAAAAGCTCCAAAAAGAAGGAGGGCCGGGCGTCTGTGCCCGGCGAGTATGAAAAAGAAAAATATATGTAAAAAAGCATTCGCTTTATTTGCTTATTACTATACTGTGAATCTGTGATGAATTTGTGATGAGAGATTGAAGAAAGAGTGATGCTTTTCTAAAGAAGAAATAAATTTTCTTTTGGAAAAATAAAAAAATTCATTCCAGCGAGCAATTAGCCGTTGTAAAAGTAGATTTACTCATTTATAATGAGAATCAGATTCAAAAGAGAGATTATACAGGAAACAGGAGGCAAGCCTTGAAAAAAGAATTAGTTATTGTCATTGATTTTGGCGGTCAGTACAATCAGCTGGTTGCGCGACGTGTCAGAGAATGTAACGTATACTGCGAAATCTATTCTTACAAGACCGATCTTGAGAAGATCAAAGCGATGAATCCTAAAGGAATTATCCTTACCGGCGGTCCGAACAGCTGCTATGAGGCGGATTCACCGACTTACCAGAAAAAACTGTTTGAACTTGGCGTTCCGGTACTGGGACTTTGCTATGGCGCACAGCTTATGATGCATGTCCTTGGCGGCAAAGTTGAAAAAGCCGATGTCAGCGAATATGGTAAGACAGAACTTCTTGTTGATAAGACAGATTCCAAAATTTTCGAAAATGTATCCAATAAAACAATCGTATGGATGAGCCATACAGACTACATTTCCAAACCGGCACCGGGATTTGAGATCGCTGCACATACAGCAGACTGTCCGGTGGCTGTTGCTGAGAATGCAGATCAGAAACTGTATGCGATCCAGTATCATCCGGAAGTACTTCACACCGTAGAAGGCAAGACCATGCTGTCCAACTTCGTACTTGGTGTCTGTGGATGTGCCGGAGACTGGAAGATGGATGCTTTCGTTGAAAACACCATCAAAGAGATCCGCGAAAAAGTCGGCGACGGCAAAGTGCTCCTCGCACTGTCCGGTGGAGTTGACTCTTCCGTTGCAGCAGGACTCCTTTCCAGAGCGATCGGCAAGCAGCTTACCTGCGTATTCGTGGACCACGGCCTTCTTCGTAAAGACGAAGGCGATGAAGTAGAGGGCGTATTCGGACCAAACGGTCAGTTCGACCTGAACTTTATTCGTGTCAATGCACAGCAGAGATACTATGACAAGCTTGCAGGCGTTACAGAGCCTGAAGCAAAACGTAAAATCATCGGTGAAGAGTTCATCCGTATTTTCGAAGAAGAAGCAAAGAAGATCGGAGCAGTGGATTTCCTCGCACAGGGAACCATCTATCCTGACGTTGTAGAGAGCGGTCTTGGCGGAGAATCCGCAGTGATCAAATCTCACCACAACGTAGGCGGTCTTCCGGATTTCGTAGATTTCAAAGAAATCATCGAACCGCTCCGTGACCTCTTCAAAGACGAAGTCCGCAAAGCCGGACTGGAGCTTGGAATTCCGGAAAGACTGGTATTCCGTCAGCCATTCCCGGGCCCGGGTCTTGGAATCCGTATCATCGGAGAAGTAACCGAAGAGAAAGTACGCATCGTTCAGGACGCAGACTACATCTACCGTGAAGAAGTCGACAAAGCAGCCGCCGACTACAAGAAAGAACACGGAGAAGACCCATCCTGGATGCCAAACCAGTACTTTGCAGCCCTCACCAACATGCGAAGCGTAGGTGTCATGGGCGACTTCAGAACCTACGATTATGCAGTTGCACTCCGCGCAGTCAAGACCATCGACTTCATGACCGCAGAGTCCGCTGAGATTCCGTATGAGGTACTGAACAGGGTTATGAATCGTGTTATTAACGAAGTTAAGGGAGTTAACCGCGTATTCTACGATCTGACCAGCAAGCCACCGGGAACGATTGAGTTTGAATAATCCACGCAATCATAAAACACCAGTATTTATGCGGGGTTCAAACAAATTTGCTTAGCATCTGGCAACAAAATGGCAACATTTTGTAGTTATTCGGCGAATAAAAATTTTATTTCATAACGTATATAAAGAAACCTTACTGATTTTCAGAAGTAAAAAACTGAATATCGGTAAGGTTTTCTTTTTTCTTATTTTTCTTTTTTAGTCAATTCTTTTACGAGGTAATCACTCAGTTCCTGAGAGGGTACCTTGGCACGTTTCTGGTAAGTATCCAGTTCCGGGTACTTATATCTCCATTCATCATATTCTTCCTTGCTGATTTCACCGTTTTCCAATTTATCAGCTTGTTCCATCCATGCACGAAGCATTTCATCGACAGATGAGCCGGGAGCAGATATGGAAGAGTCAAGGCAGAGATGAGGCTGTCCATCTATATTTTTTACCTTCAGACCATATATATCTTCCAGTGCAAATAGTGTGTGCATCAGACCTATATGAGTATCAATATCTGGAACTGTTAAGGCATGAGTATTGATATCAAAGATCTGAGACATTTGTTTTACAAGATCAATCTTAGGAACTCTGGCTTCAGATTCATACTGAGCCATGCGGACATCTGAGGTTTTTCCTTTGAATCCCAGTTGTTCTCCGAGTTGTTTTTGTGTCATGCCGATACGGTTACGAAAAAATTTGATACGTTGTCCGATTGCCATTTTTGTTTGCCTCCTTATAGTGGTCATTCGTGTTGCCATAATTAATTGTGA
>SKED01001539.1_pt1 | contig 19530 bp, 13 predicted proteins | sample 4826651 | NCBI WGS metagenome assembly SKED01 (sample SAMN11008818, study PRJNA524170) | human gut metagenome | biome: Human fecal sample; material: Feces; isolation source: fecal sample from pouch patient p19 | host: Homo sapiens | place: Israel: Tel-Aviv | collected 2016-06-28
GTATTATCGAGCATTTTGGCAACGCAGATGCCGTGCCGCACACCGAGCCGCAGCGAGGCGCTTCGGAGCGCAACCGCCGCTTGCGGCGGCTCTTGGCGCGGAGATCCGCCGGAGCGGTGCTTAAGCCGTAAGGCGGGAATTGTGCGGTGTTGCCTTAGGTTACAGTCGTGCAATAACCGCCTGGGTAAACTCCTTCGTTCCCGCGGTGCCGCCGATGTCGGCAGTGACGACCTTGCCCTCCTCGACCTGGGCCAGGATGGCGGCATTGAGCTTGGCGGCCTTGTCGGTCTCGCCAAGGTCGTTCAGCATCATGGCAAAGGCCATCAGGATGGCGCTGGGGTTGGCCTTGTCCTGCCCGGCAATGTCGGGGGCAGAGCCGTGGACGGCCTCATAGATGCGGGTGCTGTCGCCGATGTTGGCGCTGGGCGCAAAGCCCAGGCCGCCGACGAGACCGGCGCACAGGTCACTGATAATATCGCCGTAGAGGTTCGGTGCGACGAGCACGTCGAACTGCTCGGGCTTCTGCACCAGCTTCATGCACAAAGCGTCGATGATGCAGTCGTCCGCGGCGATCTCGGGGTACTCCGCGGCGACCTCGCGGAAGGTGCGCAGGAACAGGCCGTCGGTCAGCTTCATGATGTTGGCCTTGTGGACTGCCGTGACCTTTTTGCGGCCGTTTTTGCGGGCATAATCAAATGCAAAGCGGCAGATCTTCTCGCACGCGGGGCGGGTGATGAGCTTGACGCCGTTGGCGATCTCGTCGTTCAGCATATACTCGATGCCCTTGTAGAGATCCTCGGTGTTCTCGCGCACGATGACAAGGTCCACATTGTCAAAGCGGGTCGGTACGCCCGGCAGCGTGTGCACAGGGCGCAGGTTTGCATAGGTGGAAAAGCGCTGGCGCAGCTGCACATTGATGCTGCGGAAGCCCTTGCCGATGGGGGTGGCGGTGGGGCCCTTGAGTGCCCAGCCGCACGCTTCGATCGCATCCAGCGTGCCGGGGGCGATCAGCTCGCCGCTCTCGGCGGCGTACTCGGCACCGGCAGCAAACTCCTGCCATTCAATGCCGGTGTTCAGTGCGGCGGATACCTCGCGGACGCTCTCGGCAATTTCACGGCCAATGCCGTCGCCCGGAATCAGAACTGCTTTCATAAATTATACTTTTCCCCTTTCCCTGTCTTACTCTGCATTTTCTGCGGTATACCTAACATACTACCCGGTTTAGGGCCGGTTGTCAATCCGCATTTTTACACAATAGGCACATTTTGGGCCGCCAGCTTAATTTTTTAAAGCATTCTCCCGAAAAATTTAGAAAAATTTTAAGTTTTCCTTGACGAATTTGCGGAAATGCTATAAAATCAATCTATCAGGCATATTGGTAAGGGAAGCCAGCAGTGATATGCGCCTGTATAAGTATGCAAAGTATATAAAATTGGTCAAAGAGAGGGGTACGCATGATGTATTACCCAGACGTCCCGGCCCTGGAGCCGGATGAGCTTGAGCTGCTCTGCCACGAATATCTGGAACACAACGCCACCCTTGACCCGCATCTGGCGGATCAGATGGGCGTCAAGCGCGGCCTGCGCAATCTGGACGGCACCGGCGTGCTGGCCGGCATCACGAACGTTTCCAACGTTATCGGCTATGACAAGAAGGAGGACGGCACCATCGTGCCCATTCCGGGCCGCCTGGTCTACCGCGGCATCGACATTGACACGCTGGCCGCCGAGGCCGACGCCCATGACCGCTTCATGTTTGAGGAGGTCATCTGGCTGCTGCTGTTCGGCTCCCTGCCCACGCAGGAGCAGTACGCCAAGTTCCGCAAGCTGCTGGAGCACCACCGCGAGCTGCCCCAGGGCTTTGCCGACGACATGATCTTAAATTCGCCGTCGCCGAACCTGATGAACAAGATGGCACGAAGCGTGCTGGCCATGTACAGCTACGACGAGCACGCCGAGGACAACAGTCTGCCCAACATCCTGCGCCAGAGCATCAACCTGATCGCCGAGCTGCCCACGATGATGGTCAACGCCTACCAGATCAAGCGCCGCGTCTATGACCGGTCCAGCATGTACTTCCACCTGCCCACCGAGGGCCAGAGCACGGCGGAGCATATTTTGAGCACCTACCGCGCCGACCAGAAGTTCACCCACGAGGAAGCGCGTCTGCTCGACCTCTGCCTGCTCGTCCACGCGGACCACGGCGGCGGCAACTGCTCGACCTTCACCTGCCGCGTGCTGTCCAGCTCCGGCACGGACACCTATGCGGCCATCAGCTCGGCCATCGGTGCGCTGAAAGGCCCCAAGCACGGCGGCGCGAACCTGAAGGTCATGCACCAGCTGGATTACATTCTGGAAAATGTCGAGGACCCGTCCAACGACGACGAGGTCCGCGAGTTCCTGCGCAAGATCCTCCGCAAGGAGCGCGGCGACGGCAGCGGCCTGATCTACGGCATGGGCCACGCCGTCTACACGATGAGCGACCCCCGTGCGCAGATTTTGAAAACCCACGCCAAGAGCCTGGCCTACAAGAAGGGCTACGACGAGGAGTACGAGCTGCTGTGCAGCATTGAGCGCCTGGCCCCGCAGGTCTTTGCCGAGGAAAAGCACGGCCCGAAGAAGGTCTGCGCCAACGTGGACCTGTTCAGCGGCCTGATCTACCGTATGCTCGGCATCAGCGAGGACCTGTACACCCCGCTGTTTGCGATTGCCCGTGTGCCCGGCTGGTGTGCCCACCGCGTCGAGGAGGTCGAGTTCGCGAACCGCATCATCCGCCCCGCCTACAAGTACCTCGGCAAGCCGCAGGAGTACGTTCCGCTGGAGAAGCGATAAGATCGGTATTTTCCCGGTGCAAGTGTGCACCGGGATTTTTTTTTGCGCACAGTAGGGGCCGGGCATGCCCGGCCCGGGGCCTACCCACAAACACCCGTCCGCCGTAATCACCCCGGAGCGGTCAAGACCGCTCCCTACAAAGCAGCCGTGAGTGTCGGTTTGTAGGGGAGGGTCTTGACTCTCCCGGGTCGTTCACGGCTGCCGCTGCGTTCACGGGAGGGATGAATTCCGCCCCTACACATGACCAGCGAAGGGGCCCCAAAATTTTCTTGCTTTTCTCCGCTGTTTTTGGTATAGTATTCTCTGTTTTTTAACCACAAGGAGATACTATTTCATGTCCGAACATGCCAATAAAAGAGAAAAGCGGCTGGCGATGCTGGTCGTGGCGGCGGTGGTGCTGGTCACGGTGCTGCTCATCGTGGAGACGTTCCACCTGCTGCTGCCCGGGCTCTGGTCCGCGTTTTCTGCCGGGGATGAGCAGGCGCTGAGCGAATACCTGGCCAGCCAGGGGCGGCTGCGCAGCTTTCTGACGCTGTGGTTCCTGGCCGTCGTGCAGGTGCTGTCGCTCGGCATTCCGGCCATGCCGGTGCAGCTGGCGGCAGGGCTGGCCTACGGCCCGTGGATGGGCTTTCTGACGAGCTTCTCGGCCTCCGCCGTCGCCAACATGAGCGTCTACCTCATTGCACGGCGGCTCGTGCCGGTCATCCGCCGCCTTGTTGCCGACAACCCCAAGGCTGCGAAGCTGCTGGACAGCGTGCGCAGCAGCAAGGACCCCTGGTTTTACACAATTCTGGCGTTCATCACGCCGGGGCTGCCCAACGGCATCATTCCCTATGCCGCCGCCAACGCGGGGATGCGCCCGAAGCAGTTTTTAGCGGCCATCTTCATCAGTCTGCCCTTCCCCACCCTGCTGACCTGCGCGGCAGGCAGCTTTATGCTGGAGGGCAACTGGCTGTTCACCGTGCTGACCGGCATTGTGCTGTTCAGCTTTGTGGGGATTCTGTTCTTCAACCGCACAAAATTCATCGCGTGGGCACATGAGGTCAAAAACAGGCATACCCAAAAGGCCGGAGCGTAAGCTCCGGCCTTTTTTCTTGCCTCCCTCTGCGAGGGAGGTGGCCCGTAGGGCCGGAGGGAGAGAACCTTGCCACAGCCCGAAATGTTTCGGATTGCCGCTAGGTTCTCTCCCCCACCGCCTGCGGGCGGAGCCCCCTCGCAGAGGGGGCCAAGAGGTTTTGGGGACGCGCATTTTTTCTGGTTACACAAACACCGCCTGCACCAGCACCATATACAGGGCGGTGCCCACGGCAATGCTGAGCAGCGTGTTCTTCTTCCACAGGTGCAGCCCCACCACGGCGGCCCCGGCAAGCAGCTCCGGCAGGCCGTGGGTGGGGCCGAGCAGGTCCACGCCGCGCAGGCAGTAGACGACGAGCATTGCCATGATGGCGCAGGGCAGCACCCCGGCCAGATACACCACAAATTTCGGCGTGGGCCGCCCGCCGCCGAACACCACAAACGGCAGGAACCGGATCAGCGCTGTCACGCCCGCCACAACGGCCACAAGCAGCGCACCGTGTACATCAAACGGCATGGTCGGCCTCCTTTTTCTGCATAAAACCGCGCAGCACCGTCAAGGCTACCGTGATGCCCACCATGGACGGGATCAGGAAATCGCTGCTGCCGAAAACCAGCAGACAGACCAGCGACACACCCAACCCCACCAGCGCGGGGGTATGGTCGCGGCTGGCCTTCCACTGCTCGGTCATAACGACGAGGAACAGCGCGGTCATCGAAAAGTCGATGCCCGTCGTGTCAAACGGCAGCACACTGCCCAGCAGTGCGCCCGCCACGCCGCCCGCGATCCAGTAAAGCTGGTTCAGCAGCGACACCCAGAAATAGTATTTTTTCCGGTCCACGCCCTCGGGCACGCCGCCGCTGCACACGACGGAATAGGTCTCATCGGTCAGCGCAAAAATCAGGTACGGCTTGGCCGCGCCGGTGTCTTTATAGCGTTCCAGCATCGAAATTCCGTAAAACAGATGCCGCGCGTTGACCATCAGTGTCATGATCGCCGCCGAGATCAGCGACGCGCCGCCCGCCAGCAGGTCAATTGCGACATACTGCATACTGCCCGCGTAGATCAGCCCGCTCATGACCAGCGCCCATCCCGCGCCGTAGCCCTTGCTTTGCAAGAGCACACCAAAGCCCAGCCCCAGCACGATATACCCCGCCATGATGGGCAGGGACCGCACAAAGGCGTAACGAATCGTTTTCACTTTTCTTTTCTTCTTTAACCCATTAAAGTGCTATGTTGGGTAGTATAGCACAAAAAAATTCCCCGCGCAAGCGGGGAAAAGGCATTGTTCACTAGTACCGCAAACGGGCACGGGCGGATGCCTGCATCGCCCCGGGGACCCTGCGGCTGCCGCCTCGTTTTACGCCTTCTCGCTCTCCCACCGGGCCACCAGCGGGGCGGCCACAGCGGAAAGCGCCTCCCGTGCGGTGTTGATGGCATTCACGTCCACGGGGGTCAGCTTGTCGGCCTTTTTGTGCTTCAGAACGCGCTCCAGCGTTCTTTCTGCTTCTTTGATTTTAGTACGGGTCTCGCGGTCCAGCGCCTTGCCGGCCTTGCTGCCCAGCGCGGTGTTCACGCGGTAAAGCGCGGCCTCGCCGGCGTTCAGCGCCTCCAGCGCGGCCTTGCGCTCCTTGTCCTGCCCGGCAAAGGCGGCGGCGTTCTCCTTGGCGCGTTTGATCTCATCCTCGGTCAGGTTCGATGTGCCCGAGATCGTGATGCTCTGCTGCTTGCCGGTGTCCATGTCGCGCGCCTTGACCTTGACAATGCCGTTGGCGTCGATGTCAAACGTGACCTCGATCTTCGGCACGCCCGCCCAGGCGCGCTTGATGCCGCGCAGCGTGAAGGTGCCCAGCAGCTTATTGTCCCTGGCAAACTCGCGCTCGCCCTGCAGCACTTTAATTTGCACCGTTTTCTGGAACGGCGCGGCGGTGGTGAATACCTTGCTGAACCGCGTCGGGATCGTGGAGTTGCGTTCGATCAAATGCGTTGCCACGCCGCCGACGGTCTCGATGGAAAGGGTCAGCGGGGTCACGTCCATCAGCAGCAGATCCTCGCCGGGGCCGGAGAGCATCTCGCCGCCCAGACGTCCGGCCTGCACCGCCGCGCCCAGTGCAACGCACTCGTCGGGGTTCAGCGATTTGGACGGCTCCAGACCGGTCATCCGCACGACCTTGGCCTGCACCGCCGGGATGCGGGTCGAGCCGCCGACCAGCAAAACCTGATCCAGGTCGCTGGCCGAAAGGCGTGCGTCGCTCAGGGCGTTGCGCACGGGCAAGGCGGTGCGCTCGATCAAATCGGCGCAGAGCTCCTCAAATTTAGCGCGTGTCAGCGTAGTTTGCAGGTGCAGCGCACCGTCTGCCGCCATCGTGAGGAACGGCAGATTGATGTCGGTCTGCTTCGCGCTGGAAAGCTCTTTTTTCGCCTTTTCGGCCTCCTCGCGCAGGCGCTGCATCGCCACGCGGTCATTCGTCAGGTCCACGCCGTGTTCGGCCCTGCACCGGTCTGCCAGCCAGTTGACGATGCGCTCGTCAAAGTCGTCGCCGCCCAGAAAGTTATCGCCGCAGGTCGAGAGCACCTGCACGATGCCGTCGCCGATGCGGATGAGCGACACGTCAAATGTGCCGCCGCCGAGGTCGTAGACCATGACGGTCTGGGTGCGGCCATTGTCCAGCCCGTAGGCCAGCGCCGCGGCTGTCGGCTCGTTGATGATGCGGCGCACGTCCAGCCCGGCAATGCGCCCGGCATCCTTCGTGGCCTGGCGCTGGGCATCGTTAAAGTAGGCGGGCACGGTGATGACCGCCTCGGTGACAGGCTCACCGAGATACGCCTCGGCATCGGCCTTCAGTTTTTGCAGGATGAGGGCGCTCAGCTCCTGCGGCGTGTAGCATTTTCCGTCGATGGGCACGCGGGTCTCGCTGCCCATCAGCCGCTTGACGCTGGACACGGTGCGGGGGGCGTTCGTCACGGCCTGGCGCTTGGCGGGCTCGCCCACCAGCCGTTCTCCCACCTTGGTGAACGCGACGACAGAGGGCGTCGTGCGCTGCCCCTCGGCGTTGGGGATGACGACGGGCTTGCCGCCCTCGACCACCGCCACACAGCTGTTGGTAGTCCCCAGGTCAATTCCGATTATTTTTGCCATGGTGGTGCTTGTCCTTTCAAAAAAGACACTTTTGAATCATAATTCTATTGTAGCGCCTGCCGCCGGGAAAAGTGTTGCGATTTCGTAAATAAATTGGGGCGAATTTTATAAACCTGCGGAGCCACCTTCCCACCAGGGGGAAGGCTAAGAAAATGTTGACGCACACACCCCAACGTGCTATAGTTAGTTTAAAGCACTAAAGAGGGGGATTCCTATGGCACGCACCGCAACGGTCACCCGCAATACGCGGGAGACACAGATCACGCTGACGATTGACCTGGACGGCACCGGCAGGGCCGACCTGCACACGGGCATCGGCTTTTTTGACCACATGCTGGACGGCTTCGCCCGCCACGGCCTGTTTGATGTAAGCGTCACCTGCCGCGGCGACCTGGACGTAGACTGCCACCACACCATTGAGGACGTCGGCATTGCGCTGGGCACGGCCATAAAAGAAGCACTGGGCGACAAGGCCGGGCTGGTGCGGTACGGCAGTTGCATGCTGCCGATGGATGAGACGCTGGCACTCTGCGCCGTCGATCTGGGCGGGCGGCCCTACTTTGTGTACGACGCCAGCTTTGCAGGCCAGAGCTGCGGCGGCATGGACACCCAGATGGCGCGGGAGTTTTTCTACGCCGTATCGTACAGCGCCATGATGAATCTGCATCTGAAGGTGCTCTACGGGGAGAATGACCACCATAAGCTGGAGGCCATGTTCAAGGCGTTTGCCAAGGCGCTGGACGCCGCGACGCGCAGAGATGCGCGGATCGACGGCGTTTTGTCCACCAAGGGGACGCTGTAAGGGAGATGCTCGGCGGCGGGAACGACGGGCGCATAAAGAATCCGCCCGCAGCCGTTTCCCGCCGTGGACAGCATATACATTAGGAGGGAAAGCAGTATGTACAAGGACATCATCGACACCATCGGCTTTGTGGAGCGCTACGACCCCGAGCTGGGCGCGGCTATGCAGCGTGAGCTGGGCCGCCAGCGCCAGAACATTGAGCTGATTGCCAGCGAGAACATCGTTTCCCCCGCCGTCATGGCGGCCATGGGCAGCGTGCTGACGAACAAGTACGCGGAAGGGTACCCCGGCCACCGCTATTACGGCGGCTGCCAGTACGTCGATCAGGTCGAACAGATCGCCATTGACCGTGCCTGCAAGCTGTTCGGTGCGAAGTATGCCAACGTTCAGCCGCACTCCGGCGCACAGGCCAACCTGGCCGTCTACTTTGCGCTGCTGAACGTCGGTGACACCGTCATGGGCATGGACCTGTCCCAGGGCGGTCACCTGACCCACGGCTCCCCCGTGAATATGAGCGGCAAGAACTACAACTTTGTCTCCTACGGCGTCTCCGCCGAGGATGGCCGCATCGACTACGCCGCACTGGCCAAGCAGGTCGCGAAGGTCCGCCCCAAGCTGCTGGTCGCCGGTGCATCGGCCTATCCCCGCGCCATCGACTTTGAGAAGCTGGCCGAGATCGCCCACGGCTACGGCGCGATGCTGATGGTCGATATGGCGCACATCGCAGGTCTTGTCGCAGGCGGCCAGCACCAGAGCCCCGTGCCTTACGCCGACGTGGTCACCACCACGACCCACAAGACGCTGCGCGGCCCCCGCGGCGGCCTGATTTTGACGAACAACGAGTATATCATCAAGCGCATCAACTCCGCCATCTTCCCCGGCACGCAGGGCGGCCCGCTGGAGCACGTCATCGCCGCGAAGGCCGTCTGCTTTGGCGAGGCGCTGAAGCCGGAGTTCAAGGAGTATGCCCGCAAAATAGTTGAGAACGCGAAGGCGCTTGAAGCCGAGCTGACCGCCCGCGGCGTGAAGCTGGTCTCCGGCGGCACGGACAACCACCTACTGCTGATCGACCTGACCGACGAGGACTGCACCGGCAAGGAGCTGGAGCACAATCTGGACGAGGTGCACATCACCGCGAACAAGAACACCGTCCCCGGCGAGAAGCGCAGCCCGTTTGTGACGAGCGGCGTGCGCATCGGCACCCCCGCCGTCACGACCCGCGGCATGGGTCCCGACGAGATGAAGGTGATCGCCGACTGCATTGCAGACTGCGTGTTTGACTTTGCGAACAAGAAGGACGAGGTCGCCAGCAAGGTCGAGGAGCTGACGAAGAAGTTCCCGCTGTATGAATAATCTTTGATTGAAAAATAGAAAGCCGCTGCCTGTGGTTACACATGGGCAGCGGCTTTTGTTTGTGCGCAGGGTTGGCGGCGGCGGAAGGTTTACGGATCGCCCTGTAGGGGGCGGCGTCCCCGACGCCCCGCGAGCGGTCAAGACCGCTCCCTGCGATGCGAAAGATAAACGGGCGGCAGCGGCAAGGCTGCGGGCCGGGCATGCCCGGCCCCTACGGGGTGGCTTTGTTTGTGCGTAGGGGCGGATTCCATATCCGCCCGCAGGCGTGTGCGGCGGCGGAAGGTTTACGGATCGCCGCTGTAGGGGGCGGCGTCCCCGACGCCCCGCGGAGCGGTCAAGACCGCTCCCTGCGATGCAAAAGATAAACGGGCGGCAACGGCAAGGCTGCGGGCCGGGCATGCCCGGCCCCTACAGGGGCATTCACGATAGCCACGCCCTCGCCAGCGCCTGCGCCACCTTCTCCACATCGTCCTCCTTCAGGGCCGAGTACCCCGCTACCACGGTATCCGCCCGGCAGAGCTCGGGCCGGGCGAGATAATACTCACTCAGGCCGCGCAGCCGCACGCCCTGCTGTGCCGCGGCGGCGACCATGGCACGCTCGCCGCCGGCTCCCGGCAGCGTCAGCAGAAAATGCAGCCCGCTGTGTACGCCGTCCAGCTCCACGCCCGGCAGCGCCGCGCGCAGCGCTGCCGCAAACGCCTCCATGCGGCGCTTGTAGGCAAGGCGCATCCGGGCAAGATGCCGCGTGAAATATCCGCCCGCCATGAACTCGCAAAGCGTCTGCTGCTCAAAGCGGCTGACCGTGTTGGCGTAGGTCGCAAAATCCCGGCGATAGCGCGCCAGCAGGCTTTGCGGCAGCACCATGCAGGCAATGCGGATGCCCGGGGCCAGGCTTTTTGAAAACGTCGTCAGGTAGACCACCGGGCCGTCCGGGCCCGCCATGCCCTGCAAACTGGGCAGAGGGCGCGTATCAAAGCGAAACTCCGAGTCGTAGTCGTCCTCCAAAATGTACCGCCCGGGCCGGGCCGCTGCCCAGGCCAGCAGCTGGGCGCGGCGGGTCGCAGGCATTGTAACCCCCGTCGGAAAGTGATGACTGGGCGTCAGATAGCAGAGGTTTGCGCCGCTTTTTTCCAGCGCGTCGGCGGGCAGGCCCTCGCGGTCAATGTCCACCAGCGTGCAGGGAATGCCGCTGTTCTGCAGGACCGTCCGCGTGCGGAAGTAGCCGGGGTTCTCGATGGCCGCCATGCCGTCGCTGAACAGGTGCGCCAGGCACCCGAGCAGATACTCAATGCCCGCGCCGACGACGATTTGCTCCGGCGTGCATTCCACACCGCGGTACACCGACAAATATTCCGCGATCTGTGTGCGCAGCGGGGCGTCGCCCTGCATCTCGCCGCGCTGTAAAAGCTCGGGCCGCTGGTAGAGCAGCTCCTTCTGGATGCGTCCCCAGCTGCGCGCCGGGAACAGCGCCGTGTCCACGCTGCCGGTGGACAGGTCGTAGACCGGCTGCGGCGCGGCGGGCGGCTGCGGTACAGGGGCGGCGGGTGCGCGGCGGGCACGGCTGTGCAGCATGCCGTAGGTCTTTTGCACATAAAAGCCGCTGCGGGGGCGCGGCTCGGCCAGACCCTCGGCGGCCAGCATCTGGTAGGCGGCGTCCACCGTGTTGACGCTGACGCCCTGCTGCGCAGCCATCGTGCGGCGGCCCGGCAGCGGCGTTCCGGGTGCGCGCTGGCCGGTGCGGATCTCATCCGCCAGGGCGGCGTACAGCTGCTCATACAGCGGCGTTTTTTGGTCGGCATCCAACTCTATCATGACAGTCCTCCATACTGGCCCCATAAAAAATTTAAAAACTGAGCATTTATTCAGAGCCAGAAATCAGTATAATAAAAACATACCTTCCCGGAAGGAAAATGTCAATAGAGGTGTACGAAACTATGTCTACCGCAACGATGTGGCTGCTGCTGTTCGTCGTAGCAGCCCTGGCACTGCTGATCGCAGCGCTGACCAAAACGAAATTCACTGTGCAGAAAATCAGCATCATCGGCATCATGGCCGCGATGAGCTTTGTCGCGTATGAGTTCTTCCGCATCCCGAACGTCTTTGGCACGGGGTCCAGCTTCCATCTGGGCAACACCTTCACGGCGCTGACCGCCATGCTGCTGGACGGTGTGTCCGGCGGTCTGGCCGGTGCCATCGGCCTGGCGCTGGCCGACGTTGTCGCCGGTGACCCGGGCTACGCCATCACGACCTTTATTCTGAAATTCATCATCGGTCTGGTCTGCGGCGCGGTGTCCCACAAGGTCATCCACCTCAGGACCTTCCCCACCGGCCGCAAGCTCAAGTACGTGGCCGCCGTCACGGCGTCGGCCTTCAGCGGCCTGCTGGTCAACGTGTTCACCGACCCGTTCATCGGCTACTTCCGCAACCTGTACATCTTTGGCCAGCCCGCGGAGTTCGTCTCCGTCGTGACCAAGATCGCCAGCGGTGTGACGCTGGTCAACTCCCTGCTCTCCACCGTCTGCGCCGTTGTCCTGTACATCGCCCTGCGCCCCGCCCTGGAGAAGGCACATCTGCTGCCGAAGGAGTGATTCTCCCAAAGCCTTCCCCCTGGGGGGAAGGTGGCCCCGCAGGGCCGGATGAGGGGGAAGCCTTTTAACACAGCTATCCTCATTTCTGTTTACCCCCGCTTCGGCGGGGTTTTTGTTTTGCGGCAAATTATGTAAAAATTGCAAAAAGACTGGCGTTCCGGTGGGAAATGGTGTAAAATGAATTTATATATTGTGTAAACACACCATGCTCCCACGCGAAAGGAGCCTTTCATGGCAGGCAAAACCAAATCACAAAAGAAAAAAGCGCTGGATATGCGCAGCAAGATGTATCTGGTGCTGGCTCTGTGCAGCGTTATGCTGCTGGTCAGCGTCGGCATCTCGCTGGTGCTCATCGGCGGCATCGACCTCGGCGGCGCGGACGCCCAGAGCGTCTCCACCGTGGACAGCGCGTCCATGGTCGTCGAGAGCGGCTATAATAAAGAGGAAAACACCATTGATACCCAGGCCTACACCTCGACGATCCTTGAGCAGGCCGCCGACGCGGGCGACAGCTATGTGGACGAGACGCTGTTTCTGGGCGACAGCAACACGGCCCGCATGTACCGCATGTTCGACTATTGCAGCTACGACAACGCCATCGGCTCGGTGGGCATGACCGCCAAGAGCCTGGCGACCTTTGCCTGCGTGCAGGTAAGCACTTCGTCCGGCTACATCACGATGCCCCAGGCCGTGGCGAAATTGCAGCCGCGCCGGGTCATCCTGACCTTCGGCACGAATGACCTGAACCCCGGCTATAAGGCCGCGGACTTCGTCAAAAATTACCGGACCGGCATCGAGGCCATCGTCACCGCCTACCCCAGCGTGGACATCATCGTCAACGCCATCCCGCCCATCGGGCAGCAGCACTCCAACCAGAGCCTGACCCAGACCCAGGTGGACGAGTACAACAAAGCGCTCGTCGAAATGTGCCAGGAGAAGGGCTGGAAGTTCCTGAACAGCGCCGAGGTGCTGAAGGATTCCGTCACCGGCTACGCCAAGAGCGGCTATGTGGAGACGAGCGACGGCATTCATCTGACCCGCACGGCGATGGACGCACTGTTCACCTACATCCGCACCCACAGCTACATTACCGAGGATGACCGCCCCGCGCTGACGACGATCCCGAAGCACACCGGCGACAAGGACGCCGTGGTCTACACGGTGCCGGTGGTCAGCTCCTCCAGCACCGCCACGGCGACGGCCACGCCCGAGCCGACGGAGGAGCCCGCCGACAGCGAGAGCACGAGTGACAGCTATGTGGAGACCACGCCGACGCCGACCCCGGAACCTGATGTGACCGCGACACCTGAGCCGACTGCAACGCCGAGTCCCACACCCGAACCGACTACAGAGCCGACACCGGCACCCACGCCTGAACCGACCGCCGCCCCCACGCCCGAGCCGACCGCGGAGCCGACACCCACGCCCCCGGAGAACACCTCCGATGCAGACGTTCCCGCCGGGAATGACGGAACTCAACCTACATAAAACACCGACCCCCGCAGCACCTGACGCTGCGGGGGTCTTTTTCTTATGCTTTTTTGCCGAGCAGCTCGGTGCGGATATACCGGAAGCAGGCGTCCTCGCCCTCGTCGCGCAGGATCAGCAGGCAGGTTTCCAGCTCCTTGCGGGTCTCGGGGTGCAGGATGTAGTGGTCCCTGCTGCGGTCATAGTACTCCCACGCCGCTGCGTCGGTGTACCTGTCGCCCTTATAGTTCTTGCTGGCGGCAATGCGGTCACAGACCATCTCAGCCACGTAGCGGGCGGGCATCCGCATACCGGCCATAGCATGGTCGCCGTCCGGCGCGTAGTCGATCCAGTATTCCAGATGGTGCTTGTTGCGGCCCTTATGGTGCAGCCAGGCGGCGCTGTAGCCCTCGGCCTGGCGCTGGGCGTTGTTGGGGCTGCACGTCCCCTGCCAGTATTTGGCCCCGGCCCAGAACTCCACGGGGGCCAGCTTGCTTAAATCGTGGGTCAGGCCCTGCCAGTACAGCCCGCAGCGGAAGCAGTTTTTCATCACCAGCATTTTGTGATGGCGGATCGTTTTGTAGTGTTTAATGGGATGCCACAAGGTCTTTTTTCCTCCCCGGGATCATGAGTTTTGCCAGCACCGGCAGCAGCATACAGCTGATCGGCACAAACGCAAAGTGCCACAGCATCGGTACAAGGTGGGTATGGATCGCAGCGTGCGCCTTGGACAGCACCATCCAGGACGCCGGGGCCGCCAGCCCCAGCCCCCAGACGATGCACGGCGGCACCAGCTGCGCCGCCGTGCCGCGGCGCAGGCAGGCAACAACGCTCACCGCGCCGACCAGCCGCGCAAACAGCAGCAGCTGCCATGCCGTGACGCTGACGGGCCCGAGCTGCAAAAGCGGCTCCGTACTCTCACGGAAATACTGCGCGAGCACCTGCGGCACGTTCACGTCCCGCACCGCGCCGTCCGTCAGGCTGACGCGGTCCGTGACGGCCCGGGTCATGTTCTGCCAGGCGTCCGCCGCGCTGCCGAAGCAGAGCCATTCCTGTGCGAACCAGAGCGCCAGCGCCGCAGCCACACCGCCCAGCGCCGAGACACCCGTCTCGACGGTGCGGCCCAGCCAGACCAGCGCGCCGTGCGGGTCGCGCCGCACAAAATACGCCTTGGCTGCAGCGTAGCAGAGCGGGATCTCACACAGGATCAAAAATGTTGTGATAAATTCAAACCCGCACATGCAGCGCACCATGCAGGCGGCGGCCACCAGCGGCCAGCACCCGCGGGGCGTTTTGCCGCGCACGCGGGTGCAATGGCAGAGCCAAAGCGCCGCCAGCAGCGGCAGCAGCCAGGTCCAGAGGCACCAGTACAGGTCCTTCATGCCGCGCTGCAGCCAGGGGGCCAGCAGCACCGACGCAAACCCGAACGCTGCCGCCAGCGGGCCGAATTCTTCCCACACGGCCAGCGCCACAAGCAGCTCCGCCGCGTAGAACAGCGTGCTGTTCAGCCAGTAGAGGGCGGTCTCCCGCGCCAGACCGTCGGGCAGCCAGTGCCGCAGCAGACGGTTGACCCTGCCGAACAGCCAGCCCTGCAAGCCCGACTGGTGGGTGTAGGGGTGGAACGCCGCCGCGTCGGTGGGGGTGTCGTCCCGAAACAGTGCGCGGTTCGTGTCGTCGCTCCAATCGTCGGTGTAGACCCCCAGAAAGCCGCCGGGGGCGTACTGCCCCTGCTCCATCTGGTGGATGCGGCCATAGACGAGCGTCTGGGAGCCTGTATCCCACACGCCGGTCAGGTAGGCGCTGGCATTGTGCCGCACCGTGGTCAGCAGCGCGGCCAGCGCCAGCACTGCCAGCAGGGTCGCCGCGCCGCGCAGGGGTGCGGGCAGCGTCTGCCATATTCCTTTTGCTTTTGTCAATGTTATCGATCCCATTTGTCGCACAGCGCAGCGATCTGGCTGGCAAATTTTGCAAGGTCCTTGTTGGCCCCGCCCTGGTTGTGGCGGATGACCTCCAGCAGGCGCTGGCCCATGTTGGCCAGCCGGTCATAGGCCGCGCTGGTGCGCACGGTCTCGGCGGATTTCGTCTTGATGATCTTTTGGGTGTTGCCGACCTCGGCGCAGGCGACGCGGCCCTCGGCGGCGATCCAGATCGAGCCGTTGTAGGGGGCGTCGGCCTCGTAGCCCTCCTCCTTCAGATGGTTGGCCCAGTGCTCGGCGACGGCGTCCTCGCCGTGGTTGACAAAGACGAACTTCGGCTTTTCGTCAAAGGCGCGGAGCCAGGCTTCCAGCCCGTCCTTGTCGGCGTGACCCGAAAGCCCGCCCAGCTGCGCAATGCGGGCCCTGACCTGCACCGGCTCGCCAAAGAGCTTGACCTCCTGCGCACCGTTGACCAGCGCGTTGCCTAAGGTGCCGGGGCTTTGGTAGCCGACGAACAGCACCGTACACTCGGGCCGCCAGAGGTTATATTTTAAGTGGTGGCGGATGCGGCCCGCGTCGCACATGCCGGCGGCGGAGAGGATGACCTTGGGCGTCGGGTCGCCGTTGATGGCCATGGATTCCTCTTTCGTCTCGCTGACGTGCAGACCCGGGAACTGCAGGGGGTTTTGGCCGCTCTGCACCAGGGCGAGGGCTTCATCGTCGTAGCACTCGGCAAAGTTTTCCCGGAAGATCGTGGTGGATTTGCTCGCCAGCGGGCTGTCCACAAAGACCGGGAAGTTTTCGTGGCCCTTGATACGGCCCTCGGCCTTGATCTGACGGATAAAATACAAAAGCTCCTGCGTGCGGCCCACGGCAAAGCTGGGGATGACAACATTGCCGCCCTTGTCGAACGTCGATTGCAGCACGGCGCTCAAATCGCCGATATAATCCGGTTTCGGGCCGTGGCTGCGGTCCCCGTAGGTGGATTCCATGACAAGGTAATCCGCGTGGCCCGGGTTGGACGGGTCCTTGATGAGCGGCTGATGGGTGTTGCCGATGTCGCCCGAGAAAACGATGATCTCCGGCGTGCGGCCCGGCTCCGCAATGCGCAGCGAGACGGACGCGCTGCCCAGCAGGTGCCCCACATCGGTAAAGCGCATCTCGATTTTGCCGGTTGGCCCGTCGAACAGTGTCTGCCACGTCTCATAGGGACAGGGCACAAACTGCTTCATGACGTTCTGCGCGTCCTCGACGGTGTAGTCCGGCTCGATCATCTCGGCGCCGCTGCGCATGGCCTTGCGGTTTTTCCACTCGGCCTCCTGCTCCTGAATGTGGGCGGAATCCTCCAGCATGATGGCGCAGAGGTCGCGGGTCGCATCGGTGGTATAGATGGGGCCGCGGTAGCCGTTTTTGTACAGGTACGGGATGCGGCCCGAGTGGTCGATGTGCGCATGGGTCAGCAGCAGTGCCTCATAGGTGCCGGGCGCGCAGGGCAGGTCGGCGTTCTCATACACGTCGCGGCCCTGCTCCATGCCGCAGTCGATCAGAAAGCGGTGTCCCGCCGCCTCCAGCTGTGTGCAGCTGCCGGTCACTTCCCGGTCAGCGCCTAAGAATGTGAGCTTCATGTGGGAGAACCTCCTTTATTTGGGGATGTTGCGGGTGACTGCCGTCCCCGGTTCAGCCTCTGCGTCCGACCCCGTACTGCGGAGCCTCCGGCAGCACAAACTCTGTGGTAAAGTTGGCGGTCAGGTCGTTGATGTTCATCCGAACACTCCAAAAGACATCGCCGTAATCGCGCAGGACCGTGTACTCCGCACCCAGACCGGCCAGAGTCGCCGTGTCGGTGACGATGTAGACTACATCCCCCTCGGGGGCGTACTCGGTCAGACTGTTCTGGTAGACGCGGCTGACCGTGCCGCCGTCGGCCAGCGCCCGGGCGGCTTCTGCGGTGGTGCTGACCAGCTGAATGCGCGCTGTCGCGGGCAGGGCGGCCATCAAATCCTCGCGGGTGATCTCGCCGTATTCCGGCTCGGTCACGCCGCCCGCGAACGCCTCGACGGACGCACCCTCCGGCAGCCCCGTGGCCGGGTCATTTGTGACGATCTCGGCGTAGAGCGCCGCCAGATAGTTGCCGAAGCTGATGGTTTTGTTGGCGTCGGGGTTCGCCGCGTAGGTGAACAGCGGCGTGTAGAGGATGCTCTGGTCGTCGGCGTCCAGCGTGGCGATCTCCGCCGCGGCGCTGGTATAGGCGTCCGCACCGGCCTGCTGGGCCTCGTCTGCCGTCTCGGTGGGGGCGGTGGTGTCACTGCCGCCCACGGCCTCGGTGTCCTTGCCGGGGTCGGCGGCATCGGCAGCGGTGTCGGCCCGCGCGGCGTCGGCGGTGCTCATCGCCAGCCAGGTGGCGCGGCGGCTCTCCATCTCGGCAGCCGCCACAGGCTGCCGGAGCTCGACGCGGCAGCCGCCGCCCTGGGTAAAGACCAGGTCCAGCTGCGCCACGCCGGTCAGACCCAGGTCCGCGCCCAGCACGTTCGTGCCGTTTTCCGCCGTTGTGCCGTCAATAATAGCCGTCACGCCCTGGCTCAGCAGGGCCTTCTGCCAGTCGCCCGCCGGGGCGGTGGAGACAATCGCAAGGATGGCATCGCACCCGGCGTTCTGCAGGGCGGTGATCTGCTCGGCGGCGGTGTCGTTCCAGTCGCGGGCCGTGATGAACTCCCCGTTGGACGCCGAGATGACCGCGGCCTGCGCCGGGTCGTTCAGCACAAAGAAGCCGATTTTATACCCCGCGCGCTCCACGACGGTGTAGCGGCCATTGGTCACGCGGTTGCGGCTCCAGCTTGTGGAGCGGTAGAACACAGCGGTGCCCTCGTTGTTCAGCAGGTTGGACGCCAGCGACGGGCCGCTGCCCATGTTGGCGTCGCTGACCAGGCGGGTCGTGCCGTAGGCAAAGTCGGTCAGCGCCATGGCGTGCAGGTCGTACCCCGCCGCCGAGAACGCCGACAGCATATCCATACCGCCGGTCAGGCTGGCGCTCTCGGTGCCGTGCAGGCTGTCGCCCGCGTCCAGCAGGATGGAATCCGGGGTCGCGCCCTTGAGCGCGGCGGCGTCCGCCAGCGTGGCGCGGTCCCCGCGCAGGCCCGCCGTGGCAAAGATCGGGACTGTGATGTCCCCGACCCGCACGCGGCAGGTCAGGCTCTCGGTGCCGTCGGCCAGCGTGGCCGTGATCGTGCATTCCCCGCTGTCGGTGCGGGCGCGGACCGTGCCGTTTTTGTCCACGGTGGCCACGGTCTTGTCGCTCGTCGTCCAGTAGACCCTGCGTCCGCCGTCCTCCTCGCCCGGCTCGTTCGTCGCCAGCGTGGCGTAGGCGTCCTTGCCGTCCATGTGCAGCTCGTCGGTGTAGGTATCGTTCAGGAGCACCGGCGCGGCGGTCTTGCCGTTGCAGGCGGATACACCGGTAAATTTGAACGGTCTCATGACAAAATCCAGATCCACCGTCTCGCTCTGGACACCGTAGTCCGCGCCCGGGGCGCTGAAGGTACACTGCCACATATCGTAGGTGCCCGCGTAGTCCAGATCGTCGGAGAACCGCGCGATCCAGAGGTTGTCGCGCCATTTGTCAAAGGCGGGATCCGTCATGCGGGCGCGCACCCAGTTGCGGGAGGCATACAGCCCCTGCGCACCGGTGTAGCCGTACTCGGTCAGGCGGTCAAAGAACGCCTGCGTGATCTCGGCCATCTCGGAGGGGAAAACGCCGCTGATGTACTTATCCTCGAGGTCGTAGTAGACCGGGTAGCTCAGCTGGTAGGGCGCGGCGGTGTAGTCGTCCAGCCCCTCCTGCGGCGGGGCGGTCAGGCCCAGCAGCCGCGCGACGTGGTCGGCCTCGCTGCGGGCCTCCTCCACCGTCGTGGCGTAGGAATAAAGGTACGCGCCGAACGGGATGCCCAGCCGGGTGCATTCGTCGGCGTTGCGCCGCCACTGGGGGTCATCCTGCGCCCAGTTTTCCTCCTGGCCGTCCCACTCGCCGCCGAATCCGCAGCGGATGATGGCAAAGTCGATGCCGGCAGCCTTGGCCTTTTCCCAGTCGATCTCGCCCTGGAACTTGGATACGTCCATGCCCTTGAGCACCGCGGCGGGCATGGCCCGGCCGCTTGTGTTGAAGTAGTAGCCCAGATCGTTCTTCTGCCAGGCCGCGGCGGGCGCGCCGAAGTCCGCCTCGGCGGGGCCTTCCTCCTCTGCCGAGCAGCGCACCAGCACCACCGACACAATGACCACGACCAGCAGGCAGAGCAAACACAGCCCCAGCACAAGGCGGCTGCGGCGGCGTTTGGCGCCGGGACGTTTCTTTTTCTTCGGCGGCGGGGG
>SKED01001542.1_pt1 | contig 19511 bp, 17 predicted proteins | sample 4826651 | NCBI WGS metagenome assembly SKED01 (sample SAMN11008818, study PRJNA524170) | human gut metagenome | biome: Human fecal sample; material: Feces; isolation source: fecal sample from pouch patient p19 | host: Homo sapiens | place: Israel: Tel-Aviv | collected 2016-06-28
CGTGGATAAATTTGCCGGTCAACCGTACGCCGTTCCGACAACGGACTGGTCTTCCTGGATAAATACATCAATGCCTTTATGTCTCTCAAAGTGGAAGACTATGTGGATCTCGGTACCCACGGTATGTTTATCTGCAGCGTGACCGAAGCCCGCGTGATGAGCAACCAGGAAACCATGACTTACACCTACTACCAGAACAACGTAAAACCGAAACCGGAAACCGAAGGAAAGAAAGGATTTGTCTGCAAAGTCTGCGGCTATATCTACGAGGGTGATGAACTTCCGGCAGACTACATCTGCCCGCTGTGTAAACACGGAGCTGCTGATTTTGAACCGATCGGATAAATAACAAAAATAAGAAGTTTATAGAGTTTTTACCCCGAATATGATACACTCAAGGAAATAGAATTTTACCTGTATTTTACATTAGATAAGAAAGGCATACTATGAAAAAGACCGTAAAGAAAATTTTTAAAGTACTTGGTATCGTACTCGGGGTAATTTTACTGGCTTTGATTGCTTATATCATCTATCTCTACGCCAGCTACCATCGCATCGAAGACAATCTGGTTCTGGAAGTGGAACCTGCCCCTGACGCCGGAGAGGATCTGGATGGACTGGCTTCCGGAGCGCGTCCGGCATCTGCTTCCGCGTTGTATAATTCGTCCCTGACTACCGGACAGGAATATTCCGCACTGACCTACAACCTCGGTTTCGGTGCGTACACACCGGATTTCAGCTTCTTCATGGACGGCGGCAAATCCTCCTGGGCAAAAAGCAAAGAAAGCGTACAGGATACGCTCCAGGGCGCCGGTGAACTGATTGCCTCCTACGATCCGGATTTTGCTCTTCTTCAGGAAGTGGATCTTGATTCCACCAGAAGTTATCACGTAAACGAATATTCGATCTTAAAAGACTGTCTGAGTTCCTATAATTCTGTCTTCGCACAGAACTATGACTCCGCATTTCTTTTCTATCCGTTTACACAGCCACACGGAAGCAGCAAATCAGGGCTTGCCCTGTTTTCCAGATATCAGGTGACCGATTCTCTTCGGAGAAGTTTCCCGGTGTCTACATCTTTCAGTAAGTTCTTTGATCTGGACCGCTGCTACAGCATCTCCAGAGTTCCGGTGGATAACGGAAAAGAACTGGTGATTTTTGAACTCCACATGTCCGCTTACGGCAACAGCGACGCGATCCGCGAAGGACAGATCTCGATGCTTGCCGAAGACATGCAGAAAGAATATGAGGCAGGTAATTACGTCCTGTGCGGCGGCGACTTCAACCATGATCTGAAAGCCTCCAAGGACGATTCCGAAGACCGTGAATCCTGGGCGTACCCATTCCCGAGAGCCATCCTCCCGGATCATTTCTCCTTCTGCATCGACCAGCTAACGGACGAGGAACGGGATTCCCTGTGGGACAGCGCCAGAAACGCTGACATGGAATATGTGCCGGGTGAAACGTATACCGTAACACTGGATGGATTTATTATCTCAGACAATATCGAATGCGTCTCCTACGACAACATCAACACCGGATACACCTATTCGGATCATGATCCGGTATATCTCGAATTCACATTAAAATAATATAAGGCAAAAATATAAGGGAACAGACCTGTACAACGATCTGTTCCCTTATATTTTTACTCAGAAATCTGTCCGGCAATCGTATCCTCGATCACCCACAGGCTTCTTATCCTTCAAAACTATCCTTTATCCGCTGACACATCCTGACTCTTTTTCTTTTTCATATAAAGCCAGACACAAATCACCACGAAAACCACCGTAACAGCTGCCAGAAGCGGCCATACGGTGATCGGACAGACGCTTTCACTGATCAGGTTCAGTGCCTGATAAGAGGTGTAGATACCGAAAATTGCAAAGATCACAAACGCCAGTGTATTTAACAGACCTTCCGGTGTCTTACTCTTTAACAGATATCCCACCAGCATACCGAGAATGTCCGCCAAAAAAAGTCCCAGAGAACATCCGATCCATACGATAAAAGCGGCTCCCATACCTTCATTAGCGCCGAAAGTAATGGCTGTCAGCTGTGTTTTATCTCCCAGCTCTGCTACAAAGAACGTACAGAACACTGCCAGCGGAGCGAACTGGATCTTGCTTTTTCCACCCTCTTCTTCGTCGTCATCGTCCCCTGCAAGCGTCGATGCCGCAAAATAGAGAAACGCCAGTGCTGCGATGATCTTGATCAGCCATTCCGGGATAAATTCGCTGACCAGTCCGCCCGCCAGAACCGCCAGCCCATTCAGCACCAGGATCGCTGCCGCCGTTCCCAGGATAATATCCTTTAACTTGTACTTGGAAGTGAGCGCGATCAGCATCAGCTGCGTCTTATCACCCATCTCTGCGATAAATTCCGTGAAAAATACCTTTAAAAATAATAACATGCTTTTTCTCCCTGTTTATCTGATAATGATATAGACTGCATACGCCGCATAAAGTGCGATCATACAGAATCCTTCCACTTTTCCGATCTGTTTCTTCGTCGCCGCAAAGATCCATACACACACGGTAAATACCATCAGCACACACAGATCAATGATATTTTCTCTGATGATCGTGATCGGGCTGATCGCGGACGCGATACCGAGAACCATCAGGATGTTAAATACATTGGATCCCACTGCGTTGCCAAGTGCCATATCCACTTCGTTCTTTTTCGCTGCAACAATCGAAGTTACCAGTTCCGGGAGAGAGGTTCCGATGGAAACGATCGTCAGTCCGATCAGTGTCTGGCTCATGCCAAGATCCCCTGCAATCCTTGCAGCCGCATCTACGGTAATATCTCCGCCGATTGCGATTGCAGCCGCACCGCCAACGATAAATACAATACTTAACGGCATCGAGATCAGTTTGATCTCCTCGTCTGAACCACCTTCGATCTCCACTTTCTTTCCTTCTCTGCTTGCCTTCTGTGCGGTACGGATCATATAGAAAATATATCCCGCAAAACATACCAGAAAGATCACGCCGTCCAGATGCCCCAGTGTCATCGAGGATTTGTCACCGATTCCTGCAATTCCAAAGATCAGCAGCATTCCTGCACAGATCAGGGAAAACGGGATGTCTCTTCGAATCGTTTCCTTTGCTACATTGACCGTAGCCAGCACGCCACAGACTCCGATAACCACCATCAGGTTAAAGATATTGGAACCTACGACGTTGCTCACCGCAAGTTCATTATTTCCCGCAAGGGACGCTGATACACTGACCGCCGTCTCTGGAAGTGAGGTTCCCATCGCCACGATCGTAAGACCGATGATGATCGCCGGCACGTGGAAGCGTTTTGCCACACTCGAACTTCCCTCTACGAAATAATCCGCACCCTTGATCAGCAGCACAAAGCCGATCACAAGAGCAGCCAGAACCAGTGCAAATGGGGCGTTGTTAATAAATTTCTCCATAGTTTCCTCCTTTTTCTCTCTCCATGATTTCTCCGGCAGCCGTCACCCGCGTAAAAAAAGACTCATGTATATCTTCACCCCGGACAAAACTTCTTATTCCGAAGCAAAGATATACATGAGTCTCATTATTTAAGATTTGCCAGATTGTACTCTGTACTACAATCAGAATGTTGACAAACCACACTTTCGCGCTAACTACTCCCTCATGGAATATTTAATTACTTGATAAATAATATCAAATACGGTGGTGTGTGTCAACGAAAAAAGCACAAAAACTCTCCGTCCTGTATATTTCCTCTTTTCATCCATCCGTTGCACAATATATGTTAATGTTTCGTATATTTTTTCTAAATATCATTTATATTTTTACACTTTTTCGTGCATTTTCCCCGTTTTTCTGCTATAATAGTACTTACTGCTTATTAACGCTACTTATATTTGGAGGCTTTTACACATGAAAAAAAACAACGCTGTTCAAACAGCACCGAAGCATTCCATGCTCGCCAATCAGGCTCCTGTCCCCCAGAAAAGCAAAGTCTCCTCACAGATGACTCTGTCTGACTCTATTTTATCCGGAGCAGTTGTAGAATTCCGAAAAGCCGGTTACCGATTTATGCGGCACCTGCATACGAATATTGAGATTTACCGGATTCTTTCCGGCGAATGTTATATGGACATTCAGTCAGAGACTCTTCATTGCACAGAAGGAGATTTTATTATGATTCTCCCGGATGTGGTACATTCCTTTTATCTGAATGATACCTCCGACTGTGAATTCCAGCACATTCATTTCAATCCTGATATGTTTTCAACGATTATTCTTGAAAATGACGGGATCTTTCCGATCACGCTTCTTCATGCTGTGCTGTTTTCTTCTCATTTTTATTACCGGCTCAGTTCTGACGAGAGGATTGACGAACAGATTCGGAAACTGATCGATCTGCACACTTCTTCTGACAGTCTGTTTACGGCTGCCAATATTAATGTGTCTCTGATGAACCTGATGCTTTATATTCTTGATCATACAGAACCCGTGCACGAGTATGCAAAACCACAGCTGCAAAACAGTTATGTGGCTTACGCGCTGAATTATATTCAGGAGCATTACACAACAAAGATCCTGCAAGAAGACATTGCACAGCAGTTACAGATTTCTGTACGATATCTGAGCAAGATTTTTAAGAGCTATATTATGGGTGTCACACTCTCCAATTACATTACAATCTACCGTGTCAACCGCTCCATCGCACTGATGCAGAGTACCGATCTGACACTGACGGAGATCGCTTTGCAGGTTGGATTCCGGGACTCTCAGCAGTATTCCAAGGTCTTTATGAGTGTCATCAATGCAACACCATCGCAATACAGAAAAGCTATTTTAAAATAAACGAAAAAGGGGCATCGCACTTCGTGCGATGCCCTGTTTTTATTTCCGACGAAATCTTAGTCCTCTTTTTTCCGTTTTCCTGCAACACCAGCTGCCGCTGCGATTGCGGATGCTGCCAGTGCGAATCCCCAACCTGCTGCATTCGTTGCATCTCCTGTTTTCACAGCTGTTGTGGAAGTGCCTGTCTTTGTGCTGCCCACACCTGTACTGCCTGTATTTGTACGGCCTGTACCTGTGCTGTTTCCTTTTGTTGTCGTGTTATTATTGTTCTTGGATGTATCGGAAGGAGTCGTAGTCTGATTGTCATCTTTCTTTGTATCATCCTTCTTTTCATCATCTTTCTTGCTGTCGTCTGCTTTCTTTTCTTCAAGAGCACTCAGAGCTTCTTTGATGGCTTTATTTGCCTCATTTACCTGCTCCTGTGTAGCATCTTCCGCATTCAGCACACCTGCATACTGTGTATAAACATCCTGCAGTTTCTTCAGAGAATCCTCTGTGTACTTGTCTGTTGCTGCCAGTGCGGTATCTGCTTTTGCTACGTTCTCTTTCAGTGCTGTCTTATCTACAACAATTGGTTCCGGTTCCGGATCCGGATCTACGGTTTCTTTTTCTGTTGTAAAGGTAACGGCTTCTGATGGTTCAGACTCATTTCCGGCTGCATCTACTGCTGTCACGGTTACGGTGTATTCGGTTCCTTCGGTAAGTCCGGTCAGATCATAGGTAGGATTTGCTACCAGGGATGCATTTACTTTTGTATTGTTTACATATACATTATATCCGGCTACTTCTACATTGTCGGTAGATGCTTCCCAGGCGATCGTTGCTTTTGTATAAGTAATTTCAGATGCTTTTACATTGGCTGGTACGGTCGGTGCTTCGGTGTCCGCCGGTTCCTCTGTTTTCAGTGTTGTAAATGTCACTGCTTCGGATCTTACGGATTCATTTCCCTCTGCATCTACTGCTGTTACGTTCACCGTATATTCGGTTTCCTCAGTAAGTCCGGTCAGATCATACTCTGTTCCGGTTACCAGTTCGTCATTTACCTTTGTTTCGTTTACATATACGTTGTATCCAACAACGCCTACATTGTCACTTGCTTCATCCCATGCAACTTTTGCTGTTGTCTCGGTAACATCAGAAGTTCTTACATTTGCAGGTACTGTCGGTGCCTCGGTATCCTTCGGATCTTCCGTTTTCAATGTTGTAAAGGTTGCTGCCTCGGATCTTACAGATTCATTTTCCGATGTATCTACAGCTGTTACCGTTACGGTGTACTCTGTTTCTTCGGTAAGTCCGGTCAGATCATAGGTTGTTCCGGTTACAGGTGCTGCATTTACTTTTGTATCGTTTACATATACATTGTATCCGGCTACTTCTACATTATCGGTAGATGCTTCCCAGCTAACGGTTGCTCTTGTCTCGGTAATGTCTGTTACGGTTACACCAGACGGTACGGTCGGTGCTTCCATATCTTTTGCTTTTTCTGTTGTAAAGGTTGCTGCCTCGGATCTTGCAGATTCATTTCCGGCTGCATCCACTGCTGTTACCGTTACGGTATACTCAGTTTCTTCAGCAAGTCCGGTCAGATCATACTCGGTTCCGGTTACCAGTTCGTCATTTACTTTGTTTTCATTTACATATACGTTGTATCCAACAACACCTACATTGTCACTTGCTTCATCCCATGTAACTTTTGCTGTTGTCTCGGTAACATCTGTAGCTGTTACTGCTGCCGGAGCTGTCGGTGCTTCGGTGTCTGCTGCAGCTTTATCTACATAACTGATGATCGGAGTTACATGAACAGATGGTTTGGTTGGATTGCTGTTGCTCTTTGTTGTCACGCGGATCACATCACCCTGGCTAACTTCGATTTCATCAAAGCTCTTCCAGTCTGTTGCCTGTACCCGGCTGTTTGTAAGTGTTACACTCTGTAATTCGGTATCGTTTAACAGAAGACTTAAGGTAACCGTTCCACCTGAGTTTCCATTCTGACGAAGATATGGCTCATCACCTTTTATATTGAAAGATACGGTTCCGCTCTTCGGTACTCTGTATGCCATTGCGGTTGTGATACTTGTATTCGGCGGTGCGGAAAGTAATCCGTGTACAGTTGCGTCAGTCGTTGACACAGTACCCTGTTGTCCATCAATACCAGGACCATAATAGGTATTTACACACCAGTTTGGCCATCCGTCTCTGTCGACCTCTGTCATATTTGCCCAGCTGCCGGTTCCGTTCTTCATCTGACCAAACCACACATTTCCCTGCTGTCCGTTCACATAGTCCAGAGTCCAGTTATATGTATTTTTCTGTCCGATGGTATAATCGTTGGTTGTTCCGTCTTCCGCAGTGATGCGAAGTGTCATTCCGGCTGCTACTGCATCCTTATCTGCCAGTTCTGTTCCACCATTGAGTACAGAAACGGTTGCGGTATCCGCTACTGTGATATTGTTTTTCATTTCCTTTACAGTTGTCGGATTTTTATCGGTATAAGGAACGTTCATGGTTGTTCCCTTTACTTCATAGTAACTGTCTTTCAGTTCTTTGTCAGAGCTTGCAATTACTGTATAAATAACATCTTCCATACCTTCATAAGAAAGAACAATCGTTGCTCCTCCTTTTACAATATCGGAATCACCAAGAACAGTCTCGCCATTCTTAATGGTAACCTTAACTCCTGCATCAACAACAACATTCTTCAGGAATTCTGCTACGGTTGTATTTTTCGGAAGGTCACTTACTTTTGTTCCGGAGATTGTATATACATTGGATCTCAGCACAAGTGCTGTCACTGCATCGCTTTCTGCTGCTCCGATTTCCGGTACTGCTGTGATGGCATGACCAAAGAAGTCATGATCGATCGTATAACCGTTCTTGTCAACGATCACTTTACCTGCATTGATAGCCGGAGAATTCTCCGCCAGTTTGTATCCGTCAAATACGGTAGAAGCGGTTGGATCTTCGTGACGTCTTGCCTGTTTGTCGGCAGCTGCTGCGCTTGGACCTGATCCTGCATCCACAAGTACATCCGTTCCTGCATCTACTTTCACTGCTGCCTCATCGTTCGGATAAGAGCTTACATTGTAGTATAAGTTATTGCTGTAAGTCTTGTTTCCACTGATATTCCAGTTGCTTACAGTAGCCGGTGTGCTGCCCTCAAAATAGAAAATATTATTTTCAATGGTAACCGGACCGCCATTGCCGTGTGTGTAGTGCCAGATGGTATTGATACCTTCTTTGATATAGAATGTATTGTTGTAAACCTGGCAGTTTCCGGAGTTGCCCGCCGGATCCAGAGGTCCCATATCTTCATTCTGGCTGATATTGTAACGGAATGTGTTGTTAATGGACTCCCAGCCACAGAACATAATGGTACTTGCTGTATTTCCATGGCTGTAGTTGTACTGATAGTTTGTTCCATCACCATAATCCGCATCCCACGGCTGTCCGTCTCCATTACCATTGGAAGCATTCAGTGTTGCAAAACATTCGTTGTACTGGAAAATTGCATTTTTACATTTCCATGGCCAGATACCTGCTGCTACTCGTCCTGCCCCAACACCCTGTTTGCCGGTTTCGTTGCCATTTGCATCCAGTCTCGGCTGCTGCTGGGAGTAATCTGTGGTATTGATCTGCTCCGCTGCATTCTCTGATACATTATACTGAACCAGCGGTCTGTCAAGGTACATCGTTGTGATCGCATCTCCACCCACATGGTTCAGATAGTTGTTCTCGATAACCACGTTGGAGGAACCGTATTTTGCCATGACATCATCTGACAGGGAAGCGGTTGTAAATTTGCTCCACTGATAGGTGTATCCAACGGCAATTCCCCAACGGTTTACCGTATCAAGGGAACAGTTCTTGATCTGCACATCATTGTATTTTGCAATTCCGGTTGCACTCTCATCGGTTGGTTTTTCAACGATGAAGTAAATACCTCCGTTTGTCATATGTTTGTTATAAACGTTACCTGTCACATCATGGATATACAAATCATTCAACACGATGTGATCTACCGTTCCGTTGTCTTTCGCAACACCGGCAACACCGGTTCTGTCCATCGCATACGCATCGTTATATGCTTTGTCTTTTTCGGTATCGGTGGTACTCTTTCTGTCATTGGTCAGTTCCAGACCGTCGATCTCAATATACTCGGTATCTTCAATTAAAATACTGGAAGATACGGTACCTTTCCATTTGTGGTTCTGGTTATCCAGCGGGTTTCCGTAGTTCAGTTCCCACTGACCGTGACCATTGGTGTTAATCTGTGGTCTGTTTCCTTCTCCGTATGTGGATACTTTTACCGGTGCTTCTGCACTACCACTGTCCTCTTTTGTAAAGACAAGTGCCTGATCTTCAAATACCGATCCCTTTTTCAGGAGTACCGTATCACCCGGTTCCAGATCCAGTTCATTCACTTTATCCAGTGTCTGAAACGCCTTGCTCTCTGATGTTCCGTCATTGTTGTCATTTCCGCCTTTGGAATCAACGTAATACGTTGTTCCTGTACCGTCTGCTCCCGCTGCCTGAACAGGAACTGCCGGCATCATTGATGCAACTGTTGTTCCTGCAAGCAGAAGAGCCAGCGTTCCGCTCATCCATTTTTTCTTCATACCTTTTCTCCTTCTGTTATTGCAGATTCTCTAGGGTGAAATGATTTATATCCTCCATGTTTCCTTCCACCTGAGAATCTTCTTCCCGCTGCGCGATCATATCATCATATTTCTGCTCACGCAGTTCTCGTTCTACTGCAACTCTCGCTGTTTCCAGATCTGCATTTTCTTCACTATCTCCAAAAATCCAGTCCCGGCTTTTGTAGTGTTCAACGATCTCATCTTCTGTCAGTTCCATACCTTCGCGATCCGTATCACTGCAGTATTTTTCCTTCAAAGTGCTGATTTCATAATCCAGATAAAGTGGAAACGTATACTCTTTCAGTCCATAGATTACTTCCCCTTTTTCCACTTTTTCTTTTCGTTCCGCATTCTCATCTTTCCAGCGCTTTTCCAGAGCCTCATAACTACTGTCTGATATATCACCGTTTTCTTTTGCGAGATCATACACTGTATGAATGTATTTCAGCTGCTCGACTGTATTTTCCGCCAGAATTTCATACCCGTATTTTTCCTTATACTTTTTCTTCCAGAAATCGTCTCCATAAACGGCGTCGTAATCCTGCTGAATCTGCATTTTGGTATCATATTCTACAGATTCCATGCAGTTTACATACTCTTCTTTGCTGATGGTATGTTCCGCAACAGTCAGATCAAATCGATGATCCTTTTTATATTGCATGACGCCGGCAACAATTCCCACAACCGCAAACACTGCTACGATGCCTCCGATCTTCAGGAACTGTTTTTTCCGATTCTTCATGATGTACCTCCTTCCCGTCTGAAATCCTGTTCTTCCTGCACACAGATTTTCTCAGTCAAGTTTGATTTTATTATAACAATCCGTTCTTTTCACATCTCGTTCTTTTTGTTTGATTCTGCCATGGATTTTGTCAAATTCGGAACTATAAGTAAATTTCCCGTAAATACCAAAAAAATATTAAGATTTCTCACAGGGCGTTCTTAACCTTTCCATGCAGCAAAAAAGCAGCCAATCTTTGCGATTGACTGCTTTTTGCTGTCCGGTATCCTTCATATGATCCGGGAAGATCAGAAAATTGTAGACACAGACGTCCTTTTGTCCCGCCTGTTCGTAGATACGAAGCATCTGCTCCTGATAGAAAAACTGCTTATAGATGTCCATGTTTCCAGGAAGTTTATAGCATTTTTTCTTCTCGTTCCATCCGGAATATTTGGCATCCATGACGCAGCAGCATTTCTTTGCTTCCGGCTGCTCCAGAATGATCTCGGTTGTGGTACGATGTCAGACCAATATAAGATGATGCTTCGGTTTATTGTGGGACATTTTCTCGAACTGCTCTTCCTTCTGATGCATGATCTGGATGTCTATCTCATGCTGGAGGTTCATTTGGGAAATATTCGAATGGAAATAAACGGCATGTTAAATCCCCTTGGATGGAAGGACTAAAGATGGGCGAAACAATAAACCACCCGCTATAGACGGGTGGTTCTGATTATTTCTTCTTGTTGTCCAAAAAACCTTCAGCTATTAGTTCTTCTTCTATGGCTGCCCACGCATCATCTGCCATGGAATTGTCTACTATCTCTTTCGATGATGTACTTTCCGACGATGTATCTTCCGGTTTATTGTATGGCGTAATCCAGGCAAGGAATCTCTTTTCCACATCTTCCGGAACCTGGATCTTGTGCTGCTCAAGAAGATCCAGCAGCATTTTGATGTCCTGTAATCTAGAATCAGATATATCCTGCAGATCACCTGCCACCCACTCGAGATCTATACATTTCTTTACCAACTGATCATGAGTCATAGCTTCATACTCCTCATACTGCTCATCGTAAGCGTTCGGATCATCATATTCCTCTTCCTCTTTCTCTTCCGATGCGTCAAATTCATAAGATTCTTCCGGTATACTGTCATTATAGACGTCTGCCATATCTGCACCTTCCGCACCTAAAATTTCTTCCTAGTCAATTCCCATTGTTCCGTTCTCCTTTTCTACTACCTCTCTTTCTTTATTCACTCTTTCTGGCTTCCTATCCATTTATGAACTTGTTGTTGACTGATGATTCAAGTATAATAAACTCGTAACGGTTCAGTACCTTCACAGTTACGAGCCAAAATGCATTTAAACGATAAAAACACCTCGCGGGACAGTGGCTACTGAATAGTTACATAAACTCTATATAAGAAATACACGTCTTGCATGTGATCTTATGTATTGATGATTCTCATGTTCTGCGATATACGGGGAGGAAATTCTCATGGGTAAACAATCTACCAGGGAAAACAAAACAATTTACCAGCTTTGTCGGGAAGCTGCAGGGCTTACAAGGGCAGAAGCAAGTGATAAAATGGAGGCTGTCTCAGATTCTAAAATCGAAAAATTCGAATACGAAACACAGGAGCCTACACCTTACGATATCATTCAAATGGCTGATGCTTATAAGCGACCGGATCTCTGCAACTATTACTGCTCACACAAATGTGAAATAGGCCACCGCTATGTTCCAGAAGTAGAAGTGACTGATCTGTCAAATATCATTTTGGAGACAATTGCCGGTCTGAATGAAATCAATCCTCTTACCGGTCGTCTGATCCAGATTGCCCGTGACGGTAAGATCAGCGATGATGAAATGAAAGATTTTGCTTATATCAGTAAAAAACTTGATGAAATTTCTTTAGCCATAGACTCTTTGAATCTCTGGGTAGATAAGACCGCCGGAGAACAGGGGCTTAATCTTGAGCTCTTAAATGCCGAAAAAGAAAAATTAAAATAATCCATAACGCCAAGAAAGGCAATGAACCATTTCTGACTCATTGCCTTTTCCTTTACATACGCTGTAATTGATTGACTATACTTTCTGTTCTTCGAATTGCTTCTTCTACCTGTCTTTTTGCATTATTGATTCGATCCTGGACTACCCAGTCCACAACAAAGCCATCAAAGAAATAATCCGCAAAAGAAAGGAAATCTCCAGTATCGATATTCAAGTTACATGCCATATTTACATCATTTAATTCCCTGCTGAAATTACGGAGATCATACTTTGCCTGCTCCATATTCTGCTTCGCCTGATCCATTTTAGAATGTTTTAACATCGTAGTGAAAAAACCACCGCCAAACATATCTACCAGTCCCCAGTTCTTTGCACTGTTCAGATTTTCTTTTGCTGTCTGAAGACTGTTCAAAGCCCTACGCCCAGCTTCAATTGCTTCTCTTTTTTCTTTTTCAATATCATATCCCATTCGGTTTTCTCCTCCTGATCCATTATGAATGTGATGTCAGCAATGCTATAATACCACCGACAATCAATAATGGAAAAGCAATGTACATCAGTCCACCTATAACCATACCAATCAATATCACCGGAAAGAAAATAACTGTACAAAGTAATTTCATAATTCCCCAGGATGCTTTTAATCCAAATATAAAAAATTTTCCAACAAACCAAATCATACAAATTGTAAATAATAACGATAACATTTTTTACTCCTTCTGAAACTCATTCTGATCTGTGTCTTTCATTTTTTTTGTTCTTTTTCTGATAAATATTCAGATATGTTCTTTATTCCAAGCTTATTACTGAATGCCGGATTTTTCTCCATCTTTTCTATTGTCCGGATTAATCGAATTCTCTGTGTTGCTTCCATCTGATCACCCCATCTATATTCTGTTTTTTGTTGATATTGTCACTATAACAAATTTATTTTTCACAATACACATCTACCATGAGGAATTGCATCTTTATATTTCTCGAATTTTGAGAATTCTGTCTTTATATTTTCTCTGCATGAATTGTTTTTTTCTATGCTGACTCTTTTATAATAAGCATATCCGAGCAATATCATAGGTTATTAGTAACTATTCAAAAGGTAGTATCCCGCGCGAGGTGTTTTGGCATGTTTTTTGCCAAAATTCAGAGACATACAAGTCAAAATGCCATCACCGAAGGTGATTTACGCGAGCAACGAGTCAAAGTCCGTGCTTGCACGGAACCTTGAGGAGTGCCGCGATAACGATAAAAATAAACCGGAGTAGCCAGTACAAGTACATCTGCTTTCTGAAACAGTTTAAATATCTCAGCCATATCATCGTTTCACACATTTTTCGATGGCAGAAGTTAAAATATCCATATTCATCGGCTTCGCCACATGGTCATCCATTCCGGCATCCAAAGCAGCCTGTACATCCTCTGCAAATGCATTTGCTGTCATTGCAATAATAGGGATCTCCTTTCCGTCCGGACGGTTCGAAAGATTTCTTATAGCTTTTGTCGTTTCATATCCATTCATTTCCGGCATCATAATATCCATCAAAATCAGATCAAAAGTCCCCGGAGCTGTATTGCAAAACTGTAGCAGAGCAGATTTACCATCGGCAGCCCTGGTTACAATCATCCCTTGTTCTTCCAATAGAGAGACTGCTATCTCGGCGTTTAAATCATTATCCTCTGCCAAAAGGACATGCAGACCATGTAAATCCATATCTTTCCTTAGCTTTTCTTCCTTTTCAGTCAGTATCTGTTCTGCTATACGCAGTGGAATTTCTACAGTAAATGTGGAACCAACGCCCTGTCTGCTGCTGACCTCAATTTTTCCACCCATAAGATCTACATATTTCTTAGCAATCGCCATTCCCAGTCCGGTTCCCTTATAACTGGTTCTTGCTCCATCATTTTCCTGAGTGAACTCATCAAATATTCTGCTCTGAAACTCCTCACTCATACCAATTCCGGTATCCGATATACGATATCGTACAATCACATGGTGCTCATCATTACCCGGACAGTTTTCTGCAACAAATGAAATAGTACCTCCGTCTTTTGTAAATTTGACTGCATTACTGATAATGTTGAGCAATACTTCCCTGATTCTAAGTTCATCTGCCATCACATAAGGAGTTTTTAGTTCTTCTCTCGAAACACAAAAATTAAGGTCACGATTTTCCATATATCCCCTTGCAATCGACGAAACAGTATTTATTATATCCCTGAGATCTGCCGGTACCGGTTTATATTCCAGTTTACCGCTTTCAATGCGGCTGATATCCAGTACATCATTAATCAGTGTCATCAGGTATTCTGAACTCTGCCTGATCTTTTTCAGACAATTCTCTACTTCTTTGTCCGGCTTCCTCTTCATGGCAATATCTGTAAATCCAACAATTGCATTCATTGGGGTTCTGATATCATGGGACATATGGTTCAGGAATGTCGTTTTTGCAATATTCGCCGCATTTGCATCCTGTGCTTCTTTCAGGGCTTCCATCTGTTTTTTCCTGCTTACTGAAAGGGAATAAACCAGAAGAAGCAGTACAAAAATAATCACAAATGAAACTCCGACAGCTAAGCCTCCATACTCTGCAAATACATCCTGCAGGGTCATTTTCTTTTCTGAAACAGAATTCTGTGCAAGGACAACACCATTCAAAACATTGGAGGACTGCTCAATTGCTTTATTGATAATGGTAGCTGCTCTTCTGTTTTCTCTCGTCGTGAACAACGCTAATTCCTGCCGTTTTGCCATCTCTGCAAATGACAGGCTTTTGGTCATTGGACTTTCATTAAGAAGATTGATCTTTGAAGATGGGATAACAGTTGCTCCTGCTTTTCCATTTGCTACTGCCTCCAGGCATTCTTCCTGTGTATCATATTGTTTGATTTCTGCATCCGGAAAAAGAAAGGACACCATCAATTCAGAATACAGTGAGGTATCTGTCGCTGCGATCGTAGAGAGACTGCTCCTATATTCATTTCCTTTGTAAATAACAACCGGCGTAATATCAAAGATTTCATCCGTCAAAATCACCTGAAACTGTTCCTGTGTATATAGATCTTGAATGATAGGACCGGCAATATCGATTTCACCAGATTGCAATGCCTCATTCATCTGTTCTCCCGTGGAACAGGGAACCGCCTTGATCGTGATCTTATACTTTTCCTGAACAGTATCCAGAACAGTTCCTAAAATTCCTGTCAGTTTCCCATTTTCTTCACCACAAAACGGAAGATTATCTTTTAGATATCCCACACAGATTGTATTTTCATGTGCATCCAGCCATTGTTTTTCTTCCTTGTTGAGTGCATAATTTATGACCGCTTTTCCTTCATAACGGGCATACAGCTTGCTGCTGTAGTCTGTTTCAGTATTGTTGATTTCTTCCAGGGCAGAATTTAATTTCTTTAACAGATCTGGTCTGGATTTTGATACACCGAAATAACAGTCACCTGCACCGATATTGGCAATTGCAATAAAATCACTGTTGACGGACAGCGCTGGGACCACAAGTGCATCCAGTTCATCTGCATCCAGTTTTTCTATCATTTCATCATAGCCTTTACAGATAACAACCTCTGCCTGGATCTGATTACTGTCCAGCCATTTTTCCAGAAGTTCTTTCTGATAGCTTCCATCTGTAGCGCCGATACGACAGCCATTCATCTGCTTCAGATCGCCATCCGCAAGATCCGCATGTTCCTCCCTGGTATAGATCCAATATCGCTCTGTACCCTCGGCATAGGTTGAATAATCGATAGATTCTGCTCTTTCCGGTGTATAACTGACACTTCCAAGTAGATCTATTTCCCCATCTGCCAGCATATCCAGACACTCTTTAAATGAACCATAGACATATTCATACTTCCAGCCGGTTATATAAGAAATCTTCTGGAGATACTCATAGCCTGCTCCCTGCTTATGTTCCCCATAGCCGCCTTCCTGAAAATTGGCATATGGGAAATAGCCGACTCTCACGGTTTTATTTTCTTCCTCCATTGCCTGAGTTGTTTTCCCGTCACTTTTTATTTCCGACGCATAAGCAGAAACCGGTACAAAGAGTAACATGATAAGTGCTAAAATGCTCAAACATAATCTTTTTTTCTTATCTTTTTTCCCTATCCGTTTTTTTATCGTTCTGTTCATTCATTTCCTCTTATTATCCTTTTTTCTTTTCTCCGCAAATCACCAGGTTATTACACGTCACAAATCTAAAAAGATGCACTGTCTTTCCAGACAATGCATCTTAAACATTGCAGCTGGCTGTCATTTTACAGACCCTATAGCTTTGCGTCTCAGTCTTTCGACTGAGACGCCGTTGAATCTTTTCTTTGTATTATATCGTATGCTTTTCATTAAAGATGTCTATTATAAATATTTCATCATAGTTGGCACGAGAATGTTCATATCTACAGGCTTTGCAACATGATCATTCATTCCAACAGAAAGGACTTTTTGTATATCTTCTGCAAAGACATTGGCCGTCATTGCAATAATCGGAATCCTGGATTTTTTCGTATCCTTCATTTTTCGGATGGCTAATGCAGCATCATATCCATTCATAACTGGCATCTGAATATCCATAAGGATCATCTTGTAATAATCAGCCTCTGCCTTTTCAATCATGTCAATGCATGCAACACCATCATCTGCTGTCTCAACTATACATCCTTCTTCCGTCAATAGTTCTCTTGCAATCTCTGTATTGATCTCATTATCTTCGACTAATAAGATTCGAACACCGTTCAAGCAATTTTTATTGTGCAGATCACTATTTTTCTTCACCAGAGAGTCTTCTTTTGACGCTTTTCTGCATGGAATCGTCACTGTAAATGTGGAACCTTTACCTTGTTTGCTTTCCACTTCTATGGTTCCATCCATGAGCTCAACAAGCTTTTTCGTAATGCCCATTCCGATTCCGCTACCCTCGATATGACTGGCTGTAGAATTACGTTCTCTTTCAAAATCTTCAAAAATATGCTTTTGGAATTCTTCAGACATTCCAATCCCATTATCAGCAATGGTGATGATCATATTGCACCAATCTTCTTTTTTACACGATTCCTGTACAACATTACAGGTAATCTTGCCTCCTGTATTTGTATACTTTATAGCGTTACTTATAATGTTGAAACAGATTTCTGACAGGTGCGGTGCATCCATATATACATACGGATACATAATCTGTTCCGTCAGAGAGAGCGTCTGATTTTTACTTTCTGCCTGTTGTTGGAACATAATGACACAATTTTCAAAGCACTCATGGACATTCGAAACAGTGTATTCCATTTCGACCTTATTATTTTCAATTCTTGCAAGATTCAAAACATTACCAAGCATCGACAAAAGTTCTTTTCCGCATATTTGAATTTTTCCAAGGTACCTGCTAAGTTTTTCTGTTTCTATCAAATGTCTGGACGCCAGCTCTGCATATCCAATAATCGCGTTCATAGGAGTCCTGATGTCATGGGACATATTGAACAGGAATGTCGATTTTGCTTTATTTGCACATTCTGCTTTTAATTTAGCTTCTCTCAATTCCTCTTCTTGTTTTAATTCCCGTATTTTTTCATCTGTCACATCTCGATTCGCAATCAGCACGGATGTAACATTTCCATTTTTATCATAACTCTGAGGAACAATCATAGAAAGAAACCATAATCCTTCCTTCAGTTTAAATTCGGAAGACATAGATTCTTTATTATGAAGACGTGCCGCCATGGTTTGTATATCAAAAAAATCTGTATACTTCTTTACAAACGGTTCTGCTATAATAGCTTTGATACCCTCGAACTGAAGATCCCAATCTGCAGTATTATCTTTAATATCCAAATCCATTTTTCGGGATCTTTTTACAAGTTCGATCTTCTTTGTTTTCAAATTCAGCCTTGAGATATGATAATAGGCAGTGCCTAATGCATAAAATGCCTGCCGGGTTTTTTTCACCTGCTTTCCTAATGTAACAGGGAACTCTTCACCGTCCATCTGCTCCAAATCCGGTGTTGACTGATGCAGATGCTGAACCAGCCATTTTCCATTCGTCCACTTATAGATAATAGTAAATCTTGTCGCCATTTTAAAACAGATGGAATCATCTTTAAACAGACCAATAAAATCTACTGTTCCGTGTGCAAGAACATGATCATCATCAAGCCGTTCTTCTTCCTGATGTAAATTTTGTATGTCAATTCTGATTTTGCCTCTTCGTTTTACATCAAATTCAAATGATTTTAAAAACTCATGCAGATTCCTGTAAATCTCGTGTTGCCCGGTTCCAATCAGACTGATATTTTCATCAAAGTAATTCTCAATTCTCAAATCATTCACTGATTCAGAATTAATATATATTTTCAAAAGTTGCTCTGTGAGTTTTTTGAAATCATCCATAATGTTCCCTCGTCCTAAAAAGGTCTTAAATGACTTTAAGTTTTCTGTTTTATTTCTAAAGTTTATCCGTTTTTCATTCTCTTCCCAAAATTCCGAATATACACATCAAATTATTTACTTTATCGTAACTGTTCAGTACCTTCACAGTGGGACAGTGGCTACTGAATAGTTACACTTTATCATATCATAGCAGCATATTGTTCCACAATTATTTTTTCATGACACTTTTCCCTAAGGAAAAAAGAAGATATTTGGTGGCTACTCCCCCCAAGCCCCTGTGGAATCAATATATTTTTCATTAGTTTTTCTCCTATTAATCCTGATTTTTATTGATATTGAAATCTGTTCTTTAATGTTTTACACTATTTTCACGGTTCAAATTGTTTACACTTATTCCATTTTTTACGAGCAATTTAATTGCATTAAGAGCAATCTCATCATCTATATCTGTATTTACAATTCCTAATCTCACTTATCTGTTCGATTGGAATGACCGTTTGATCTGTCATGATTATGGTATGCTCATATTCATCTATCTTTTTTACAATACCAGAATACGTAACATAGGATCCGCCGGCTTTTTTTGCATCGGGAATAAAATAAGTTATCGATACCTTCTGTTCTATACCGATATTATTTCTGATTATATTGATTTTTTCGTTCAGCTGAGCAATCACTTCCTCACTCAGTTCCAATCTTTCATCGGTTAATCTTGCTGTTTCTTTTATCGCAGCATCATGCCCGGTCAAGGCTGCAAAAGGAGCAAACTGCGCTGCCCGATCCCGAAGTGGCATTTGCGGATGATTCTTAGAGACCGGATGTGGCAAATTGATGATATCTTCATAAGAATTATTTTTCATCTTCTTCCAACTCCTTTACGCCTTATGTCCGCCAATTTGTTCATTTCTGTCCTTGGCGGTTGCACCTTTCTGA
>SKED01001543.1_pt1 | contig 19507 bp, 19 predicted proteins | sample 4826651 | NCBI WGS metagenome assembly SKED01 (sample SAMN11008818, study PRJNA524170) | human gut metagenome | biome: Human fecal sample; material: Feces; isolation source: fecal sample from pouch patient p19 | host: Homo sapiens | place: Israel: Tel-Aviv | collected 2016-06-28
AGTGAATGTTAAACTTAAGGACATTGATGCTTGGACTACCGAGCACTTGTCCAAAAACTGGGTGACAGAACGAACCAAAACTCTCAAACAAGTGAGTTAATATTGGAACATAGAACTGGACACCCTACCTAATGTATTTTGTGTATTCAGTCTGATTTTTTGTAGAGCATGATGTCATAAGCACAACTGCTCCCAATATAAAAATACTTTTCTTCATTTCATCTGTCATATTTATATTCATTTTTTCCAAAATCACAAATTGTGACTTTGAACATTACCATATTTAACAGCATTCAAAAGTAGTGCTTTTAGCCTTTAAACTACTATCACACAACCCCTTTCTTTGAAAAGAACGTAAAATCAATAGTATTATTGCGGTGGTTGCACTTTTAGTAATCGCTTCACTCGTTGTACGGTACTTACCCCTTTACCACTCAACTTTGCCACATCCCGAATGGAATACCCCTTGCGGAGCAAACTCATAACTTCCCTATATTCGGCTTTCATCTGTTCTGCCGTTTTTACAGAGCCTACCTTGCGTCCGAGTTTTCCACCTTTCTCTATATACCGCTTCCTTCCTGACTGCAATCGGAATGAGATATTATCACGTTCCAATTGCGCACAGCTTGAAAGCGTGGCTATCATTATCGGGGGCAAAGAGGGACGGATGTTCTTCATCGTTCAATAATGTAAGCTGTTCCTTTTGAATGTAGAGGTTAATGCCACAGTCAATGAGTTGCAGACAATGGGCAATGTGAACATGGTTTACATAATCTGAAAGCAGACAAGATGCCCAAGCGCATATCGCATTACTTTGGCTTGCAACCAATTGTCTTAGAATTTTGGATAACGTCTTTGACACTGTTACGAAATGCCTACTGCCACCATTCAAGAGTGTAGAACAAAGTAAGCTCCGTCATGCCTGTCTCTCCAAGAAGAATTGCTCATTCTACTAATCGCCCAACATCATACACATTGGAGCGTATCGGTGACATGGCTTTCAACAATTGCAACAATTTGAACAACGTATATACTTATACCGTTCTCCCTATCAACATCGACCAGAATACGTTTACCAATTTCAAGGCTACTACCCTTTGGGTGCCATTTGGGATTATATTCTGTACTATTTTACATCATTTCCTTCTTAAACCAAAGCTCGAACACGCAGTCGGCAATGAAGATGCCATCCTTTTCCAGGGTGATCAATTCCTTGTCGATGAGGGCTTTCTTGATGCGGTCTATATTGGATTTGCTGCCCAGCGGATAGGTTTCTGTTACAGCCTGGGCGGTGAAACCTAAGTGGACGCCACTGCAGAGGAGGCGCAGAAAATTGAGCTGATAGGTGGTTAAGCCCTCGGTTTGCTGTACGAAAAGACCATGACATTGTTGCAGCAAGGCGCTGATGCCACTTTGTAAGGTTTCTTCGTTTACTTCTTTCTCGGTTTCTGCCATCACGTTCCAAGCTAGTTGCTGCACGTAGGAGGAATAGTTCTTTACGGTTTTACAGATTCTTGTAGCATATTCCTCAGATATTTTCTTTCCGTATTTCTCGAATCGGGAGCAGATGAAAGGCACCCAATATTCAGTAGGAATGCAATCCAAGTGCAGCATCTCGCCAAACATATAGAAAGGCATGCGTCGGTTTTGGAAAATGTTTTCCATCAGATGCTTCTTGCTTCCAAAGAAACAGTATGATACATTCTGATGATGCTGCCAGGCGCCACGCAGTTTTTTCTGAACCGTAAGAGTATCAGGGAATTCTCCAATTTGCTGGAATTCGTCGATGCAGACTACCATGCGGATTCCCTTTTCCTGAGCGATTCTTTCCGGAAGATTCAGAATCTCTTCAGGGGAATAGTCCTTTGGTGTAATTCCCAGAGATAATGAATATTCGGATGTAGGATCTGGACTAAAGGAGATTTTTGGTGAAACTCTTACCAGGAACTGCTTGATGTTTTCTACTACTTGTTCCAGCTTATTACTCATAGATTTCATAATGGTTTCTGCAAAGCGATTGTAGAAATCATATTCGCTTCGACAGTCATAGATGTCCATATACACCACTTTTATCTCTGGATTATCAATTTCGGATATTACCTTTTTGACGAGTGAAGTCTTGCCCATGCGTCGGGGAGAGATGAGAATGACGTTGATGCCATGCTCAAAGTCTGCCTTGATGCGCTTGGTTTCTTCTATTCGGTCGGTGAAGTTGTTTCCGGCAACCGACATACCATATACGAATGCCTTTTCCATTGTTTTTTTGCTTGATTACGGATGCAAAGATAAGCAAAAAAATGAAAGTTCACAAGGTTGTGGACCACAAACTTGTGAACTTTTAATATTATTTTGTAAATCAGGTATTTAAAAGCTGTTTTTTATGCATAAAACAAGCCGTAATCAGAGGCTTTTCTTATCAAACACACCATTCATCGTGATGCAGAGATGCTGGAACTTGCTGAGGAGTTTGTCTGACCATTTCGTCATGTTGTAAAGGTCCTTGATTTCCTTAAACTTCTTTTCATCCCATTGCGGATAATCTATCTCTGAGAAATAACGGCGGTAGTCGCGGAGATTGTCGCCCGAGAAATGGAGATAATCGTCGATGTCGCCAAACCATTCGGGAGTCATCATCTGGGTGGCAAAGGCTTCGAAGTTCTGATTGTCCTGAAGCATGCAGTTGTGATTCAATACACACCATACGCAGAACCAATGGTTCTTGCGGGTAACAAATTTCAACATATTGGCTATCTGAGCCTTCAGATTCTGCATGTCGATGTATTTGCCGTCTTTTACTTTGTAGAAAACCTCGTTGGGAAGGGTTTCCGGAATGCCTTCGGGATGTTCCAAATCGTAGATTTCCTGCTCGATGATGTGCCATTTTACGGTGGCTGATACCAGCTTGAGATATTCTTGTGCTGTAAAATTGACGTGGGCAAGCTGGGCGCCCAGCAGTTGGGTGTCTCTTATATATTTCATAAAGTCGAGGCGCAGATTTTCCGGTACCTCGTCTTTTAGCGTTTTTCTTACTTCCAGCAATTGGCTGACGGAGAGCTGCTTTCCGTTGTTGTCATATTCCAGGGTTGTAAAGTATCGGTCTATGTCGCTGATGCCCTTTGGTTCTTCCTGATATTCCTGTAGCGACATTTCGAAGAGGCGGGTGGTCTGCTCTTCGCTCATGGCGAGGTTGGTGAAATGGCTCAGTTGGCGGAAGTGGAGCATCAGATAACAGGCCATGCTGTATAGCTGGAAGAGATTCCAGAGGCGCTCTACGGGTTTTACGCCGGGGATATGAGTGGGTTTTACCTGGCGTAACAGTTCTTTCTGGAGTTTGGTTACTTCGTTTACATCGATAGTATTTCCTTTGCCCAGTTCATCAGTTTCGAAAAATTCGTTGAGTTTCGGCAGGATGCGGGTCATATCCAGCGGTGCCACTTTCATCCGTTTTCCTTCTATCTGTTTTCCCTTTTTCATGTCTTCCATGATATGCGCCATCAGGGGTGTAAACTTCTGCATTACGATGATGCTGATGCTTACTTCATGGGTTTCGTTCTGCTCCTTTCGCTGCTTGGCTATGTCGTTGTGTTGCAGCACCATATCTTTCTCTGCCATATAGCAGAGCCGGGTGGCTTTGGTGCAGAGCGAACGGATATCGAAGGTAAGTTCCTGCGGACTGTAATCTTCCCATGCATCTACCAGAATGCTGAGCATTCGGCAGAAGTTGTCGAGCTGTCGGTCGAAGACTTCGTAGCTGAATTCTATTTCATCTTTATCTTCATTCATTGTCAGTCTGTTTTAAGAAAAAATACACTAAAATTTGCCGAATAGCTTAAAATGAGCTATTTTTGAGCTTTTCACCTCAATATAGGTGATGATTTGGCAATAGTTTCAACTTCTGCATTATACACAAGTTTGCTTGTCAAACAACTCTTTTCGATGGCAAAGGTACAACAATTAAATGGATTAATGAAAATCATATTTTTTTTTTTAGATTTTATTTTCAGTTGATGTTCTCTTTACTCCAATTCAACCATTGTGTGTTCTTTATGTGCAATTTATCAGCTTTCAAAATGTTACAGCATAACTATACCTACTATGAGAAGAGTATTCAAGGCTCTTGGTGTAGTAACTGTTGATTTAGGTTTTACAGGAAAAGTGGCATTATAGTAAAGACAAAAGCTATGCATACAGCTTTAGAGATGAAAGGTATTTCAACTAAGACCATATGTACAGCATGCTATCATTTAACAATAGTAGTGTTCTGTACCATAAAAGAGTAATTTAAGCCAGTATTTCCTGTTTCAGTGCTTTTATTCGTTTTTCTATAATACAGTCCCATAATTTTGAACCGCCCAACTCTGAGGCAGGGATATATTCACCATACCTTTCGAGAAATTCCTCATTGTAGGTAATAGAATCGTCACCATATCGATCTATTATGTATGCCCAATTCCATCTGTCAGCATACTTGATTAAAAGTTCGTGGGTCATGTCGATACAAGACTTGTCTGATAGCACTTCCCAATCCCAACAATCCTTAAATGTCTCTATGTTGTCTTCTGTAAACAATAGTGTACTACTGTTTGATGTCAATTCGTGCCAGTCAAGTCTGTGCTTGAATTTTTCAAGTAGGCTTTTGGTCCACACTACATCGTAGTTTCTTGAAATTTCTTTCCAGTCCACATAGTTCATATACTTCTCAAGCAACTGTTCTGTCCATGGAAAGTCTTTTGAGAGTTCTTTCCATGCAGCATCGTCCATCATACGAGAAACCAACTCTTTGTTTAACTTATCATTTGCCATATCTTTGAAATTTTAATTACGCTATTGGGTGCAAAGGTATGGCTATGGTGCCCCATTATTTATTACAGGTTAGAACTAAATTAAAATTCCTTGAAAGTTTTATTGTTGATTCAATATGTTAATGGCTCTCATTGCACCGTGCCTGTCTTGCCATATTTTTCCTTCAAACTGTAATTGTCTTTGATGGTATTCTGTATTCAGAACACCATCAAAGTCAAGAAAAATTATTTTAGAAAGTTTCTTTGCCATAAACGATCTTTGGAATTTTATGTTTCTTCATTTCTTTTTCATTGTTCACCATATTATATAAGCACATGGCTGCATAGTAGGCATTTGGATGTTGTGGAAGCATCATGAAAGGTAGGCGATTGTCCCATGCTTTTACTGGTGTTCCAAGAATCATACTCCAAGGGCGTTCATACAAATAGAACTCTGCTTCGGGAGCCTGACTTTCTACTATTTGCCCCGTCCTTTTGGTTTTAAACTTATGTGCAATAAATACCCATGTTCCTCTCACCCACATAAAACCATTTTTGTATGGGCACGGAGTGACGTGACGATATGCTTTAAGCAAGGCATAGACTCTGTGCAATACCGTGGAGTTATTATTTACCTTTGAATCTTCGTTTTCCTGTTGCAAGCATGCCAAGACATCTTCCCAAGTGCTGTTCTTTATATAAAACAGCAACGTAGGCAAAAGCGGCTCTGTCTGTTGGTCAACAAAACCCTCACTCAACAACCGCCCAGCATTCAAACGAACGATTTCATGAAATCTCCTTTTTGCTTTAGTTCCCAGCCTTGTTTTTCTTATGCACATTAAACTGAATGGAGGATGCTTCACTGCTTCTATCTTTTGCAACGGATTGTTAGAACAATCAACGATTGTAAGCAACTGATTCTTTCTGAGGTTGATTCTTTGCAGCCTATTTCCATGTACATCAAGCACAGAGAGATATTCAGTCGTGCTTAAAGACATTTGTTTCAACATTTGATTTGGACACAATAGATGCGTCAATCCCTTACAGCCGGAAACATCTATTGAGCATATTGCCTTGTGAGAAACAATATGGAATCCCGTCAATACGTTCTCCTCGTCTGTTTTTATTGTAATACAGTAATAGCCTGGCGATTGATATGAATGTCTTACCTGTCCCCAGTCATCCACTTTCCATTTTACTGATTCAGTTTCACCGTCACCCCATTCAATTGTGACTATTGCATTCATCATGACCTTCAACTGAAGAACCATGTCGTTACATTTTTGGCAAGTCGCAAGTGTCAGACAGTCAACTATAGGGTTGAGCTTCTTCTTCATCTGTCTAAAAGCAATCTCCAATCGAAGTGGAAACAAGTCTTTATCTCTCCTGTAGAAGCTGTACTTGCCATACTCGTGGCGATCAATATTTTTCCTATAGTACCACATCGCTTCTATATAGTTATGCCTTCGCTCAGCCAACCATCCTAACTGGTATTCTGCTTTCTCTCCCCAGTCGTTACCATTTTCAAGCTCTTTGTAGTATTGAGCCCCTTTATCGAGATTTTGCTCTCCACCTAATCCAGAGGTATATAGACGAGCGAGTTTGGCAGTGATTTCTTGCTTAATCGCCCAATCATACCATTCGGTTGTCTGCATTTTCTCATGCAATGCTTTAAATAAAAGAAACGCCTTGGAAAATTGACATTTATCGAAGTAGTAAAGTGACACACGCTCCATGGAAAGAATGTCGCCTTTTGTCGCAAGATAATCCAATACTTCCAAAGCCAAACTGTTACCTTCCTGAAGATGGTAGAACAGAGGAAAATGGAAATTGCGCCAGTAGAAAGCGTCATCGCGAACAAATGGAGGAAGCGGATTGTAGGGTTCGGTTTGTGCAGGATGATTCATCAAGTGTTCAAACCAAGGATGGCGCATCATGTCGGCAAACGTAGGATGCTTGCCAAAGATGTTTTCGCAGACAGTCCTTGAACATTCTGTGCATCCCTTTCCTATCACAAAGTCCAGCAGAATCTCCTCCACCAGATAACTATCAGGCTCTCCTGTCGATTCGAGAAGATAGGACAACAGTTGTCTCACTTCGCTTGAATCCTTTGAAAAGTTCAACTGACTGACGGTGTTGTAGAACAGTTCATCTTGGAGGAGTATTTCATCGCGAAGGCTTTTGTCTCCGTATGCATTAACAACAAGAATCTGACGAAGTATCATATTGAATGGAGTAATACGCAAAGTAGATTTATCCAACTCTTTGTTTGATTTATCATTAGTCATATCTTTGAAAATTTAATTACGCTATTGGGTGCAAAGGTATGGCTATGGTGCCCCATTATTTATGACAGGTTAGAACTAAATTAAAATTCCTTGAAAGTTTTATTGTTGATTCAATATGTTGATGGCTCTCATTGCCAATTCTTCGGTAAGCCCATCGTAAGGATTTGTCAATACGAGATGTGGAAGTTGAGATTCCAAGATAACATACTCATCATCAATAATGACATACGGAACCTCTTGCATATTGTTATCATAAAGCCATGAGGCTATTTCTGCACCTTTACAATGAAGTGCAGATGGGGAGATTTGTTCCAAATCTGCAGAAAGCAACAGGCTATCACTGACAACAGAAGGAGTAATGTCAATTACTCTTCCTGGCAGTTGTCTGTCTTGCCACATTTCCTGCATAGCCTCCAAGCCAAGATATTTCCATGAGGATTCTATTATTATGTCTGCATGAGTCTTATCGACTATGGCTTGCAGCTGTTTTACGGCTTCGGGATCAAAGCTGGCACCGTGCTTGTCTTGCCATATTTTTCCTTCAAACTGTAATTGTCTTTGATGGTATTCTGTATTCAGAACACCATCAAAGTCAAGAAAAATTATTTTAGCAACTTTCTTTTCCATAAGTGATCTTAGGAATTTTATGTTTCTTCATTTCAGTGTTATTGTCCACCATATTATATAAACACATGGCTGCATAGTAGGCATTTGGATGTTGTGGAAGCATCATGAATGGCAAACGATTGTCCCATGCTTTTACTGGTGTTCCAAGAATCATGCTCCAAGGGCGTTCATACAAATAGAACTCTTCTTCGGAAGCCTGACATTCTACTATTTGCCCCGTCCTTTTGGTTTTAAACTTATGTGCAATAACGACCCATGTTCCTGACGCCCACATAAAACCATTTTTGTATGGGCACGGAGTGACGTGACGATATGCTTTAAGCAAGGTATAGACTCTGTGCAATACCGTGAAGTTATTATTTACCTTTGAATCTTCGTTTTCCTGTTGCAAGCATGCCAAGACATCTTCCCAAGTGCTGTTCTTTATATAAAACAGCAACGTAGGCAAAAGCGGCTCTGTCAATTGGTTAACAAAGCCCTCACTCAATATTCGACCTGCATTCAAACGAACGATTTCATGAAATCTCCTTTTTGCTTTAGTTCCCAGCCTTGTTTTTCTTATGCACATTAAACTGAATGGAGGATGCTTCACTGCTTCTATCTTTTGCAACGGATTGTTAGAACAATCAACGATTGTAAGCAACGGATTCTTTCTGAGGTTGATTCTTTGCAGCCTATTTCCATGTACATCAAGCACAGAGAGATATTCAGTCTTGCTTAAAGACATTTGTTTCAACATTTGATTTGGACACAATAGATGCGTCAATCCCTTACAGCCGGAAACATCTATTGAGCATATTGCCTTGTGAGAAACAATATGGAATCCCGTCAATACGTTCTCCTCGTCTGTTTTTATTGTAATACAGTAATAGCCTGGCGATTGATAGGAATGCTTTACCTCTCCCCAGTCGTCTACTTTCCATTTTACTGATTCAGTTTCACCATCACCCCATTCAATTGTGACTATTGCATTCATCATGACCTTCAACTGAAGAACCATGTCGTTACATTTTTGGCAAGTCGCAAGTGTCAGACAGTCAACTATAGGGTTGAGCTTCTTCTTCATCTGTCTAAAAGCAATCTCTAATCTAAGAGGAAACAAGTCTTTCGGCTTATCTCCCCTGTAGAAGCTGTACTTGCCATACTCGCTACAATCTATATTTTTACGATAGTAATACATCGCCTCCAGGTAGTTATGCCTTTGCTCAGCCATCCTTCCCAACTGGTATTGGGCTCTGTTTCCCCAGTTGTAGCCATTTTCAAGCTCTTTGTAGTATTGAGCCCCTTTGTCGAGATTTTGCTCTACACCTTCTCCATAGGTATATAGATGAGCGAGTTTGTAGGTGATTTCTTGCTTAATCGTCCAATCATACCATTCGGTTGTCTGCATTTTCTCATGCAATGCTTTAAATAAAAGAAATGCCTTGGAAAATTGGCATTTATCGAAGTAGTAAAGTGACACACGTTCCATGGAAGGAATGTCGCCTTTTGTCGCAAGATAATCCAATACTTCCAAAGCCAAACTGTTACCTTCCTGAAGATAGTAGAATAGAGGAAAATGGAAGCTATGCCAATAGTAGGCATCATTACGTACTATAGGAGGAAGCGGACTGTAGGGCTCTGTTGCTACAGGATGACTCATCAGGTGCTTGAACCAAGGATGGCGCATCATGTCGGCAAACGTAGGATGCTTGCCAAAAGCATCTTCACAAATGGTCTTCGAACATTCCGTGCACCCTTTCCCCATGACAAAATCCAAAAGCACATACTCAACAAGGCAGATTTTTTGTTTTTCTGCCATAGACCGAAGGTCGGACAGGAGAGTCTTGGCTTCATCCTGTTCTTCAGCAAAATTCAGCCTACGTATAGTATTATGGAGTTCATCTTCAAAGATGTCATCATCCGTACTATCAGCGTTTCTATTCCGCATATGGTGCAATATGCTATTAAATGTCGCAATTCCCATAAGTTTACCTATTTGTCTTTTAGAAAAAATCTTGTATATGTTCCTTTATGTCATCCAAGATGGCATGATAATACTTCCACTTCTCGGCATCTGTGATGCCGCTATCTCCATCCTTGGTCGCTGTAGGATGATAGGTCTTGTAAGCAAGGCTGATGCCTTCAATATCAAGTTTTGCCACTGCATCAATATCATTTCCTGCCAAAGGAATTGGCGAACCCTTTACGTTGAAGTTATCTTGGATGTAGCTGTAATAGGTGTTTTGGCCAGGACCAGTCAGGAAGATAAGAACATCAGGCTTCAATATCTCTATCTCCTGAGGGATGACATGGAAGTATTCTATCTCCAAATCATGAATGCCAGAATCAACACCCTTGCGTCCACCTACAGACAACTTTGAAATGTTGTTCCAAAGGTATGCTACTTTCTTGTCGGAATACTGTTCGCCGAGAACGAAGTCTTTGATACCCGACATGATACCATTGAATCCCATGCTAAAGAACTTATTCTTAGCCAAGTGATTGTCAGAATCTGTAAGGAAATATTCCCCTTTATAGTTGTCAGAATAAAAACGTTGGTATAGTTCTATGAAATCGTCCGACTGTATTTGAGTTCCATCATCCGATACAGGTATGGGCCAATTGAGGGCTTCTTGTCCGAATACCATAACTTTCAAGTCGGCATCAGTCCACCAACTCTCGTCAACATAACCTCCTTGGTTGTTATGTTCCAATGCTACACCCAGCATAAAAGGTGCTTGTACCTTGATGCCTTTAGCATCCAACTGTTGTTTCAGTTCATTCCATTTTGGCTCGTATAAGTTAGCCAGTTGTTTTGTTAAATTGTTCATAATTAATATGGTTTATAATTAAACTTTTGGTTCGTACAAGTATAGAACCTCTACAACATTGTCTGTAGAGTTTTGGATAGACCACTGCAAACCAATATCTTCACCCATTTCGTCTAAATTTTCATTAAACGTATTCATGTAAGAATCTGCAAATTCACAATTCAGTTCGAAGCATAGACCATAATATATAGCTTTTGCGTTAGAATCAATTGTGACTTTCTTCCCGATTTCAGTAGAGACAGCTCTCACAAGTGGATATGGAACGCTGTATTCTCTGAAATCTTGTATGAAGAAAGTTATCCTACTTGGATTCACCAAGTGATGATGTATAAAATTAAGAAGTACTCCTACAGATTCCTTGTCTGTCATGATATAATTGTCCCATAGTTTCTGTAAATGCTTGTAATTGGCACATGGATGCAAATCTATCACAAAGCAAGTCTTGGGATGCTTCATTTTTGCAACTATCGCATTTATTTCATTGAGATAAGCTTCTGCGTCATCAGTCAGAATTACAACCCAATCTGTTCTTGAATCCATGGTTTCTAATGGTATTGTTTTCCAGTTTTCTGAATTGACAGTATTAGCCTGGTCTCCGAACTTGAAGATAACTTCTTCTTCGATGGCCAGGTTTTCCTGGACTAAACGGGTATCTTCATCTGTATAGGAAAAAGCGTACCGGAATTTCCAAATAAGTTCTTCTTCTGAAACACGTAGCTCTAGGGATTCGGAATCACCTCCCATTCTTTTGACAAGTTCTTTTACAGGCTTCAGGCTACCTTCCAATATAGTAAAATAGATATACCATTCTCCTTCTATACATGAGAAGTTGATATACGTGGGAATCCCATCGTAGCTAACTTTGTATCCGTAATTGTCCACGTAGGGTATTCTGCCTTTGTAGTTTGCTTTAATATACGAATTGATCTCATCGATGAATTTCTTTCGGCAAGAACGCTCGTATTCTTCCAAAATCTCATTTTTGGCATTACTGATATCTGATATGGCTTCTCTTAGTGTACAGCATAGGTCATCCAATGCAGAGCATTTAGCTCTGACAGACAGTCCTTCTAAGTTTTTGAGCTCTTTGTTAATATCAAATCTTTCCATAATCTATATTTTGTTAGTCGTTTTCATATAACTCCCACAAGTCACTTACCCAACCTTTCATGGTCTTACGTAGAGACTGCGGTTCCAATACCTCTATCATATTTCCAAAATGTAACAGTTCCATGATGAAATCATAGGTAGGACGCAATGTCAGTTCGAAGTCTGCGTAGTCCTTACAGGTGAATATCTCTTTCTGGGTAGGATGTAGTGGCAGGGAACGAAGATAATGCTGATGTTGCCTATTTGCCCGAACCACAATGCGTTGCATAGGGATGGTCTCGTCTGTTACTATTCCATAGAATGAGGAAAAATAGGTGTTTGCATCAAAATTCTTGGGCATCGTGAAATGCTCTTGGGTTTCCTCAAAATTTTCCAAACGGTCAAGCCCATAGATACGCAGATTGTTATCAACGAGATTCTTCGCCAATAAATACCATCTTTTTTGGAACATCTTTAGGCAGTAAGGTTCTACAGAAAACGTATGAGAGGAGCCATGTATAAAACTCTTGTACGTCAACGTTACCACTTTATTACTCTTCATCGCCTCTATGATGTCTGTCAAGTAGTTACGGTTGGATGGTATTTCTTCAACAAGTATTCTGTCTTTCAACTGAATGCTTTGCGACAAGGTATTTGCTGTAGAATACGTATCCAGTAGCCAACGGACCAGCCCATCTTCACTCAAACATTCAGGGTTGGAGATGTAATAGCGATAACCACCTTTTAACCGGCATTCTATGTTTACACCGAGCATCATCAAAATGTTTCCTTTCCACCGGTCGAAGGTTTGCCGTGGCAAAGGCTCTCCATTGCTGATGTTTTCGTCATGTATCCACTTGTCGTTGAGTTCTTTCAGCGACAACCCTCTATCTCCTTTGTTATAGAGTGTTCTTACTATCCAAATATATTTCTCCAATGCAGTCATATTTTGAATCTTTTTATATGGAAAACGTTCTATACTCTTAAATATTGTTTGAAGTCATTTTTTATTCGTAATAAGCCACATCTATTCTTATTTCTTTACCAAGAGTATTGTCAAGTCTGGGACAAAATATTTTAGGAAGCAGATCCACAAAAAAATCTCCTGGCGCATAATCGTATGATAATGCCTTATGCGGAAAGGTGCAATTTCGTCGAACGAAAGCGAGTCGAGTAATTCTTTTAATGTCATAATACATTTTTTTTTTATTTCGGCTGCAAAATTACGGCTAAGGTGTCTCAATTCGTGTAACACGTTTGCTAAAAGTTCTATTCTTTAAATTGTTTTTAGGCAAATTATCTTCTACACAAATGAGCGAATTCGAAGCAAATTATCCAGATTAAGAAAAGGATTTTGGAGAAATTCCCCATACTTTTCCCCGTAGCCCCCTTGTTTCTTCCCTGATTTCAGAAAAGTTGCGGGAAGGTGGCGGGGAAAATTTGGAATCGGTGAAGGGAAGTATTAACTTTGCAATCGAAAACGAAAGAGCGGCGAAATGCTGAGCCATGAATGAGCTGAAACTCTTCACTCTTCACCTGAAGCCCGGAAATGCCCATAAACAGAGGGGTTTCGGGGGGTGAAGAGATAGAGACAACTCTTCACCCACTCTTCACCTTATTATATATAAGGGCAAAAAGATGATTATTATTAACTAAAAAAATTAATTATGAAGGAAAATTTAAAAACCTTATCGTCATCAGATAAGATGACAAACGAAATTTCAGCACTCTCTCTTGTTGAGAGTTTTCTCGATGAGTATTATCTCTTCCGTAGAAATGTGCTAAGTGGTAAAACCGAGTATTTCACTCTCTCAAAGAATGAGGACGAAACTGAGGAGCCCGTAGAAGAGGAACCGGAAACCGGTGGGGAAGAGGAGGAATCTTCTGACTCAACCTGGAAGGTGCTGACTCCGGAGGCTTTCAATTCTATCGTCCGTCACGCCAAGCGGTTGGGTGTGGGAGGCAAGAAGTCGCCCCGACAGGATATTGAGGAGTTCGTACGTTCTGAAGAGGTTCCGGAGTTTGATCCTATCAGGGAATATCTCGAAAACCTGCCGGAATGGGATGGTAAGAACCATGTGGCTGAACTCTTTGGCAGGATTCCGGGGCTTACAAGTGAACAGTTGGGATGGTGCGCCACCTGGCTCCGTTCTGCTGTGGCTCACTGGTTGCAGATGGATATGTTTCATGGCAACGAAACCACTCCTGTGCTTATCGGCAAGCAGGGTTGCGGCAAGAGTACCTTCGCCTATCGCCTGCTGCCGGATCATCTGCGCCAGTATTTCCTCGACCACATCAACTTTGCCAATAAGTTTGACTCCGAGATGGCGCTCACTCATAATCTCTTTGTCAACATAGATGAGTTTGCGAATATGGGACCATCGCAGCAGGGCAAGCTGAAGCAGATGCTTTCGAAGGTGAAGGTGAATGGGCGCCCTATCTTCGGCAAGTGTCAGGATGACCGTCCGCGCTACGCTTCCTTCCTGGCAACCACCAATGATGAGCATCCGCTCTGCGACCCTACGGGTAGCCGCCGCTTCGTCTGTCTGCACATTCCGGCAGGTGAATATATAGACAACGGTTCACCCATCATTTATGACCAGCTCTATGCACAAGTTATGTATGAGCTTTGCCATAAGAAGACGCCTTACTGGTTTACCAATGCCGAGGTGGATCGTATCCAGAAGTGCAATCTTCCTTTCTTCAAGGTAGATGATTTTGAATCGATGCTGAAGAGCTGCTTCCGTGTTCCCGAGGATAATGAAACGGGCGAATGGCTCATCTGTTCGGATGTTTTCGAGGTTCTGCACGAAAGATTTCCGATGCTGATCAGTAATCTGAGCACCAAGATTCGCATAGGTCAGTCGCTCAAACTCCTGGGTTGCAAGATGAAGCATACCAAGAAGGGTCAGGCCTATCTGCTTGTAAGAATCTGAAAATATAGCTAAGCGGCAGATGGGTGAAGAGTGGTGAAGAGTGGGTGAAGAGTGAGAAACAACTCTTCACCCCTCGAATCCCCTCTGTTTATCGGCATTTCCGGGGGTTAGGTGAAGAGTGAAGAGTTTTTCGCAGTTCCTTTCTTAAAATTCTTTCTCTCGCTTTTCCGATAGCTGTCTGACTAGAACAGCCCACTGTTCTCATTGCGGCTAGTTGGCTGTCTGTGGTTTGCCAGTTGGCTGTTTGCCGATAACAGCCTCTCAATCTTTCGAAGAAAAAATTATTTATCCAACTAAAAAAGTAATTAGTATGAACAATATTTCAATCCATTCCATTGATACGGTATGTCTCAAGAAGGCGTGCCCGGTACATCACCTTTGTGCTCGTTTTGAGCGTTATCAGAAATTGCGTAAGTCGGAGAAGGTGTTCAGTATTCTGAACCCTGACCATATAGCCTGCAACGAGCAGGGCTGCGCCTATCGGCTTCAGAAGAAGATCATACGCATGGCACGCGGATTCCGCCGCATGTTCGGTACGATACCTTCTGCCAATACGCCTCATTTCTGGCACTTTTCGCCCTATATCAGCGAAAGCACCTATTGCAAGGCGAAGCGCGGCGCCATCCTCATTGCGCCCGATGTGCAGCAGAAATTACTGCGTCTCTTCGAGCAGAATGGCGCCGATATCAGCATCGGTTTCGATGAATATGTAGAGCAGGAGGGCTATGAAGAAGTTGATACCGCAAGCTGTAAAAAAATATAATTTTTGCCATCTTTTAGCGGTAATGAAACAGTTTTTTATTACTTTTGTTTTCTGAATTTTACAACTAAACAATAAGAAATAGATTATGCGTGTTATTATCGAAAAAGATTATGAGAAGCTGTCAAAGTGGGCAGCTGATCATGTAGTTGAAACAATTAACAGATTTCAACCAACTGCTGAACGGCCTTTTGTTCTGGGTTTGCCAACCGGTTCTTCACCTCAGGGCATGTATGCCAATCTGGTAAAGGCGGTAAAAGAAGGCAAGGTTTCGTTCAAGCATGTCATCACCTTCAATATGGATGAATATGTAGGTTTGCCGGAATCTCATCCTGAGAGCTATCACTCTTTCATGGCGACCAATCTCTTCAATCATATCGACTGTCCTAAGGAGAATATTCATATCCTGAACGGTAATGCCGAGAACCTGGAAGAGGAGTGCCGTCATTATGAGCAGATGATAGAAGAAGCGGGTGGCATCGACCTCTTTATCGGTGGTATCGGTCCTGATGGGCATATCGCTTTCAACGAGCCATTCTCTTCTCTTACCTCTCGCACCCGAGTAAAGACGCTCACAACAGATACCAAGATTGCCAACTCCCGTTTCTTCGATAATGATCCTGAGAAGGTACCTAGTCTGGCTCTGACCGTAGGTGTGGGTACCGTGATGGCTGCCCGGGAGGTAATGATTCTCTGCAACGGTCATAACAAGGCGCGCGCCCTGCAGGCTGCCATCGAAGGTCCTGTTACCCAGGCTTGGACCATCAGCGCTCTGCAGCAGCACCAGCATGGCATCATCGTTTGTGATGAGATTGCCTGCGATGAACTGAAGGTGGGTACTTACCGCTACTTCAAGGATATCGAAAAGGATAACATCTAAGTTATCTGATGCCTATAAAAAAGAATAAGGATGATGACTATTCGTCATCATCCTTATTTTCTGCTATTACCTGAGGACCGCGAACCTTGTCCTTGAGTCCCAGACCTTTCTTGATTTCTATATTTACTCCATCGCTCAAACCGGTGGTTACCTGTTTGCGCTCATAAGTCTTCTTCTTGTCGCTACCTTTTATGATATATACAAAGGTAGAATCACCGCTAAACTCGATGGCACTCTCCGGAACGGTGAGTACATGGGTAGCCTTGGCCAGTACAATCTCGGCATTGGCGCTGTAACCAGAACGGATCTTGCCGCCCTTGGTAGAACGGATGGCTGCCTTTACCTCAAACTGGTTGGCACCATTGTTTTCTACAGCCTTAGGTGAGATATATTCCAGGTTAGCCTCGAAGTTGAGGTTCTGCAAGGCTCCGATGGTAATCTTCATCGGCATTCCTGTAACGAGACTTCCCACTTCGGTTTCATCGATATTGCCACGGAAGATGAGGTCGTTCATGTTGGCCACACTGGCGATGGTAGTACCATCGTTGAAAGTGTTGGCAAGAATCACCGAGTTACCCACCTTGACCGGAATATCGAGGATAATGCCCGAGATGGTAGAACGGATGAGGGTGGAAGAAGCGCTGGCATTGCTCTTGCTTACACCATCGCGCACCACCTGGAGAGCATCTTCGGCAGCGGTAACCTCCTCGCGTGCCTGTTTCATCGCCTGCTTTACCTTATCAAACTCATCGGCGCTGACCAGCTGTTTCTTGAAGAGCTGTTCCTCGCGGCCGTAATCCACCTGTGCCTGTTTCAGGTTGATTTCTGCAAGGCGCACGCGTGCCTGAGCCGAACTGAGCTGTCCCATATCCGGAATCACCTTTACCTTGGCGATAACCTCGCCCGCCTGAACATAATCACCTGCTTCTTTGCAAATCTCGGTGATGATACCGCTAATCTGAGGCTTTACGCTCACCTCGTTGCGAGGCTCAATCTTGCCCGTGATGACGGTAGTTTTCAAAACATCAGCCATCTTAGGAGTAAACTCAGTATACTCCACAGGCTTAGGCTGCGATTTCTCATAAAGGAACACGAAGGTTCCGATGAAGATCAAGGCGACAATCGCCGCAACAATCAACTTTGAATACTTTTTCATATCTTTTATATCTTATATTTTCTTTTATTCGTCTCTCATCGCATCTACCGGTTTGATGCTCATCGCTCGCCATGCAGGGGCGAGTCCGGCTAGGCCGCCGAGAATGCAGATGAGGATGGCAGAAGAGATGGCCGTCCAGAAATCTACCTGGAAGTGGGCGGTAAGAATGCCATCCGTGGTGTTCGCCATCTCTAGCATCTGCAGGATGGCAACACCGAAGAGAATGCCGCTCATGCCGGCTACCAGGGTGAGGAGAATACTCTCGGAGATGATTTGCGAGAGAATCATCTTAGGCGTGGCTCCGATGGCTCGGCGGATGCCTATCTCGGTGGTTCGCTCCTTTACCGTTACCATCATGATATTGGAAACTCCGATGGCGCCGGCGAGAAGGGTACCGATGCCTACCAGCCAGATGAGGAAGTTGACGCCCTTGAACAGGTTGTCGAGCATCTGGAAGAGAACTTCGGTATTGAACACCATAATGCCCTTTTCGTCCGTAGGGTCTATGCTGTGGGCTCTTGCCACGGTTTCTCTCATCCGCTGGGCAATGCTGCTCATTACTACGCCCGGTTTGCCGGTGGTGGCTATGATGTCAACCGCCTTACCCCGGTTATAAGCGCTGCGCAAAACCGATTGGGGCAGAGTGATGGTTTCATCGGCACGACCGCCGAAGTTCACGCCGTTGCCCGAGCGGTAATCTACGCCTATCACCATATAATAGGTAGAATCTACTCTTACGCTCTTGCCGCACGGATCACCTCCGCCAGGAAAGAGATTCTTGTAAATCTGTTTACCGATGACGCAAACCTTGCGCTGCTGGCGCACATCCATCTCGTTGATGTATCTGCCGTAAAACATCTGTGGCGCAGAAACCAGGGCGTAATCGGGATTTACGCCCTGGGTGCTGCCGCTGAATTTCTTGTCGCCAAACACAACCGACTTGTTGCCGCCGAAGAGCAGCGGGGTAATGACATCGAGTTCGGGCACCTGGTGGCGCAATCTGTCCAGGTCTTTCTCTTCCATCTGCCAGGAGCGCCCCTTGTTGAATCCCTTGTAGGGTTTGGTGGTGTTCTGCGCCCAGATGATGGCGGTGTTGGTGGCAAAGCCTGTGAAGTTGTTTTGCAGCATCTCCTTCAGTCCCTGTCCGCCACCCATCAGGGCGATGAGCATAAACACGCCCCAGAACACGCCGAAGCCCGTAAGCAGACTGCGGCTCTTGTTCCTCGTGATGGTGTCGAGAATCTCTTTATATGTATCTAAATCTAATCGCATAATAATAATTTATAGTTTACTCCGCTCTCAGCGCCTCTATCGGTCGGATTCTTGCAGCCTTGATGGCTGGGATGAGTCCGGCGATGGTGCCTGCGATGACGATGGTGATGGTGGCGCCGATACAGGTGCCGATGCCCACCGTAGGGTTCACAAACATGGCGGCTTTAAACAGTCCGGTATCTATGGTGGTGTGGCCGATGGTTGCATCCATGATTTCGTTTGCCGCCACGCCACATACCATTCCGATGTAGCCGAAGAACGAGGTGATGATGATGCTCTCGGTGATGATGAGCTTCAGTATCGACCAAGGTTTGGCGCCGATGGCTTTTCTTACACCAAACTCTCGGGTTCGCTCCTTCACGGTGATGAGCATGATGTTGCTTACGCCCACGATGCCGCTCAGCAGGGTGAACAGACCTACTATCCAGAGTGCCGTCTGCATGATGGCGATTCCCTGGTTCATCTGGATGTTGTCCATGTATCGGTTCCAGAGCCAGATGGTTCGTTCGTCATCAGGTGCTGCCTGATGGTTGTTGTTGATGCTGGCGCGGTAGTTCTTTTCAAACTGCTTATTGTCCTCCCTGGTCTTCAGGTTCTTGATGGTAAACTCCAGACTTCCCGCATCATCGCCCTTGGCGTAGATGGTCTTTATGGTGGAGTAGGCGATGAAGGCTTCGGTATTATTGCGCGATTCATCATCCTTATAGATTCCCACCACCTGGAAGTTGAGGTTGCTGATCTTTACGTTCTTGCCCACCAGCGAACGGTAGTCTTTGCTGAGTTCCTTGGCCTGGCTTCGGCTCAGCACCACATTCTTGCGCTGGTCCTTCATATCGATTTCGTTGATGAATCGTCCGGCAATCAGCTCCGTCTTGTCGATTTTGGGATGTGTAGGAGCCACACCC
>SKED01001552.1_pt1 | contig 19443 bp, 16 predicted proteins | sample 4826651 | NCBI WGS metagenome assembly SKED01 (sample SAMN11008818, study PRJNA524170) | human gut metagenome | biome: Human fecal sample; material: Feces; isolation source: fecal sample from pouch patient p19 | host: Homo sapiens | place: Israel: Tel-Aviv | collected 2016-06-28
ATCCGCTCCGCATCCGCCCGAACGTGCGCACGGTGGTCCTCAGCGAGTACGGCGGCATTGCATGGCCCATGCCCGGCCATGAGCCGCCCCGGAAGACCTACGGCTACGGCACGGCCAGAAGCCGGGCAGAGCTGACGGAGCGCTACTGCGATCTGCAGCGCAAGACGGTGCTCCCGCAGCTGAAAAAGGGCCTCTCGGCGCTGGTGTACACCCAGCTGACCGACGTGGAGGACGAGGTGAACGGCCTGTTCACCTACGACCGCACGGCCATCAAACCCGATGCCGCCGCCGTCCGCGCCGTCAACGAGGCGCTGGAAGCGGAGTTTGAAAAGGCAGTAAAAGCATGAACGGGCTTTCGGCCATTTTCCTCTGTGCAGGCAGAGCGGCTGCCCTTATTATAAAGGTAAAGCAAAGGGCGGCTTTTGAGGATCTTTGGCACAAATTTTGGCACGGATGCATATTTAACGGGCAGTTTGCTATTTTTCACGGCTTCTGATTGGACAAAATGCCGAAAACAATACCGTATCTTGACAATCTTGTGAAAATGCACTATACTGAACCCATCGAGACAGACCACGAAGTTCTTGTAGTGGTTTGCCGAAATAAAAAATATTTTTTATTGGAGGAATATCACTATGAAAATGTTCAAGAAACTCATGGCTGTTGCTCTCGTGGGCGTCATGGCTCTGTCTATGCTGACTGGCTGTGCTGTCACCAATGCCATCGCTGAGGACAAGGCTGAGAAAGCTCTGGAGAATGCTTGCAAGACTGTGACGGGTGAGACTGTCAACTTCAAGTCCCTCAGCGTTGGCAGCAGCGTGACTAGCCCTGTTAAGGCTGACATCAAGAATGGCACCATTCTGCTTAAGGACGGCGAAACTTATGCAAAAACCGTAAAGAGTGGCGATAAGGTCTACACTGTCGTTGTTGCTACCGAGCCCAAGAGCGCTACCAAGATTGAGAACTGGAAGCATACTGCTCTTAATGTCATGATGGCAGCTATTGAACAGGGTAAGATTGATGGGACTGAGGGTATCCACATTGAGGGTACCAACGATAAGACCGCTAAGGTCAATGTCATTGTTGGCCTCGAGGGCAAGGATAAAACCGATAACAGCAAGAAGGACACCTACGCTATGTTCGTCTTCGCTGCTGATAAGGCTACTTACAACAAGTAATCAGAACTTCTAAAACAAAAGTAATTACAGGCACACGGCCTGTAATGATAAACATTATATGTTCGCGCATGTAGTGATTTATCTCACATAGTCTAGGGGGCGAGGTTCCGCAAGGGATCTCGCCCTTGGGCTTTTTATTAGGCTATTGACATTGGAGAACGATTCCTCTATAATTAGGGTGCAGACCAGTTAAAGATGCATGAACTGGAAAATCATGGAAACTCAAAAGCGCAAAAACTGCCCGTTTTGAGATGCCGCAGAAGGCGAAAATGACGCCGGAATATAAGAAAAATGATGTATCTGCATTGTTTTTAAGAGAACGGATAAAAACGTCGGATTGCATCAGAATGCGTTAGAAAGTGTCGGACCGCCCACCCCAGCCTGAAAAGGCCGAAGCGGGCGGTCCGTTTTTATCTTTTGTATTCTGAAAGTTCTGGCGCTTGACAATCCACGTACGGCTGTCTATAATAAAGATAAGGAAAGGCGCTGGCTGCACAGTGGTCAGCTCCCGTTCTGGATGTCAGATTTTATAAGAAAAAATGACCGCTCAGGTTGGGAAGTCTGGGGCGGTCATTTTTCTTGTCATTTTTTAGAATAGTGCTTTGCCCGAGGTTTGTCCCGAAAGACATCCCTCGAGATCATCCATGTCACATTGATGACACCGATGATGACTGTAGCCAGAAGGTTCAGTGCGGAAAAAACAATATTCAAAATATCCATAGTGGATTTCCTCCTTTAGGTATCTCATGTAGAAACATTCGAACCGTCCGGAGGACGACAGAAATTGAACTTCCTCCGGACTTGACATCAGGAGGGAGCATGACCGCTGCACTTGCAGGACAACGCCTTTCTGCTAAGAGAATACCATAAAAACCGACAAAAAGCAACGCCGCACGATGCATATCCGCGCGCGGCGCCGGAAGCAGAATTTGAGAAGCTAGGATAGCTATATTCTTGTGCTTGACAATCCACGTACGGCTGTCTATAATAAAGATAAGGAAAGGCGCTGACCGTGCAAACGGCTAGCTCCTCACCAGTCAAGCATTACAAAAGTAATGACCGCCACCGGTTGGAAGCGTTGGGCGGTCATTTCTTTTTGTGCTTTTTCCTTTGTATTCTTGTGCTTGACAATCCACGTACGACTGTCTATAATAAAGATAAGGAAAGGCGCTATCCGTGCAAACGGCTAGCTCCTCACCAGTTTAAGTCGCTACAAAAAGTAATGACCGCCACCGAGTTGGGGAACTGTGGGCGGTCATTTCTTTTTGTGCTTTTTCCTTTTGCTGCCATAAGAATCATCCTTTTTCCGGTCGTCCATCAAGTGTACAACACTTACGAGAAGTGCCAACAGTGCGATGATCGTCTGGAAAAGCAATAGAATTTCCGATGTAGTCATAAGGCATCCCTCCCTTCGCTGTGAGCGTCGGGAGCGGAACTCCAAAAAGTTGCCCTCCCGCGCTTGCTTTGCTCCGAAGAGCAAGACAGCGAGACCGGTGAGGAGCAATAGCCGCCTGCGTTTGGTTGGACAGCGCCTTTCTGCTAAGAGGATACCATAAAAACTGACAAAAAGCAACGCCGCACGAACGATGCCCACACGGCGCTGGAAGCGGAATTTGAGAAGCTAGGATAGCTATATTCTTGTGCTTGACAATCCGCGCACGGCTGTCTATAATAAAGATAAGGAAAGGCGCTGGCTGCACAGTGGTCAGCTCCCTCTCTCAGTGTCACATTTTGAGAAACATGACCGCCGGAGTTTGGAAGACTATAGGGGCGGTCATTTTTCTTGCCATTTTATTTTTTGATATAGTGTTTTGCGTGATGCATATCCCGAAAAAAGACTTGGGCAATCGTCCAAGTGATTTTGGCAGTGCCAAGGATGACAGTGGCCAGAAGGCCGAGCAGAGCAATAACAGTATTCAAAATTTCCATAGTGGAATCCTCCCTTAGATTTTCATGTAGAAACATTCGAACCGTCAGGAGGATGACAAAAAATTGAACTTCCTCCTGACGCGGCACAATGTGACGCGAGGGAGGGAGCATGACCGCTGCACTTGCAGGACAGCGCCTTTCTGCTAAGAGGATACCATAAAAACCGACAAAAAGCAACGCCGCACGATGCATATCCGCGCGGCGCTGGAAGCGGAATTTGAAAAGCAGTATGATAACAGAAAAGCTCCGGGGACCAACAGTTCCCCGGAGCTTTTGTATTATTTTTAAGGAAAATTACTTCTCGTTCTTGATTTTGGAAGCCGGCATCTTCTTCATGGCGGCAGAATTCAGAGCGTGGGACAGCTGGGCGCCATAGGACTGAATGCTGTCCTGCAGCTCGCCGCTCTTCATGTCGGAGAGGGCCTGTGCGCGGAGGCTGTCCAGCGTGTCAGCGTCCAGCGGGTCGAGACGGATGAGCATCATCAGCGCATAGCTGGAATACTGCACGGCAGCGGCCTCGCCGGACTTGAGAGCGCGGACAGCGTCGGCGGTGCCTTCCTCGGAGAAGGTGGCGTCGATGTTGTCAGAACCCAGCAGAGCAGTGGAGAGAGAAGACGCGTCGGAAGAGGGCTCGCCATCCAGCACAGCGTAGATGTCGGGCAGGGCAGCGGCGACGGCGGCGCTGAAAGCGGAGGTCTGGGCGCTGGCTCCATCGGGGGTGGCAGCGTTGCAGCTCTCGGCGGCGGTCTGGGCCAGCTCAAGCATCTGGGCGCTCTGGTCGTCATCAGCAAAAGCGAAGGTGCTGGTGTTGTAGAGCGGCACGACCACATAGCGGATGTAGACCATCTCGTCCTCGAGGTGGCTGGTCAGCTCTGCGTCGGAGACGGGGGTCTCGCCGTCGGTGCCGTAGCACATCTCGAGCAGGTCGTTGCTCTTGATGAGGATGCGCTCGAACCGCTTGAGGGTGTCGAGGCCGATGCCGTTGGCCTTATAGAGGTCGCCGTTCTGCTCCATCAGCTGGGAGGCGTAGCTGTCGGCCTGCGTCTCCTCGTCGGGGGTCAGCACGCCGCCCAGCTCATCGAAACGGGTCTCGATGGCGGCGTAGGACTCGAGGTTCTCGAGAGTCTTCTGGGCCACATAGTCGCTGACCACGGCGGTCTCGCCGGTGGCGTCATCGACGGTGATGGTGGCCTTGAGGAAGCTGGACACCTTGGTGGCGTCCTGGTCGTCGGAAGCGAGGTCGGCGGCGGTCTGGTAGGCATCGAACTGGGCCAGCAGATAGAGGCCGGAAGGAATGTCCACCTCACCGATGGTGCCTACGGAATCTGGGGTGGAGAGGCTGCAGCCCACGAGGCCGACGGCCAGAGCGAGGGCGCAGACGAGCGCGATGAGTTTCTTTTTCATAAGTGTACTCCTAGTGAATTTATTTTTTGCCGGTGTTTTCCTCCGGCGGGGCGGCAAGGATGTCGGCCATCGCCTTGAGGATGCTTTGCAGCAGTTCCAGCGGCTTTTCGTCGGGTGGGAGAGGCACCGAGAGGTAGGGCTTGGTGCCGGCTCCTGCCGGCACCCGGCCATTGAAAGCGATGAGCAGGCCGCGAATCATGGCCACATCCAGCGTCTCCACCTGTAACAGCAGGGTGTCCTTTTTCTGGGTGACTTCGTAGACGCCCACAGCGGCGGCCTGTACGCGCACCAGCGAGACGTTCACGAGGTCGCTGACAGAGGGCGGCGGGTCGCCGTAGCGGTCGATGAGTTCGTCCAGCACGTCGGCGGCGTCCTCGGGGGTCTGGATGGCGGCGATGCGCTTGTAGGCCTCGATGCGGCCCGGGCCGTCGGCAATATACTTTTCCGGGATGAAGGCGTCCACCCGCAGGTCCACGAGGCATTCGCTCTTGTCGCGCTGGATGGGCTCACCCTTGGCCCGGGCGATGGCCTGACCCAGCATCTTGACATAGAGGTCATAGCCGACAGCCTCCATGTGGCCGTGCTGGCTGTGGCCCAGCAGACTGCCTGCGCCGCGAATTTGTAAGTCGCGCATGGCGATGCGGAAGCCGGAGCCGAAGGCCGTGAACTCCCGGATGGCGGAAAGCCGCTTCTGGGCGATGTCGGTGAGGGTTTTGTCCCGCCGGAAGGTGAAGTAGGCATAGGCTTTCCGGCCTGAGCGGCCTACGCGGCCCCGGATCTGGTACAGCTGGGCCAGACCCATCCGGTCGGCGTCCTCGATGATGAGGGTGTTGCAGTTGCGCACGTCAATGCCCGTCTCGATGAGGGTGGTGCAGACGAGGATGTCTATCTCGCCGTTCAGCAGATGCTGCCAGACAGGGTTCAGCTCTTCCTCGGTCATCTTGCCGTGGGCGATGCCCACCCGCGCCCCGGGTACCATCTGGCTGACATGGGCGGCGCAGGACTCGATGTTGTCCACCCGGTTGTGCAGGTAGTAGACCTGACCGCCCCGGGCCAGCTCCTTCTTCATGGCTTCGGCGAGGATGACGTCATTGTATTCCAACACGAACGTCTCCACCGGCTGGCGCTCGATGGGTGGCTGCTCGATGGTGGAGAGGTCGCGGATGCCGCTCATGGCCATGTTCAGGGTGCGGGGGATGGGGGTGGCCGAGAGGGTCAGCATGTCCACGCCGATGAAGTTCTCTTTCAGCTTCTCCTTGTGCTTGACGCCGAAACGCTGCTCCTCGTCGATGATGACAAGGCCCAGGTCGTGGAACCGGACGTCCTTGGAGAGCAGGCGGTGGGTGCCGATGACGATGTCCACGCTGCCGGCCTGCAGGCCCCGCAGGGTCTCTTTCTGCTGTTTGGCGGTGCGGAAGCGGGAGAGCAGCCCGACTTTCACCGGGAACGCCTCCATGCGGGAGATGATGCTGTTGTAGTGCTGCCACGCCAGCAGGGTGGTGGGGGCCAGAATGGCGCACTGCTTGCCGCCCATGACGCACTTGAAGGCTGCACGGAAGGCGACCTCTGTTTTTCCGACGCCCACGTCGCCGCAGAGCAGGCGGTCCATGGGCCAGCCCTTTTCCATGTCCTTCTTGATCTCGGCGGTGGCGGTGAGCTGGTCGTCCGTCTCGTCGTATTCGAAGCGGGACTCGAAATCGCTCTGCCAATCACCGTCGGCGGGGAAGGCGTAGCCCGTGGCCTGACGGCGGCGGGCGTAGAGCTCGATGAGCTCCTGCGCCATCTCTTCGGTGGCCTTTTTGACCTTGGCGCGGGTGCGCTGCCACTCGGTGCCGCCCAGCTTTGCAAGCTTCACCTTTTCCTCGTCGCCGGGGGCGGTGTAGCGGCTCAGCAGATCGAGCTGAGTGACCGGCACATACAGCACGTCGGAGCCGGAGTACTGGATCTTCAGGTAATCTTTTATCGCGCCCTGCACCTCGAGACGCTGGATGCCCGCATACATACCGATGCCGTGGCTCTGGTGCACCACATAGTCGCCGGGCTTGATGTCCGAGAGGCTGGACAGGGCGTTTTTGTTCTTCTTGCGCTTTTTGTTCTCGGCGGCCTCGTCGTCCAGACCGTGACGCCGGGACGAGATGACCGCCACGCGGGCGAACGGGAAGGTGCAGCCCGCCGTGAGGTGGCCGGGCAGTACCTGAACCAGACCTTTCGCGGGCCGGACGTCCCGGCTCATGCTGACGGCATAGCCCTTGTCAGCCAAATCGCGGGTGAGGGCCGCTGCACCCTTGGGCGTGCCGGCGAAAAGGGTCACGGCGTACCCCTGCTGGACCAGCGGGTCGAGGTCTTCCCGCAGGGAAGCGAGGTCGCCGCCCCAGTTGGGGGCCGCGAACGCCTCGGCGTTGATGAGGTCTTTCAGTTTGAACTCGTTCATGCCCCGCAGGAAGTTCTCGCAGAGCAGGGTGCTCTGGTCCTGCGCCGCAATGGCGAGGTCGTCCATCGTCTGGTAGAGCACATCGAGGCCGGGGCAGATGACGCCCTCCTCGAGCAGGCCGGTCAGCTCTTCGCAGCGGCGGAACTCGGTGGCCTTCTGGGCGTCCCGGATGCCGCCCACCTCGTCGAGGATGAAGATGGGGCTGCTCAGGTGGTCCAGCAGGGTGGCGGGCGTCTCGTACCGCAGACCGTAGTATTTGTCCATAGCCTCGGGCATGACGCCGCTGTCCAGCTGGGCGAGGTCGGACTCCATGGCCTTTTCGAGGGCGGTGCGGCGCTTGCCGCGGGCTTTCTTCTGGGCGGCGCGGAGGGCCTCCGCCGTGTCGGCGGTGCTGCCGAACAGCACCTCACGGGCGGGGGAAAGATAGATCTTTTCCAGCGCACCGTCCCGCCGCTGGGTGAGCAGGTCGAAGGAGGCGAGAGAGTCTATCTCGTCGTCCCAGTACTCCACACGGGCGGGCTGGCGCATATCGGGGGCGTAGATGTCCACGATGTCGCCCCGGACGCTGAACTGTCCCGGGCCGTCCACCTGACTTCGCCGCACGTATCCGGCGGCGAAGAGCCGCTCCACCAGCGCTTCGCGGTTGTAGACCATGCCGGGCTTGAGGGTGAGGGTGTTCTTCTGGAACTCATCCTGCGGCACAGTGTATTGGAGCAGGGCTTCGGCGGGGACGCAGACGGCGTTCAGCCGTCCGCCCGCCAGTGCGCCCAGCACCGACAGACGCCGGTACTCGTACTCGCGGCCCGCGCCCTCGACGGGGCGGAGCATGAAGTCCCGGGGCGGGAACACCGCCGCCGAGAGCCCCAGCGTCTTGAGGTCGTCGGCAAAATGGGTGGCTTCGGCCTCGCCGGGCGTGACGACGCAGAGGATGTGGCCCGTGTCCTTCTGGAGCGCGGCGTAGAGCAATGCCCGGCCTGCCGGAGGCAGGCCGAACAGCGCCGCCGGGCCGGGGGAGGCGAGGCTGGCCGCTATCTTCTGATATTCAGGGGTGTTTTTCAGGAGCGCTTCGTACATGGTGGACCTCCTTTCAGCCCTCTCAGTCATCGCTGCGCGATGCCAGCTCTCCCATGGGGAGAGCCACTGGCGTGTCGGTCAGGCTTTTGCGAGACAAGAGAGGGTCCTTTTATCGGGAACGGTAGTGCCCTGCTGCCGAGGACAGCAACAGCTTGACAAGGTGCATTGTCCACAAGACATCTGCCCCCGCAAGCAAGGCCCGGCATTCTGCGGATGCGCAGGCTTTCAGCAGGCGGTACAAAGCGGCCCGGCCTGCTAAGGGCTCCCCCTCTGAGGAAAGACTTCCCCCGGCCGGGGGAAGATGTCGCGTAAGCGACAAAAAGGGGAATCTGGCGCGTCAGCGCCTGAGAGGGATTACCCGTTATACTTGCTCTGCGCCAGACCCAGCTTGCCGTCCATGATGAGCTTTGCGGCGGCTGCGATGTCGGGGCAGCGGTCGGCGAGGGCCTTGGCGTCGTCGGGCGGGAACTTGCCCAGCACCCAGTCGGCCAAATCGTAGTCCGGGCGGGGTTTTGCGCCCACGCCGATGCGGATGCGGGGGAAGTTCTCGCCGCCGAGGCGGGCGATGATGCTCTTGAGGCCGTTGTGGCCGCCCGCAGAGCCGGAGGGCCGGATGCGCAGCTTGCCGGGGTCCTGGGTGATGTCGTCGCACAGGACGATGACGTGGTCGGCAGGGATCTTGAAGAAGCCCGCCAGCGGGCCGATAGAGTCGCCCGAGAGGTTCATATAAGTCAGGGGCTTCAGGAGCACGACCTTGTGACCGTCCACCTCGCCCTGCCCCCACAGGCCCTGAAACTTGGTCTTGGAGACGGAGATGCCCCACTTGCCGGCCAGATAGTCCAGCGCGGCAAAGCCTGCGTTGTGACGGGTGCCGTCGTATTTCGGCTCCGGATTGCCGAGGCCGGCAATGAGCCAGATGTCATTGGTGTTCATATGATATATTCTGCCTTTTTTACGTTGGATCTGTTTTCGAACAATATGTTATTATAACATACGCGCGCGCAAAAAGATACACAAAAAACATAAAATGCCCCGGCGCACGGATGCGGAACGTGCGCCGGGGCAGAAGGAAAGCGCTGGATACGGAACCGGCGCTCTGGGCAGAGTCGGAGGGAGAGTAAAAACGGAAAACTTAACCCTGCTCTTTTTCGAGTTTCTGCTTCTTTATAATGTACGCCTCCATTTTCGGTTCAGCCCAGCCGCCGAGGTTGGTCTGCCGCTCCCGGGCGATGCCAAGAGCCTGCGGGGGGACGTCCTTGGTGATGGTGCTGCCGGCGGCGGTGTAGGCCCCGTCGCCGATGGTGACGGGGGCGACAAGGTTGGTGTTGCAGCCGATGAAGCAGTAGTCGCCGATCTGAGTGCGGAACTTGTCCTTGCCGTCGTAGTTGCAGGTGACGGTGCCGCAGCCGAAATTACAGTACTTGCCTACATCGCTGTCGCCGATGTAGGTCAGGTGGCTGACGGTGTTGCCCCGGGCAAAGTTGGAGTTCTTCGTCTCGACATAAGCGCCCAGATGCACACCGTAGCCGGTGACGGTGTTGATGCGCACATGGGTGAAGGGGCCGATGTTGTTGTGGGGGCCGAGGTGGCTGCTGTAGACCTGGCTGGCGTTGACGGTGGTGCCTTCGTCCACGGTGCTGTCCTCGATGAGGGTGTTGGGGCCGATGACGCAGCCTGCGCCGATGGTGGTCTTGCCGCGCAGGATGGTGCCTGCGAGGATGACGGCTCCCGGGGCAATGACTACTTCAGAGCCGATCTCCACATTGCGGCTGCGGATGTCCACGCCGTTTGCGATGTGGCGCAGCAGCACCTCTTCGCGCTGGGCCTCGGCAGCGTCGAGCTTTGCCTTTGCGGCAGCCAGTGCGGATGTATCAATATTCTGCATAGAGAAAAACCTCCTCCAAAACCGCCTCTCGCAGAAGCTGTGCAGACCCCTGCGGAAGAGAAAATGTTGTATCCAAGATAGAAGAAATTCGGAAAGATGGAAGACAAACAAGAACGGCAGCGAGTTTAATGGATAGAAAGTTGTATCCAACTGCCCAAAAACGGCATCAGAACTCGAAAATCCTCTTCAAATCTTTCCCATTTTATATTACCCAAAAAGTGAGTAAAATGCAAGGGTTTGCACAAAAAATATCAAACAAATTCGGTGATTTGCCCGATGGAATAGACGTGAAATTCTGGTATAATAGTTTAGCATTCACAGAGAAATGTTTATCGTATGACAAGACAGAGCATCGATAAGACCGCCGTGCTTCGCGCCGGGGGCTACCATTTGGGAGGTAAACACGCATGAGCAAAAAGTATCTGTACTACTTCAGCGAAGGCAACGATGCCTTTGGCGGCGACAAGGTCACCATGAAGAACATTCTGGGCGGCAAGGGCGCTGGTCTGGCTGAGATGACTGCAGCCGGTATGCCGGTGCCGCAGGGCTTCACCATCACCACCGAGGCCTGCACCCAGTACTACGCAGATGGCCGCCAGATCAACGACGAGATCACCGCTGACATCTTCGAGCACGTCAAGGGCCTCGAGAAGATCACCGGCAAGACCTTCGGCGACAACGAGAACCCGCTGCTGGTCTCCGTCCGTTCCGGCGCACGTCAGTCCATGCCCGGCATGATGGACACCATCCTGAACCTCGGCCTGAATGACGAGGCTGTCGAGGGTCTGGCCAAGAAGACCAACAACCCCCGCTTCGCATATGACTGCTACCGCCGCTTCGTGCAGATGTTCGCCGACGTCGTCATGATGGTCCCGAAGAGCCTGTTCGAGGTCGAGATCGACAAGCTGAAGGAAGCCAAGGGCGTCAAGAATGACGTTGACCTGACTGCTGACGACCTGAAGGAACTGGTCGGCACCTTCAAGAAGATCTATGAGGACAACGAGGGCAAGCCGTTCCCCCAGGACCCCAAGGACCAGCTCATCGAGGCTGTCAAGGCCGTCTTCCGCAGCTGGGACAACCCCCGTGCAAACGTCTATCGTAAGATGAACGAGATCCCCTACGAGTGGGGTACCGCTGTCAACGTCCAGCAGATGGCTTTCGGTAACTCCGGCGACCGCTCCGGCACCGGCGTTGCATTCACCCGTGACCCCGCCACCGGCGCTAAGAAGCTGATGGGCGAGTACCTCATCAATGCACAGGGCGAGGACGTCGTTGCTGGTGTCCGCACTCCGTCTCCCATCAGCCACCTGCACGAGCAGATGCCTGAGGTCTACGACCAGTTCGTTGAGATCGCTACCCGTCTGGAGAACTACTTCCGCGATATGCAGGATATGGAGTTCACCATTGAGGACGGCCACCTGTATATGCTGCAGACCCGTAACGGCAAGCGTACCGCTCAGGCTGCTCTGCAGATCGCATGTGACCTGGTGGACGAGGGCATGATCACCGAGCAGGAGGCTGTCCTGCGCGTGGAGCCCAAGCAGCTGGATACCCTGCTGCATCCCCAGTTCGACGCAGCTGCCCTGAAGGCTGCTGAGGTCGTCGGCAAGGGTCTGGCAGCTTCTCCCGGTTCTGCCTGCGGCCAGATCGTCTTCACCGCCGAAGAGGCTGAGGAGATGGTCAAGTCCGGCAAGATGAAGAAGGTCGTTCTGGTCCGTCTGGAGACCTCTCCCGAGGACATCGTCGGTATGCAGGTGTCTCAGGGCATCCTGACCGTCCGCGGCGGCATGACCAGCCACGCAGCCGTTGTTGCTCGTGGTATGGGTACCTGCTGTGTCTCCGGCTGCGGCAACGACAACGACGTGAAGATTGACGAAGAGGCTAAGACCTTCGAGCTCAACGGCCACAAGTTCGTCGAGGGCGACTGGATCTCCATCGACGGCTCCACTGGTAACATCTACGGTGAGCAGGTCGCTACCGTCGCCGCCACCGGCAACAAGAACTTCAACCGCTTCATGGGCTGGGCAGACGCCGCTCGTCAGCTGCTGGTCATGACCAACGCCGATAACCCGCGCGACGCACAGCAGGCAGTTGACCTGGGTGCTGAGGGCATCGGCCTGTGCCGTACCGAGCATATGTTCTTCGCTGAGGACCGCATCAAGGCTGTCCGTGAGATGATCTGCGCACGTACCGTGGAAGAGCGCGAGGCTGCTCTGGCCAAGGTCGAGCCGTTCCAGCAGGGTGACTTCGAGGCGATGTACCGCATCATGGGTGAGCGCCCGATGACCATCCGTTATCTGGACCCGCCTCTCCACGAGTTCCTGCCCAGCAAGGACGAGGACATCAAGGAGCTGGCTGCCGACATGGGCATGACCTTCGATGACCTGAAGAACGTCGTTGCTTCTCTGCACGAGTTCAACCCCATGATGGGCCATCGTGGCTGCCGTCTGGCTGTCACCTACCCCGAGATCGCAGCAATGCAGACCCGCGCTGTTATCAAGGCAGCTCTGAACGTCTCTGCTGAGACCGGTTATGTCATCACTCCGCACATCATGATCCCGCTGGTCGGCGAGGTCAAGGAACTGAAGTTCGTCAAGGACGTTGTCGTCAAGGTCGCAGACGAGCTCATCAAGGCTTCCGGCGTTGACATGAAGTATCTGGTCGGTACCATGATCGAGATCCCCCGTGCAGCTCTGACTGCCGGCGAGATCGCCAAGGAGGCTGAGTTCTTCAGCTTCGGCACCAACGACCTGACCCAGATGACCTTCGGCTTCAGCCGTGACGATGCTGCCAAGTTCCTGGGCGCTTACTACGAGAACAAGATCTACGAGAGCGATCCGTTCCAGCATCTGGACCAGGTCGGCGTCGGCAAGCTGGTCAAGATGGCTGCACATGATGGCCGTGAGACCCGTCCCGACCTGGGTCTGGGCATCTGCGGCGAGCACGGCGGCGATCCTTCCAGCGTCGAGTTCTGCCACAATGTTGGTCTGGACTACGTCAGCTGCTCTCCCTTCCGTGTGCCTATCGCACGTCTGGCTGCTGCCCAGGCTGCTATCAAAAATCCCAGAAAGTAAGATTGTTGCATGAAGATGCACTAATCCTGCAAAACATGGGAAGATAAGCGTATGATAAACCCTCCCCGGTAAAACTGAATGGTTTTGCCGGGGAGGGTTTTGGTTTAGTCAAGAATTCAATGAATTGAGGATATATAAATGACGGAGCAAGAAAGACAGGGAGGCTGGCAGTTTCCGCCGATTCCTGATGTGGACTGCATAAAATTGACTGGACTTGCCCGGAATACCTATTATAAATATAAGCGGCAGATTCGGGAGGATGCCGAAATGAAGGATTGACTTCTATGTAAAAGAAGCCGCTGCAAAAGCGGACAGAAGGAACACGGGACATTCAAAACGAGAATGCCGTGTTCCTTTTTTGTTGCTTGTGGAGGATGGACAACCATACCGTCCAGCCAAATCCGTATAATGAGAGCAGAAAAGTTGATAGAAACATAAGACAGAAGGAGAAGTGCGTATGAAAAAATTTTTGATGGTGCTGTTGAGCATTGCATTTGTGCTGAATCTTGCGATTGTGATTGGGCTGATTGGCGGATATGGTTCGCCACGCCGGGCGCTTTACACCATCACAGATGAACTGATGAACAGTGCCTATCGCTTCAAAAGAGGTTGGCAATTTAAGAATAGTCTACCTTGACTTTTTAGGAGATGGACAGGCAATCTGTCCATCTTTTTTTGTATACTGGGGTTGTGCAAAAGAGACAAAAATTTTTTTGTAATTCCGTGAAACGACAAAACTTCACACAAAGAATTGCAGCGATAGTTGTGTTGTGTTACAATGAGCAGAGAAGGAGAATGAACTGTGCGTAATAGTAGATTGGACCGTATACTCTATATCCAGCAGGTGCTGGTACAGGGCGGTGTGCTGAACAAACAGCAGATGGCTGACCGCTTCGGTGTCAGTGAGAAAACCATCCAGCGCGATCTTGACACCCTGCGCAATCATTTTGCAGACAGCGAGCCGCGCCGAGAGATCTTATACAACTCCGCAAAGGGCGGCTATCTGCTGGATGACACGCTTTCCCGCTTCCTCACCAGCAGCGAGATTCTGGCAGTGTGCAAGATCCTGCTGGAAAGCCGCTCCATGGTCAAGGAGGAGATGTTCCCGATTCTGGACAAGCTGATCTGGGCTTGCACACCGCTGGATAGGCTGAATCAGGTCAAAGACCTCATCAGCAACGAACGCTTCCATTACGTTGAGCCGCAGCATGGACGGAAGTTTATCGAGAGTCTGTGGGAGATTGGTACGGCAGTAGAAAATCACAATGTTATGGAAATTACCTACTGCCGCACCCACGACGGCGAGACTCGTGTGCGCACCATTGAGCCGGTGGGCATCCTGTTCAGCGAGTATTATTTTTATCTGGCAGCATTCATCGAGGGCATCGACAAGGATAAACACTTCCAGAACCCGCAGGACAATTCCCCGACGATTTATCGTATTGACCGCATTCAAAATTACAAAACCCTCGACCGACACTTTGCACAGCGGTACACCGACCGCTTTCAGGAGGGCGAGATGCGCAAGCGCATCCAGTTTATGTACGGCGGCGAGTTGCAGACCATCCGGTTCGAGTATACCGGGCCAAGTCTGGAATCCGTTCTCGACCGACTGCCCACTGCAAAGGTTTTGCAGGTAACGGAGAAGGGCTGGATCATAGAGGCTGAGGTGTTTGGCACAGGTATCCAAATGTGGGTGCGGAGTCAGGGGGACTATGTGCGGGTACTGGCAGAACAATAAACGCATTAGGAAAGGAGAAAAATAAAATGGCGGTGCCTTTTATTCTGCTGGGTGGTGCGGCGTTGGCCGGCATCACCGGTGCTGTAAAAAGTGTATCTGCTCACACAAAAAATGCAAACGCAAAGCAGATCGTTGCGGAGGCACAGAATATCTATGACGAGGCGCGGGAGATGCTGGAGGAACAAAGGACCTGCACAGCGGAATGCCTGAAACGGCTGGGAGCGCTCAAGGTAGATATCTGGTCGAAAGAAATGAATGATTTTATCCGTACGTTCAGAGCCTTCAAGAATGTCCGGATGGAAAGTGACGTGGCCGGGGATGAACGTCTGAAGCTCAAGTGTCAGGGAACAGAAAACCTGAAAAATATGGAAGTTGCTGCTTTGAAGGCAACGGAGATTGCGCGGGCAGGCGTTGCTTCTCTTGGCACTGGAGTGCTGGCAGGCATTGCCTCCTACGGCGGAGCGATGATGTTTGCATCTGCATCAACAGGCACGGCCATTGCAAGTCTGTCTGGCGTGGCAGCGACCAATGCAACGCTGGCATGGTTTGGCGGCGGTGCATTGACCGCAGGCGGTCTGGGCATGGCGGGCGGCACACTGGTTCTCGGCGGCATCGTTGTCGGGCCGGTATTGGCAGCCGCAGGCCTTATCATGAATGCCAAGGCGGATGAAAATCTGGCCAGTGCAGAAGCCACGGCGGCGCGGGCCGAAACGGCGGTGGAAAAGATGGCTGTTATGACAGATTTTATGAAAAAGACTGCAAGTATTGCAGAAAACTATTCGGACTTTCTGGTACGCTTTCGCAGTGCATTTTATCCGGTAGTAAATGAGATGAAATATATGGAACAGCGCACCAGACAGAAGCAGAAAAGGATGCTGTACGATTCGGACGATGAGAAAATCGATTTCAACAGCCTGACCGAAGCAGAGCAGAAAAAGATTCATCAGGCATGGCTTATGGCACAAATTATGTGTTCAGTACTGTCAGAACCGCTTCTGACACCGGCCGGGGAACTGGCTTCGGAAGCACAGACAACTCTGCAGAACGCAAGGAATGTGTATCCGGCATTCGCACAGGGAAGGTACGGCTTCTGATGCGCCTGTAAAGGAGAAAGAAGGATCGAGCTGTGAGAAGCAGGGAAGAAAAAAATCTGGAAGGTCAGGCTGGTGCATTTGTGGGCAATGCGGCCTCCCAGAATGTACAAATGGGAACCGATACGGCCATTGACTCTATGAGGGAGCTTTTGTACAAGGCAGGAAAGATTTCAAAAGTAGGCTTTGAGCAGTCCAAGGGAAATCTGTTTGAGTACATTGAGGCAGCAAAGCTGCAAACGAATATGGCAAACTGCGGCGAACGCTTTGACCGGAACCCAGTGACGGATCTGGCGGCAGGTCGGGGAGGATACGGCGGGCATACGGCACCGGATGACTTCCGTATGCAGAGGAATGGCCGAATCGTAGGGCAAGGACAGGCAAAATACAATAACAGTGCCTGGCGAGCTGCGCAGAATTTTGTAGATCCGAAGTATACGGATATGCAACGCATTGCACCAACAGACCAGATGGCAGACATTGAGAGCTGCCTGCACAAAATGGCTGAAAACGGTGAGATTTCAAAAACGGCCTACGAGAATGCGGTATCCAACTTGATGAAGAAGGGCTTGACAGATCCGTCCACTGGCATTGCATCAGGAGGCACAACAACTGCGGAGCTGCAAAAGCTGCGTGGCACAGATGGCAGAGTTTCTCAACAAGCGGTTCGGCAGTATGCGGCTCGCTTTGAAGGAAAGCAGCTGGCGCGGGAGGTCGGTACAGCGGCATCGAATATGGCGGTGGCAACCGGTGTTATCACAGCCATTGTGTCCGGTACACAGAATTTGTTTGAGGTGCTGCGGGATCGCAAAACGCTCGACAATGCGTTGGAAGAGGTAAAAGCGGATACCGTCAGCGGTGCACTGCGCGGTGGCGAGACCGGCGTGCTTAGCACGGTGATCCGCTTTGGAGGCCGGAAAGTGGCACTTCCGGTGCTTTCGGATTCAACCGCAGCAACAGTCATGGCGGGCGGGCTGATAGATGGAGGCGCAGCACTTTATTCCTACGCAAAAGGAGAAATCACCGGGCAGCAGCTGCAGGGGGCTTTGGCAGATACGACGGTAAAGTCGGTCGCAACGGTCTATTTTACCAAAGCGCTCGGACTGGTGGTCGGCACGGCAAATCCGTTTGTCCCGATGGCGGTCTATACGGCAGCAGCTTATGTGGTGTCCTGCACACGCGCTATTGTGGAGCAGGCAGAGCTGAATGCGGCAGAGTACGATCGGATGACGGCATTGCTGAAGGAATCAACGCGGTTGGAACAGGAATATCACCGTCAACTGATGGATTTTATGAAGCAATATGAACAGCAGCAGCGTACCCGACTGAACAGCCTGCTGGATGCCTTCGCGTACCTTGCGGATGATGATACCAACTACGAGCGTGCGGTATATGCTATTTTGAAATATGCAGACCAGACAGGTCTTGCACTGCAGCATAGAGATTTTGACGCGTTCCGCGCAGCAATGTGCTCCGAGGAAGAATTTGTTTTGCGATGATCCCGGAATAGGGAAAATATTTTAAAAGGAAGAGTGGACTATGAAAGTGGAAAAAAAACAGAGTCAGCCAAGCATTTTGGATAAGGCAAAGAAGCTGGCGATTTCAAAAGCGGTAGACCAATATGCAGAAAGTTACGAGAAAAAAACAGGCAAAACAGTGAATGCAGAGGCATTGAAGTCGATTTTTCTACAACACGCAGATGTTGTAGAAGACGTGATGACGAAGGGGGACTTTGAAAAAAAGATAAAAACGGCGGTGGATACCGTTGATGTTGTGGAGAAGATGGCGCGGATACAGGATCTCAATGGAAATGTAGTACAGACCAAAGAGCTTGTAAAAGACAAAAGTGCCTTGCATGTGTTGTTCAGTCCTGACAGCATTGACAGTAGAGGCGATTTAAAGGAGGAAGGCAAGCAGGCCATGCAGGAACTGGTGGAAATGCATGACCTGACCAATCCGAAAAAATTGGGGGAATTTCTGGTACAGCTGCATATCGCACAGATCGAGCACTTCAACGAGCGTTTTGAACTACTGGAAGACCTACATCTGAACGACTACAGCAGTCGGCTGATGGATGGCAAAACGTATCTGGAACGCTATAAAAGGGCACAGGATGAAACGAATCAAGTTTCCTACCTTGAAAAGGCGGACGATGCGTTTATCAAAGCAATCCACCGGTTTGAAGGTGCACTTCGCATTTATGTGAGCGATGTGAAGAAGATCGTGCGAGGACCTCGTTTTATCAGGAGTATCAAGCTGACAAAACTGGACGGAGACATGAAAAAAATCCGGGGTATGCTTGAGACTATGCAGGAATTGGTTGCGCTGGAAAACCTGGTCGGCCGCTGGAAAAAAGAACCGCAGAATGATATCCAGCGGGAATATCAGAATTTCTTTGATGAGGTGATCGGTGCAAATCTTAAACTCCTGCAGAATTACTGTAGAGATGAAGATGATATGTTTTGGAAAGACATTGAAGAGAATGGACGGACCATTCTTTTAATGGAATAAAATAACACAACAAGTAAAGGAGTAGTACAGTATGGGTATCGGCAGAAATGACATGGAAAAAGAACAGAGCGCTCTGTTTGCGACAGCGGTTTCTTTGGGTGCAGCACTTTTGGGCGGCGGTGCAAAGCTTGCGCTTGACAATATGAAGGCTACGAGCGTTGCACTCATTGATTCCAAAATCAGTGATAACGAAGCAAAAAAGAAAGAGCTTTCCAAGGGTCTTGGCTGGTTGACCAACAGCGAAGAAATCGAAAAGATTAACCAGGAAAATGCAAGACTGCGTGCAAAGAAAGAGAAAAAATAAATTTTGTGTCCGGGGCTAAAGTGCAAAAAATGATTTTGACAGAAACTTTCTGTCAAAAGTCCACTGCACTTTCAGGTTATTACAATCCCGGTCGATTGCACATACAATACAAGTATCACTTCACAAAACGGAGGGGACTTGTATTATGGTGGACTACGCCGACATCGGAAAACGCATCCGTGCCTGCCGCCTTGCAAAGGGCATGACGCAGGAGCAGCTGGCCAATGAGGTCGGCGTGGTGGTCACGCACATCAGCCATATCGAAACAGGCAACTCCGTGCCCAGCCTGAAAACGCTGATCGACATCATCAACGCACTGGACTGCTCCGCAGACGAGCTGCTGTGCATCGAAATCAAAAAAGCAAAGCCGGTGTTCGACAGCTGGATGACCGAACAGCTTGCAGATTGTTCCTCTGATGAGGCAAAGATCATCAAAGAAACGGTGGTCAGCCTGAAAAAATCGCTTCGAAAAGTGTATGGGAAGTCCTCTAAATACAGATATGACTAAAACTTCAAAAAACTGAACGCTAGTTGGTAGGTGTTGAGCGCCTGAAAAAGCACCCATAAAGTAAACGAACCGCCTCGGTTTCCATAGTAGGAAGCCGGGGCGGTTTTTTGCGCTCACGGAGGGGCAGATGAAAAACGCAGTATGAATATATACCATATAAAAATGAATATATGCTAAAATTTCGGGAAAATGCTTGCATTTTCATTAAAATGAGTGTATTATAACACCTGCCGACGAAATGCCGACAATCAACAAGAGAGGGATCGATACTATTATGTCTTTGAAGAAGAAAATTGCTGCGGCTTTCATCGCC
>SKED01001556.1_pt1 | contig 19394 bp, 16 predicted proteins | sample 4826651 | NCBI WGS metagenome assembly SKED01 (sample SAMN11008818, study PRJNA524170) | human gut metagenome | biome: Human fecal sample; material: Feces; isolation source: fecal sample from pouch patient p19 | host: Homo sapiens | place: Israel: Tel-Aviv | collected 2016-06-28
CACCAGAGTATTCCCATCAACGGGGTTGCCACACTGACGCTGAGTGTGGACATTCTTCCGGGAGAGGGAGATGCAGAAGGAATGGTGGAGACGATTGAACAGAGTGAAGGGATTCACTATCTGAAAATACTAGGCAGGGAGTAAAAGAAAATGATCAATGTAGCAATTTTGGGATATGGCACAGTTGGAAGCGGTGTATTTGAAGTGTTAAACACAAATAAAGAAAGCATTGCAAGACGTGCCGGACAGGAACTCAATGTAAAATATGTTCTGGACCTTCGTGAGTTTCCGGGACAGCCTGTAGAGAAAGTTCTGGTTCATGATTATGAGCAGATCGTCAATGATCCGGAAGTAGATATCGTAGTAGAAGTAATGGGCGGTGTAGAACCGGCTTTTACATTCGTAAAGAAAGCACTTCTGGCAGGAAAAAATGTATGCACTTCCAATAAAGCACTGGTTGCCAAACATGGCCGTGAGCTGATGGATATTGCAAAGGAAAAGAGCGTTAACTTCTTATTTGAAGCAAGCTGCGGTGGCGGAATCCCGATCATCCGTGTGATCAACTCTTCCCTTACAGGAGATGAGATCGACGAAGTGACAGGTATTCTTAACGGAACAACCAACTACATGCTTTATAAGATGAACACAGAAGGCTGTGAGTTTGATACCGTATTAAAAGAAGCACAGCAGAAGGGATATGCAGAAGCAGATCCTACTGCAGATGTGGAAGGTTATGATGCCTGCCGTAAGATTGCGATCCTTTCCTCCCTTGCTTATGAGAGATATTTTGATTTCGAAGATATTTATACAGAGGGAATCACAAAGATCACACCGGAAGATATGGAATATGCCGCAAAACTTGGCAGAACCATCAAACTTCTGGGAACCAGCCGCAGACTGGCAGACGGAACCTGCTATGCAATGGTAGCACCGTTTATGCTCGGTCAGAACAGCCCTCTTTACAGTGTAAATGATGTGTTTAATGCAGTATTTGTACACGGAAATATGCTGGGAGATGCCATGTTCTATGGAAGCGGTGCAGGTAAACTTCCTACAGCAAGTGCTGTAGTTGGTGATATTGTGGATGCTGCCAAACATCTTCATGTTAACATTGTGACAAACTGGAACAGTACTCCGGCAGTATTGAAACCACTGGATGAAGTGACAGGAAAGTTTTTTGTGAGAATCAAAAAAGAAGCAGCAGAAAAAGTGAAGAAGGTATTTGGTGATGTTGAGATCATCAGCCTGGGACAGCTTCCACAGGAATGTGCATTTATCACTGATGAAATGACACAGGGAGAATTTGAAGAGAAGCTGACTCAGATCGGGGATCAGGTACTTGCAAAGATTAGAGTAAAAGATTGATAAACTGACAGATTTCGTGTATCATATAGTGTGCCTGATAAGGTGGACGCTGATACAAAACTTCAGATAAATATTTGTACAGTGATTACTGTAAACAGAACAGGAAAGGGAAGATATGAGAAGCTTCTCTTTCCTGTAAACTTATTATGGAGGAAGCAAAAAGATGTTAATTGTCAAGAAATTTGGCGGTACATCGGTTGCAAATAAAGAACGTATCTTTAATGTTGCCAACCGCTGTATAGAGGAGTACAGAAAGGGAAATGACGTGGTAGTTGTTCTGTCTGCGATGGGCAAATATACAGACGAACTGATTACGATGGCGAAGGATATTAATGAGAAACCGCCGAAAAGAGAGATGGATATGCTCTTTACGATCGGTGAGCAGATGTCCGTTGCTTTGATGGCAATGGCGATGGACAAGCAGGGAGTTCCTGCTGTTTCCCTGAATGCATTTCAGGTTGCCATGCATACAACAAGTGCTCACGGAAATGCACGTTTAAAGAGAATTGATACAGAGCGTATCAGAAGAGAACTGGATAGTAAGAAGATTGTAGTTGTTACCGGCTTCCAGGGAGTTGACAAGTATGATGATTATACAACTCTTGGAAGAGGCGGTTCTGATACAACAGCAGTTGCGCTCGCGGCAGCTCTTCATGCAGATGCGTGTGAAATCTATACAGATGTAGACGGTGTTTATACAGCAGATCCGCGTAAGGTTCCGAAAGCAAGAAAGCTCAAAGAGATCACTTATGATGAAATGCTTGATCTTGCGACTCTCGGAGCAGGTGTACTTCACAACCGTTCTGTAGAGATGGCTAAGAAATATGGTGTGCCGCTTGTGGTACGTTCAAGTTTGAATAACAGCGAAGGAACCGTGGTAAAGGAGGAAGTTACAGTGGAGAGAATGTTGATCAGCGGTGTTGCTCTGGATACAGATGCAGTGAGAATCGCAGTAATCGGATTAAAAGATGAGCCGGGTGTGGCTTTTAAATTATTTGATACCCTTGCAAAGAAGAATATTAATGTAGATGTTATTCTGCAGTCTATCGGACGTGCAGGCAAGAAGGATATTTCCTTTACTGTAGACGGAAATGACCTGGATGATGCTGTTGCAACTCTGGATGCAAATCAGGCAAGACTTGGATATGCAGAACTGCATTCTGAGAGAAATATTGCGAAGCTTTCCATCGTAGGAGCAGGAATGATGAGCAATCCTGGAGTAGCTGCGAAGATGTTTGAGAGCCTTTACAATGAAGGTGTAAATATCAACATGATCTCCACGTCTGAGATCCGTGTGACAGTTTTGATCAATGAAAAAGATGGTGTGCGTGCGATGAATGCAGTGCATGATGCATTTAATCTGGCCGACTGATTTAGGAGAATTTAATGACACAGAGACGTGAATTAAAAAGATATGCAAAACAGGCAATGTCAGGCAAATATGGAACGCTTATCCTGGCATTTGTTGTGGTGCAGGCGCTGGCGCTGAGCAGCAGCATGCTGTCCTCCGCGCTGTTTCCGGGCGAGGAAACACTTGACCTTGTATTGGGATATGCATTTACATTTATTCTGACATTGCTGATCAATGTGATATCGGCAGGCTTGAATTATATGTACCTGAATATTGCAAGAGGAAAAGCATATTCACTAAATGATTTGATCTATTTTTATAAACATCACCCGGACAGAGTGATTATTGCTACTTTTTTCCTGGCAGTGCTTAACTTGCTTACCATGTTGCCATATACCATTTATGGAAACATGAATACACCGGCTGAAGGTGCTTCTCTGGAGACGCAGATTACCTGGATGTATACAAGTATTTTCCTGATGCTTGTGGGAATGATCGTTTATCAGATTTTGTCTATTCCGCTGGAAATGACATATTATATTCTGGCGGACAAACCGGAACTGAAGGGAACAGATGCTCTGAAAGAAAGTATCGAAATGATGCAGGGAAACTTTGGAAGATATCTGATGCTTAAGATAAGTTTTATTCCGCTGATGTTCCTTTCTGTCTTTACATTTTATATTGCGCTTTTGTGGGTACTGCCTTATATGATCATGACAGAAACCATGTTTTATCGTGATCTGACAGGAGAACTCACTGCACAGAAACAGGAAGAGGAACGTAATGCACAGGAATTCGTAAATCCGATGTTTGGCGGAACATTTGGAGAAAATCAGCAGAATCAGCAGCAGTTCTGGAGTGTGACAGGTGATTCATCAGTGGCTTCGGATGAGAACAAAGAAGTGCAGAATAATGCAGCAAGTGAGAATACCCAGGATAGTTTGTATGGTTCTGTGGAAAATAATAGAACGACACAGGATAACCCATATGATTCTTCAGAGAGTAAAGAAGTACAGGACAGCCTGCAGAGTCAGACAACTCCGGAAGAGGAAGAAGATAACGAACCAAAACCATGGGATGAATACTTCAATAGTTTGAAATAAAATCATAATATGAAAGACCTTTAACTGGCACAATGTAAAAATGTTGATAAAGGTCTTTTTTATTTTTATTAATTTGGTTTTACTGAATTTTCTCATTTATAATGGTGGAAAAAGCTTATACGTAAATGGTATAATAGGAATAATTGCTGGTAGCATAAATATATTTGAGGAAGGTTTTTACAATTATGAACACAAATGAAATCAGTGGAAAACGTCAGATGGAGTTTCTGGCGGAGTTTGATTATATCAGAGAGGCAGGAACTGTAGGAGAGGAAAAAGCAGCAACGATTATTCAGGAAACATTGAATAGTTTTGGTGTGGAGAACCATCTGGAAGAGTTTTGTTTTGAAACTTTTCAGGTAAAAAAGGCGAAGCTTACGATAACGGAACCATATGTAAAAGAATACATCGTAACCGGATATGGAAGATGTGCCAATATAGATGAGAATGGACGGAATGCATCTTTTTTGTATGTGGAGAATGCTGATGAGATCAGCCTCGCAAATGCCAGAGGAAAAATTGTTATGGTAAATGATCCGGTAAGAAAGGAACTGTACCAGAAGCTGGCGAATGCAGGTGTGGCAGGCTTTATCAGCATTGCCGGTTCTCCGCTGGACGAGGGCGTAGATTTGACACCGCGTGCATACAGCTTACCGAAAAATCTGCCAGGTGAAGAGAAAAAAGCAGCCGGGATAGAAGCGGCAAATTACGATAACAGAATTCCGGGTGTAAGCATTCATTATAAAGATGCTGTCGAACTAGTGACAAGAGGGGCAGCCAAGGCTTGCCTGTCCGTAGAACAGGAGACAGTGACACGTACATCCCGAAATGTAGTGGCACGAATCAAAGGAACAGATAAAGCAGAGGAGATCCTGACTCTTACTGCACACTATGATTCCGTACCAGAGGGTCCTGGTGCTTACGATAACATGTCTGGTGCCGCGATCATCATGGAACTTTGCAGATATTTCAAAGAACACAGACCACGCAGAACAATGGAATTCGTATGGTTTGGTGCAGAAGAGAAAGGTCTGCTTGGAAGTCAGAACTATATTAAAGAACATGAGTCAGAATTGCAGGCTCATCGTTTCAATATGAATGTAGACCTTGCGGGACAGCTTGTGGGCGGAACGGTTGTAGGAGTGACAGGTGATGCGTCAATCTGCAATATGATCACATATATGGCTCATGAGACAGGAATCGGCATGTCTACAAAGAATCAGATCTGGGGAAGCGATTCTAACACCTTTGCGTGGAAAAGTATTCCGGCTATGACATTAAACAGGGATGGATTTGGCATGCATACACGTCATGATACCATTGCACTTCTGTCGGACTGGTCGTTAGAGAGAAGCGCGATCTTACTGGGATATATCGCGTACAGACTGGGAAACATCGAAATTTTTCCGTTTGAACGGAAAGTGCCGGAAGAGTTTATCAGACAGCTGGATGAATATTTTGGCTAATGTTATTCCGGCAGTATGTGTCATATTGGCAGAATCAATCCCACACTTGACAAATGAACGCCAGATTGATACCCTATCACAAGAGCGTTTTTTATGCTATAGAAGAAAAACAATGTGGATGCAAGGGTCAGTTACACGCATCTGCATTCTGAAAAGCAACAAGAGGAGAGAAACAAATAATGGATATTATTCAGGTAATCACACAGGAATTGAAGGTGGAGAAATGGCAGGTAGAAGCCGCAGTCAAATTAATTGACGAAGGCAACACCATCCCATTCATTTCCCGATACAGAAAAGAAGCAACAGGTTCCCTTACTGATGAGCAGCTTCGTGCACTCTTTGAGAGACTGACGTATCTGAGAAATCTGGAAGATAAGAAGAATCAGGTATTAAAGAGCATCGAAGACCAGGGCAAGCTGACTGAGGAACTGAAGAAACAGATTCTGGATGCCCAGACACTGGTTGTAGTAGAGGACTTATACAGACCATATCGCCCGAAACGTCGTACCCGTGCGACAATTGCCAAAGAGAAAGGGCTGGAACCACTGGCAGATATCATTCTTCTGCAGATGACAGACAAGCCGGTAGAAGAGGAAGCCAGGGCGTATGTCTCCGAAGAAAAGGGTGTTAAGAATGTTGCAGAAGCATTGAACGGAGCTAAAGATATTATTGCAGAGCGTATTTCCGATGAAGCAGACTATCGTATCTACATCCGTAACCTGACAACAAAGAACGGAAGTATTTCTTCCACAGCAAAGAATGCGGAAACTCAGTCTGTATATGAGATGTATTATGAATTCGAGGAGCCGGTCAGGAAACTGGCAGGACACCGTATTCTTGCGTTAAACCGTGGTGAGAAAGAGAAATTTATCACTGTTAAAGTAAATGCACCGGAGGAAGACATCCTTCGTTATTTGAATAAGAGAGTGATCAAAAAAGACAACCCGAATACAACTCCGATTCTGAAAGCAGTTGTAGAAGACAGTTACAAACGTCTGATCGGACCGGCTATCGAGCGAGAAATCCGCAGTGACCTTACTGATAAGGCAGAAGACGGCGCGATCCATGTATTCGGCAAGAATCTGGAACAGCTTCTGATGCAGCCTCCAATCGCAGGCAAAGTCGTACTTGGATGGGACCCTGCGTTCCGTACAGGCTGTAAGCTGGCAGTTGTAGATGCAACAGGTAAAGTTCTGGATACAACAGTTGTTTATCCCACAGCTCCGACTACTGAGAAAAAGATCCGTGCTGCCAAGGATACAGTGGAAGGTATGATCGAAAAATACGGTGTATCCCTTATTTCAGTAGGAAACGGTACAGCATGTCGTGAATCCGAGCAGGTGATCGTAGATATGCTCAAAGAAATCCCGGAAAAAAAGGTGCAGTATGTTATCACAAATGAGGCAGGAGCATCTGTGTATTCTGCAAGCAAACTGGCTACAGAGGAATTCCCGAACTTTGATGTAGGACAGAGAAGTGCGGCTTCCATTGCAAGACGTGTACAGGATCCGCTTGCAGAACTGGTTAAGATCGATCCGAAATCTATCGGTGTGGGTCAGTATCAGCATGATATGAACCAGAAGAAACTGGATGAAGCATTAAGCGGCGTTGTAGAAGACAGTGTAAATAAAGTTGGTGTAGATTTAAATACAGCATCTGCATCTCTGCTTGAGTATATTTCCGGTATCAGCAAAGCAATTGCCAAAAATATCGTAGCTTACAGAGAAGAGAACGGTCAGTTTACAGACAGAAAAGAACTTCTCAAAGTAGCGAAATTAGGACCGAAGGCATTTGAACAGTGTGCAGGTTTCATGCGTATTTCAGGTGGAAAGAATCCTCTGGATGCAACAAGTGTACATCCTGAGAGCTATGAAGCAGCATCTGCACTTCTTTCAAAACTTGGATATAAGCCAAATGATGTTGTGGCAGGAAATCTCCTTGGACTTTCCCTGCAGGTAAAAGACTATAAGAAGATGGCAGCAGAACTGGGAATCGGTGAGATCACACTTCGTGATATTGTAAAGGAACTGGAGAAACCGGCCCGTGATCCTCGTGATGACATGCCGAAACCGATCCTTCGTTCAGACGTTCTTGAAATGAAAGATCTGAAAGAAGGAATGGTGCTGAAGGGAACTGTCCGTAATGTTATTGATTTCGGTGCATTTGTAGATATCGGTGTACATCAGGACGGTCTGGTGCACATTTCCGAGATGACAGAGAGATTTATCAAACATCCTCTGGAAGCGGTGAGTGTAGGGGATATCGTAGATGTAAGAGTAATCGGAGTTGATATGAAGAAAAAACGTATCAGCTTATCCATGAAAGGATTAAATAAATAACATCAATAAAACAGGGATTACCACTGCAGACCGGATATCTGCAGGAGTGATCCCTGTTTTTTGGGGTACTGCTGTCTGCAGTAACAGTTATTCTGTTTCCCGGTGTGATGTGAGGTGTTCTTCAAGGCTGCGTGCTGCAATGCTCTGTGGCCTTTTTACATTGCGGATCAGACAGATCTTTCGTTCAGGAAGAGGCTCTTCAATGGGAATCTGGACGATTTTCCCCTGAGCAATATGTTCAGCAGCAAGCTCTTCAGGGAAGAATCCGATTCCCAGGTTGTGCTGCACCATAGGGAAGATCTGGTCAGTAGTTGCCACTTCCATATCAGGTGAGAAGGGAAGGTTATGGCGCATAAAATACTGTGTATATAATTCTCTTGTACTGCTTCCGGGAGCAATCCCGATCAGAGGGATATCCTGCAGATCCTGAAGACAGTGTTTGTTGGAAGCTGTTTCCGCATATTCCTCTCCACCTATAAGGATCTCGCGGAAAGAATAGAGGGGAATTCTCTGAAGTGGTTTTTTCAGAGCGACAGGTGTGGTAACTACTGCAAAGTCTACCAGACCGTTTTCCAGTGCCTGAACTGCCTGTGGTGTGGAATGATTAGAGATTCTCAGCTTTACATGTGGATAACGGTGATGAAAGACTTCCAGTTCGTTCAGCAGGAATAAACGCAGTGCGATTTCACTGGCACCAATATTTACAAGTCCGCTTTCCAGACCTTTATCTTTGAGAAGTTCATTTTCTCCTGATACAAGCTGTTCTATTGCAATTGATACATGTTCAAAAAGTCTTTCTCCTTCAATGGTCAGCTGTACTCCGCGATTGGAACGGATAAAAAGTTTACATCCCAGCTCATTCTCCAGAATATTCATACACCGGGTAATGTTAGGCTGATTGTTTCCCATAACGTCGGCTGCTTTGGAAAAACTCTTATACTGGGCAACATAGTAAAAAATACGATAATAATCAAGAATCATGATACAGTCGGCTCCTTATGCTATATAAAAATAGAATATCTGATATAGAAAAATAACGTTTGTATATCAATGTGTGAATCAGTATAATACGACTGGGTCAAAAAATCAATATAAAAGTCCTGACAATAGGACGGAGACCAAAAGGAAAGGGAGATTACCGAATATGACAACAGCAAATAAGACAATTAAGATTAATGACGTAGAGGCAGCAAAGAAACTGGTCTGTGCGGCAGTCAGATGTCCATTTGATATTGACATTGTATCTAAAGGAAAAATTTTTATTGATGCCAAATCTATTCTCGGAGTATTAAGCCTTGATGTGGAAGAACCTCTGGAACTTAAATATGATGGTTATGATGAGGATTTTGAATCAGTGATCGCAGGTCTGGCATGTTAAGATTAAAGAAAGGAATTCGCAGGTGCAGATGACATCTACAAATCTTCTATATATTTATGTGATTATCATTAATGTAGTCACATTTTTTATCTATGGCTTGGATAAAAGCAGGGCAAAAGCCGGACAGTGGCGCATACCGGAAGCGCAGCTGATATTTCTGGCGGTGATCGGAGGGTCGGTGGGAGCTCTGGCCGGTATGAAGGTATTTCATCATAAAACAAGAAAGCCGAAATTTAAGACAGGAGTTCCGGCGATACTGATTATTCAACTAATTATTTATTTTCTGTTTTCGGGAAATGAGGGGATTATTCTGCGCTTATAGCAATCCTTATAAATAATGCATATTGATTTTAGCTCATCAGAGCGTGAAATCCTGTGTCAGTAAAGCGGATATATTGTCCGCTTTCTTTTTTTGCCCGAATAAAATTGATTGTTACAGAGAATGAGGTATGTTATGCTACTCTTATATGAGAATTGCGGGATCTGCAAAGCAGCGGAGTAATTCGTAGATATCAAGTCAGGGGAAAGACATCTTTTAACCCTGATATTATATGAAAAGCTGCCTGTTAAGTGAAAGCAGGGCAGAAAAATAATACATGACAAAAATATAAGAGAGCAGGTGAAAAATATTGGAACAGGAAATTCAGGAGGCAAAAAGTTTATATTACAGCTATAAGCAGTATTTTTCAGACTATCTTCCGGCTTTGACGAAACTGGGATTGAAAGTAGTAATGGCATTGCTGGTATTTGTGGGCGGGCGCAAAGTGATCCAGTGGTTTGTTTCTTTCATAAAGAAGTCCATGGAGCGTGCGTCTGTAGACAAAGGTGTGATCCAGTTTACAGGGTCGCTGTTGAGAATTGTACTTTACATTTTGCTGGTATTTAGCATTGCCACTCATTTTGGTGTAAAGGAATCTTCTATTGCAGCACTGCTTGGTACTGCCGGTGTAACGGTAGGTCTTGCATTGCAGGGCGGCCTTGCAAATATCGCAGGCGGGATCATGCTTCTGATCTTCAAACCATTTCAGGTGGGGGATTATATCATTATCGCACAGCAGAATGGGTGCGAAGGAACTGTATACAAAATAGAAATCTGTTATACAACTCTGATTTCCATAGATAACAAACACATTGTAATCCCAAATGGAACGCTGTCCGGCAGCATTATTACAAATGTAACTGCCAGAGATCTTCGTAAGCTGGAGATCAAAGTAGGAATTTCTTATGATTCAGACATTAAGAAAGCAAAAGCAATCCTGGAAGAAATCCTTCATAATGATGAAGATACGAAAGACGACCAGGGAATGGTGGTGTTTGTAGATGAGCTTGGAGAGAGCGCAGTGGTCATGGGCCTGCGTGTGTGGGTGGCTACGGAGAAATACTGGCCTGCCAGGTGGCGGCTTAATGAACTGATCAAAGAAGCATTTGATGCAAACGGAATTGAAATCCCGTACAATCAGTTACAGGTTCATGTGAAGAAACAGATATGATAACAACATAAGTCCTCTGAACCAACTATAAGGTTTAGAGGATTTATTGTTTGTACAGATTATAGCCAAATAATACCAAACAAGAATAAATAATCCTTGAACGATGGTGATTTATACCAATTTCACTGTCAGATATTGGTATAATACCACCAAAATAATATAAAATACGACAAAATAATTGACAATAGGACAACAGATTGCTATACTGGAGTCAAGTTAAACAACTAAGTGTTTTTATGAAGATGCAAAGGCGCATGTAAGTAAATGGATTGCTGCACGATTTTTATACATTGCAAAGACGCAAAAATATAAAAACACTTTTTTTGTACCCAAAATTAACTTCGTGATTGTAACTAAGTAACAATGTACAGAAAGAAAAGGAGAGAAAACTATGAAAATGTACAAAAAAGTTATGGCAGCAGCTCTTGCAGGAGTAATGACAGTTTCCATGTCCGCTACAGCATTTGCAGCAGATGATGACGGCTATATTCTCAAAGCCACAAATGAAGATTCCAAATCATCCGACAATGATCTGGTGATCGCAATCGAAGGAAGCGTAAGCTCCATGGACCCGGCAAACATTCCGGATACAAACGCAATCTCTGCTACACGTGGTGTATACGAGACACTGGTTTCTTTTGATGAGAACCAGGAATTAACAGGCAAACTTGCTGAATCATGGGAAGTTTCCGATGACTCTCTTACTTATACTTTCAAACTTCGTCAGGGCGTTAAATTCCAGGACGGAACAGACTTCAATGCAGCAGCAGTTAAAGCAAACTACGATCGTGTAGTTAACAAAGACAACAACCTTCGTCAAAGAAGAACATTTATCGTAACTAACGAAGACGGATCTGAAACACCTCGTGTAGACAGCATTGAAACACCGGATGATTACACACTGGTTATCAAACTGACACAGGCATGGGCACCATTTATCAACCGTCTGACACAGTTCTGTATCATCAGCCCTGCAGCTCTTGAAGAGTATGGCAATGATATCATGAACCATCCATGCGGAACCGGCCCATATGTATGTACAGAATGGGAAGAGGGAGACCACACAAGCTTTAAGCGCAATGATGATTACTGGGGAGACAAACCGGGCGTTGACACTGTAACAATCAAAGAGGTTCCGGAAGCAGGTGCACGTACAGCTATGCTTCAGACAGGTGAAGCAGACTTCATCTATCCTACACCGTCTGACCAGATCGAAGCAATCAAAGGAACAGACGATGTAAATATCCTTACAACAGACTCTAACATCATGAGATATGTAACTCTGAACATGGATCTGGAACAGCTTTCTGATGTAAAAGTACGTCAGGCTATGAACTATGCGATTGACAAAGATGCATACATCCAGTTAATGTATTCCGGATACGGAAAACCGGCTACATCTGTAGTTCCATCTATCATCGGCGGATATGAAGAGCAGGAAGCTTACACATATGATGTAGACAAAGCAAAAGAACTTATGAAAGAAGCCGGATACGAAGACGGATTCAAACTTACTCTGTGGGGCGATAACACAACACAGGAAATCAAAGGTATGACATTTATTTCCCAGCAGCTTGCTCAGATCGGTATCGAAGTTGACGTTCAGCCAATGGAGCCTGCAACTGTAAGTGACAAGATTTATGTTGACAAAGAAGATGCTGAGATCAATATGTGGTATGTAAACTGGTCTGCATCTGACTTCACAATGGATGGTTCTTTACGTTCCCTGCTTTACAGCACAATGTGCCCTCCTACAAGTGCAAACACAGCATATTTCAACGATGCTGATTTTGATAAAGATATGGATGAAGGTCTTGCAACAGCTAACGAAGAAGAACAGGCTAAATACTATAGCGATGCTCAGAAGATCGCATGGGAAGCATGCCCATGGTTATTCCTTGGCAATGACCAGATCATCTATTCTACAAAATCTTATCTGTCTGGCGTATATGTATCTCCGGATGGAGCATTTAACTTCGCAAATGCAACTTTAGCACAGTAAGTAATTTGTTTGAGAACAGGCTGCGAAGAACATAAATCTGGCTGCCTGATCTGAAATTGCAGCAATTCCATAAAAATACTGCCGATACAGCAGTGTGAATACAGGACAAGGATGTTCAAACCGGAGAACTGCCATAAGATTCACTATGGCAGTTCTCCGACTATAAAGCATCAAATATAAACAACAGGTAAGAAAATGATAAGGAGGAAAAATATGGGACGTTATTTAGGTAAACGTTTGATAAGCACGATCCCGCTGCTTCTGGTTATCTCATTCGTAGTATTTATGTTTATCCATATGATTCCCGGTGATCCGGCAAGACTGGTAGCCGGTCAGGATGCAACAAAGGAAGATGTGGCAGTTGTACGTGAACAGCTGGGACTGGATGAGCCACTATTTGTACAGTATGGCAAATATATGAAAGGTCTTTTTACAGGAGATCTGGGAAACTCTATCAAAAACGGTAAAACCGTAACAGAGACAATCGCACCAAGACTGAAACCAACTATCATGCTGACATTCTCATCCATGATATGGGCTGCGATCATCGGTATTGCGATTGGTATTATCGCTGCCGTATTTCATGGCAGAATTCTTGATTATGTAGGTATGATCATAGCAATCGCAGGTATATCTGTTCCAAGTTTCTGGTTAGGTCTGGAATTAATCCAGCTTTTCTCAGTAAGCCTGGGATGGCTTCCAACCAGTGGACTGGAAACCTGGAAGAGCTACATTCTTCCATCACTTACAATGGGAGCAGGAATCATGGCCGTACTTGCCAGATTTTCCAGATCTTCCATGCTTGAGACCATGCGTGAGGACTATGTGCGTACCGCACGTGCCAAAGGTCTTTCTGAATCACTGGTTGTTATGCGCCATGCATTTAAGAACTCTCTGATCGAGATCGTAACAGTAGCCGGACTTCAGATCGGTGGTCTTCTTTCCGGATCTGTTATGGCAGAGACAGTATTCTCCATTCCTGGGCTTGGACGTCTTCTGGTAGACTCCATCCAGATGAGAGATTACAAAGTTGTTCAGGCATTACTTCTGTTCTTTGCTACAGAATATATCCTGATCAACCTGATCGTAGATGTTCTTTATGGCGTGATTAACCCAAGAGTACGTTATGAGTAGAGGAGGAGAGAAGATGGCAGATAAGAACACAACATCAAACATTAACCTTGCTGCTGCCGAAGAACTCCCTAAGGCACAGAGCAAGTTCAAAGAATTTGTCAAGAAATTCATAAAGAGAAAAACAGCAGTGATTTCTCTGGCATTTATAGTTTTTATTATCTTAATGGCGATTATTGGACCATATGTAGTTCCGTATGATCCGCAGGCACCGGATTACACAGCTATGATGCAGGGACCAAGCGCAGCCCACATTTGGGGAACCAATGAATACGGACAGGATGTTTTCTCCCGTCTGATGGTTGGTACCAGACTTTCTCTTACATGCGCGCTGACAGCGACGATTATTGGTACGGCTATCGGTGTTGTTCTCGGACTGATCGCAGGTTTCTACGGCGGAATTATCGATGCCCTGATTATGAGATGCTGTGATGTACTTTTCGCTTTCCCTGATATCCTGCTGGCTATCGCAGTTGTTGCCATCATCGGACAGGGTATGGTAAACGTTATGATCGCAGTTGCGGTATTTACAGTGCCGTCCTTCGCACGAATCATACGAAGCGCGACGATTTCCGTAAAGCAGGCTCCTTATGTAGAGGTTGCCCGTTCCCTGGGATGTTCAAACACAAGAATCCTGTTTGTACATATTTTCCCTGGTACGATCCAGTCTATGATCGTTAACTTTACCATGCGTGTAGGTACTGCAATCCTTGCTGCATCATCCTTAAGCTTCCTGGGATTCGGTGCAAACGTTACAGAGCCTGACTGGGGTTCCATGCTTTCCACAGGACGTAACTATCTGAATACAGCTCCTCACATGGTACTGTTCCCTGGTATTCTGATCTTCCTTACAGTTCTGGCATTCAACCTGCTGGGCGACGGTCTCAGAGATACCCTGGATCCAAAGATGAACTAGGAGGAAGAAACCATGGCAGAAAAATTATTAGAAGTAAAGAACCTCCGTACGGAGTTTAAAAGAGATAAAACATGGGTGACAGCAGTTAATAATGTAAGTTTCTCCATTCAGCCAGGTGAGATTCTTGGTTTGGTAGGAGAGTCCGGATGCGGTAAATCCGTAACCTCCCTTTCCATTATGAAACTTCTGGCACGTAACAGTAAGATTTCCAACGGTGAGATCCTGCTTAATGGCAAGGATCTTCTCAAAGAAGATAAAAAAGGCATGAGAAAGATCAGAGGACGTGAAGTTGCCATGATCTTCCAGGAGCCGATGAACTCTCTGAACCCATGTATGAGAATTGAGAAACAGCTGACAGAAGCAATCCTGCTCCATAACAATTTCTCAAAAGAAGAAGCGCACAACAGAGCATTCGAAGTACTGAAATCAGTAGGTATCCCTGAACCGGATATGACATTAAAGAGTTATCCGCACCAGCTTTCAGGAGGTATGTGCCAGCGTGTTATGATCGCTATGGCAATGTCCTGTGAGCCGGAGCTTCTCATCGCAGATGAGCCGACTACAGCCCTTGACGTTACCATTCAGGCACAGATTCTGGAGCTGATGGAGGACATCAGGGCAAAGAAGAATACAGGCATTCTGATGATTACACATGACCTTGGTGTTGTTGCTGAAATGTGTTCCAGAGTTGTTGTTATGTATGCCGGCCGAATCGTAGAAGAAGCACCTGTGCAGGAACTTTTTGCAGATCCGAAACATCCATATACACAGGGTCTGATCGGTTCTGTACCGAAACTTGGAAGTGGTGTGGAATCTCTTCCGTCCATTCCGGGAAGCGTACCGGATCTGTCCGTAATGCCGAAAGGATGTAAGTTTGCACCGAGATGTAAATATGCAATGGATATCTGTCATCAGCAGGAGCCGGAGCTTGCAGATATCAACGAAGCAGGCACCAGAAAATGCAGATGTCATCTGCTCAACAAAACCGGAAAGGAGGCGTAACCTGTGAGCGAGCCGTTATTATCAGTAAAGAATATGAAGAAAACATTCCAGGCAAACGGAGGAATGTTCAGCAAGAAGAAATTTGTCCATGCTGTAAATGATGTATCATTCGATATCTATCCGGGTGAAACTTTCTCTCTGGTAGGAGAGTCCGGATGCGGGAAATCTACGACAGGTAAACTGATCGATCATCTGATCACACCGGATTCCGGTGAGATCTGGTTTGAAGGAAAAGAAATCTCCAGACTTTCCGAGAAAGAAATGCGTCCGCTGCGTTCTGATATTCAGATGGTTTTCCAGGATCCGTACGGTTCCCTGAATCCGAGAATGAAAGTTCAGGATCTCATCGGTGAGCCACTTCTGATCCACACAAATATGAGCGCAGGAGAGCGTCTTAAGAAAGTACATGAACTTCTCGGCACTGTAGGATTAAGCCCATCTCATGGAGAGCGTTATCCACATGAATTCTCCGGTGGTCAGCGCCAGCGTATCGGAATTGCCAGAGCACTGACAGTGCAGCCAAAGCTGATCATTGCAGATGAACCGGTATCTGCCCTTGATGTTTCTATCCAGGCGCAGGTATTAAATCTTCTGCAGCAGTTACAGAAAGACTTTAATCTTACCTATCTGTTCATTTCCCATGACCTGAGTGTCGTTGAGATGATTTCAGACAGGATCGGTGTTATGTATCTGGGTACGATCGTAGAGACAGCTCCGAAGAAAGAACTGTATGCAAACCCGAGACATCCATATACAAGAGCACTTCTTTCCGCAGTTCCGATCCCGGATCCGGAAGTGAAGAAAGAGCGTATTACATTAAAAGGTGATCTTCCAAGTCCGAGTAATCCGCCAAGCGGATGTCTGTTCCATACACGCTGCCCACATTGTACAGAAAAATGTAAGACACAGGTGCCGACACCTGTTGAAATTGCACCGGGTCATATTGTAAAATGTCATTATCCAAAACTTACAGAATAGGAATTCCGAAATAACAATATTACACCTGAAGATGAACAGTGAAGAAAACAGGATTCACTGAAAGATACAGGTTATCATGAATGGATGAGGAAAGAGGGGGCTATGTTTACTGAGGAAAGACAAAGCGCAATAGAGAAATGCCTTCGTGAAAACGGAAAAGTCAAGGTTAAGGAATTAAGTGAGATGTTTCAGGTCACAGAAGATTGTATTCGAAAAGATCTTAAGATTCTTGAAAATGTCGGTAAGTTAAAGAGGACCTATGGCGGCGCAATCCTTTCACAGGATTATCCGTTGAAGAGAGACGTAGTAGACAGACGCCAGTTTAACCTTGACAAAAAGAGAACAATTGCAGCCAAAGCATTTAAACTGATCAAGAATAACGAAACGATTTTCCTTGATATTTCTACCACAAATATTGAACTGGCAAAGCTTCTTGCTGCGTCAAATATGCGTGTGGTAGTGGTAAGTAATATGATAGATATCCTGCAGATCCTTGCCACAAATCCATCCATTACCGCAATCGGTACAGGGGGAACAATGTACCAGACAGTAAACGGATTTATGGGAGCTGCAACGATAGAAGTGATCAAACAGTATAGCTTTGACCGTGCATTTATAGGAAGCTGCGGTGTGGATATGACTGATTGTGCAATTACTACATTGGGGGTAGAGGACGGATTGACAAAGAAAGCAGCCGTGCACAGCAGCAGACATAAATATGTTGTTATGGAAAGGGATAAATTCTATTTCAATGATTCCTATAAATATGCATACTTCGATGATATCAGCGGAATTGTTACGGATGAATTTCCAGATGATACGATCGTGAGTACACTGGAGAGAGCCGGGGTGAAATTGTTCTGATGCAGGTAAGTCTTCGGGGGACTTATCTGATCTGGTTAAATCAGTCAGCAGAAAGGATGATCTGTCTGGCTTAAATGAAAAAAGATGGAGGCAAGTACGTGAAAGAATATATTTTGGAAGCCTGTGTAGATTCTGTAGAATCTGCTATGGCAGCGGTTGAAGGAGGCGCAGACAGACTGGAACTTTGCGGTAACCTGATCATCGGCGGAACCACTCCGGGACCGTGGCTTTTTGATGAAATAAGAAAGCGTTCGGATATCAGGATCCATGCTTTGATCCGTCCGCGTTTTGGAGATTTCTGCTATACAGATGCAGAATTTTCCATGATAAAGCATGCAGTGGAAGATTTCAGGAAAATGGGTGCCGAAGGTGTTGTATTTGGGGTGCTGAGGCCGGATGGCACATTAAACATGGAACAGATGAAAGAGCTGATGGAGGCGGCAGGGGATATGTCGGTGACTCTTCACAGAGCTTTTGATGTATGTGTGGATCCAATAGAAACAATGGAACAGGCAATCTCACTGGGAATCAATACGATCCTTACTTCAGGTCAGCGTAATGTATGTCTGCAGGGGGCAGATCTGCTGAAGGAACTGGTAGAGAAGAGTCAGGGACGTATCACGATCCAGGCAGGAAGCGGCGTGGGAGCAGAAGTGATCCGCCAGCTTTATCCGCTTACAGGAGTCAGGGCTTATCATATGACCGGAAAGAGAGTCATTGACAGTGAGATGCAGTTTCGCAAGGATGGAGTCAATATGGGACTTCCGATGCTGAGCGAATATGAGATATGGCGTACGGATGTAGATAATATCCGTGCCGCAAAGAAAGTTCTGGAGGAATTATAATGGCAGAACCGAGAGTTTTTTTAAAAGAGAACAGGGGCCGAATTGAAGAAAACTACCTGGAGCAGGCAAAAAACCTGCCCCGGGTTTTTGCGCCTGTAGACGAAAAATTACAGAAATGTACAGAGGAAGTGGCACTTGCATGTAAATATTTATATGCGTTTATGCCGTACAGTGACATTGGCAATTATCCGTTTGAAGTATTTCTGGACTATGCGGAGAATGGTGTGAGGCTCTGGAAAGAGAATCCGCAGGTCGCAGACCTTCCTGAAGAAATCTTCCTGAATTATGTGCTGTTTCACAGAGTAAATGAGGAGGAGATCGCACAGTGCAGAACTTATTTCCGCGCAGAGATCGGAAGCAGAATACAGGGAATGAACTTCAGAGAAGCAGCGTTAGAAGTGAATTACTGGTGTGCCGAAGAAGCTACTTATCATTGTACAGATGACCGTACTTTATCTGCGATTTCTGTATACCGCAGAGGAAATGGCAGATGTGGTGAAGAGTCTGTATTCACTGTAAATGCACTGCGAAGCGTAGGCGTACCTGCCCGTCAGGTATATGCGCCGAAGTGGTCTCACTGCGATGACAATCACGCCTGGGTAGAGATCTGGTGTGACGGCAAATGGTACTTCCTCGGAGCCTGTGAGCCCGAAGAAATCCTGAATAAAGGATGGTTTACAAACGCTTCTTCCAGAGCAATGATGATCCATTCACGTGTGTTTGACACCAAAATCCCGGAAGGTGAGGTGATCGGCACAGATGGTATGGTGACCATGCTGAATGAATTGAAGAGGTATGCAGTAACCAAAGAAATTACAGTAACAGTAAAGGATGCGCAGGGGTTACCCGCAGAGGGAGCTGAGGTTTCCTTTGAGGTACTGAACTATTCAGAGTATGCACCGATCGCAGAGAAGAAAACAGACAGTAAGGGAACTGCCAGACTGACAACAGGACTTGGAAGTCTGCATATTTCCGCAAGAATGTGTTCTGACGGCGAGTGGTTCTATGCGGAAACAGTTATGAACACTGAGAAAGAAGATAACTGTGAACTTTGTCTGGTACCGCAGGATAAAAGAAATGACGGCGAATCAGAAAAGTGGACAGCAGCAGATATATTTGCTCCTCATGATGCACCTGTAAACACAGACATGCCGACTCCGGAAC
>SKED01001561.1_pt1 | contig 19346 bp, 18 predicted proteins | sample 4826651 | NCBI WGS metagenome assembly SKED01 (sample SAMN11008818, study PRJNA524170) | human gut metagenome | biome: Human fecal sample; material: Feces; isolation source: fecal sample from pouch patient p19 | host: Homo sapiens | place: Israel: Tel-Aviv | collected 2016-06-28
CTCTCTTCGGTCCATCCTCAAATACGGACTGCATGCAGTTGTGCAGGGTACGAAGGCTGACTCTGTCCAGTTTACGGATCATTTCGTCATCACTCTCTACCGGTTTCACATCTTCCATGCGGACTGAAGAAACACTGGTGCAGTATACATCTTCCACTACCATCTGCCATTTCAGAGATGTGTCGATTGCCTCGATCTCCATATAACGAAATGCGTATCTTCTTGGAAGTTTCAATTCTGCCGGAAGGACATCGATATGGATAAATTCCTCCTGAATCCATCCACGGCTGATCCATCCGTCATAATCTTTTGAATCCTCGGTCATTTCTTTTGCGATCTCACCGAATTTCAGTCTGAAAAACGCCGGTGAATCCTGCGGACTTCCTACGGAATTCAGTTTCAGAGTCACATAGCCTACCTGATGATCTCCGAAATCCAGGCAGATTTTATCCCCTTTTGCAAGATGACAGGAAGAAAGATTCTCAATCTCATCTCTCTTATGGACTTCCGGAAAAATCTCTTCTGTTTTTACAATATCTACAATGGAAACTGGCTTTACAATTGTCTCCTGAAGCTTCGGCGCACAGGCTTCTGCTTTTTTTACAAAATCATCATTGGTTATACGAACCATATTTAACTCAATACTTACTTCTGGCATAATTCTTTTCTCCTTTCGGCGTTCTTCCTTAGATGAGTTAACTTTACCTCTTTTTTTAGTGTTTTCCAATTGTTTTTTTTGAGATGAAATACTGACCTTTTTTACGAATTTTACAACAAAAAAGCAGCAACTCCATGCTCACATGAAATCACTGCTTTAACTCATAGCTTTTTAGTCAGATAACTTGATAATAACGGTGTCCTTATAGATTGCAATTGATCCGTAATCCGGATAACAGGGCATATTTTTTACATAAGGATCTTTTCTCAGTTCTTTTACCTGGTCATTGTCAACAAGGTTTGGTACATATCCCATGTAATGCCAGAACCAGGATTTTCTGGAATAATAGTTTACAAGCGGTTTTTCTTCTGTAACTCCGTTGCCTCCATAGTGGAATTTATTGGAGTCCTTCCACTGATTATGAAAGGTCTCATCCGATACTTTTCCAATAAACGCCCAGCTAAGAGAGGTATTAAAGCCTTCCGTCATTCGTACCTGTGTCAGCATGGAGCTTAAATATGCTTTGGTTTGTTCTGTATTGTAATACATTGCCATATAATTTCCATTGGACAGCCAGACATATTGAACCGTGACCAGAATCAGAAGTGCTGCTACGCTGTTTCGTCCATACAGATACAGCTTTCGGCGGGAAAGCTTATTGATTTTCACATCTGCGTTTTGAACGATCAGATCCATAACCATAACCGGCACCAGAAAAATGAAAACAGAGCCATATACCATCATGGTATAGATTTCGCTCTCAGAGCACATAATGGTGATGCCGTTTACTGCCAATGGAAAAATCATGCACAGCAAAATACATTCTAAAATCAGGCTCACTCTGGCTTTCTTTGCCCAAAGCAGATAAACAATCCCCACAAATGAAATTATTGCAAGAATCACAATTGCGATTCTGACAACAACTGTAGATGAAATTCCATAATAATCAATGAATGGCATCTTTACGATATCTCCCACCGCACGCTTCAGAAGTCCCGGAAGACTGCGTAAAGAAATATTTCCCATATTATTAATTCCCTGATAATCAGACAATTCGGCGCCGTGTTTTGCCAAATTCCATTTCATACAGCCATAATATGCTGCAAATCCCAGAATCATAGTAAAAAGATCAAGAACTCCTCTGCAAAGTACCGTAAGCCATCTGGATTTACCCGACAGAACCTCTTTTAACAGCAAAATAACAAACAAACTTGCAGTCATTGGCAGATAGGCCTGATAGATTCCAAGGGATACTGCAAGGCAAAGAGTTCCGCCGACGAGACCGATCCAATGGTATTTTCTGGCCACCCAGACGGCCAGGACTGCTAAAAATGCTGCGAGGGAATTATATTCCACCACATACATAAAGAACATGGAACTGGTAACAACAGGAAAGCTGATAAAAATTCCTGCAAATACACAGCAAAGCGGTACAGACTGAATATTCAGTACATCGATGATCAGGCAGACACTCACGGATAAAAGAAAAATGGCAATCAGCCCGTTCACCATAGGAATATTATAGTTCACGCCGTACTTTATATGAAGCTGGGACAATAACTCAATTACCCACCTTCCTGATGTAACACCTGTTCCAACACCCACTGGTGTCTGTGAGATATTATCGTAATTCTGCAGTACATTGGTAAGTGCAAATAAATGTGCCGCAAGACCTACGAAAATACTTGTGAAGAATGTGTATTTAAAGCGTTTTTCTGTAAGTTTCATTGATACCCCCTTATTTTTATAAATAGCACTTTACTTATACTGTTATTGTGCACATTCTGTAAAAAATGTCAAGCCATACAAACATAACAGAACAAAGTTCAGGCGGCATTCTTTTCTCAACGCAGCAAACGCCCCGGAATGATTTCCGGGGCGCATGGGATTATGGCAATAATCGGTTTTCGTCTGGCAATTATGCTTCTTGAACAAATTCCGCAAATGCTTCTCGCACCTTCTGCTCATCATCTGTATCTGCGTTAAGCACCAGCGGCTGGCTCAGGTCCAGGCTGAAAATTCCCATGATGGACTTGGCGTCCACATAATATTTTCCGCTCTGCAGATCCATGTCGCAGTCAAATTTGCTGCAGATTTTGTTAAATTTATCGGCATCCTGCATGGACACGATTTTCACGTTTAATTTTACCATCTTCTAATGTCTCCTTTCAGGGATTATGCTGCTCTTCTTTCATCTAATTCCTTGATGATCTGCGGGTAAATTTTATCAAGGTTATAGAACATCATGGTGATAATTGTTGCAATGTTCATCACGATGGGAACCCAAATGTACATGGTTGTGATGTAGCTCTGTGCAGTTGCAGACTGTACGGAAAGAACTGCGTCAAATCCGCCGAACTGAAGCAGTGCTGCACCAATACTGCTGGCAATTGCCATGCCCACTTTTCCAATAAATCCGTTTACTGCGGAAAGAGTTCCCGCTGTATTTACACCGCTCTTCCACTCGCCATAGTCAACCGGGTCAGGCTGCATTGCAAAGTGCATGCTTCCTTTCAGACCGTATCCTGCGGCAGCGATAACTGCGCCTCCAATCAGCACCGGTACATTGGTACTGCCAAAGAAGATGATAAGAAGACCGCCTGCATGTACCGCGCTTCCTCCGATCATCAGGTTTCTCTTGCTTGTAAGCTTTACAAAGAACGGAGCCAGAAGGTTCGTTACGATTGGCACCAGTGTTGTTATGGTTGCAACAATCTGGACCATAGCCACGTTCTGGACAACATATGTAAAATAATAAATAACAGCACTTGCCTGAATCACATATCCGCCAAAGAACCATACTATGTTCAGTGCAAATAATTTCCATGGACCATTGTGAAGCAGACAGGAAATATTAGCTTTCAGGCTTACTTTTTCAGCCTGCACCATAACGCGTTCTTTTGTGTTAAAGAAGCAGAAGAAAAATACCAGGCAGCCGATCACACCGAAGATGATCATAACAATACGGAAACCAAGAGCTTCATTTCCATTTCCAAATTTATCTACAAGAGTTAAGGCAAAAGCACTTACAACCGTAGAACCAACAGAGGAGAAGAAGGTTCTGCAGGAAGCAAGAACGGTTCTCTCATGCGGGTCTTCACTAAGCGCCGGAAGAATGGATGCCATTGGAATGTTGACAATTGTGTAGGATGTTGACAGTAAAATATAGGTTACGTATGCGTAGATCAGCATTCCAGTCTGTCCTATATCCGGTACAGAGAAAGCAAGGACTGCTGTTACGCCAAAGGGAATTGCTCCAAACAGGATCCAGGGTCTTGATTTTCCCCATCTGGTATTGGTCTTGTCAATGAGATAGCCAACGATCAGATCGGACACACCGTCAATAAATTTGGTTACCAGGAACATAATGCTGACTGCCCCTGCATTTAAATGCATTACATTTGTGTAGAAATACAGCAGATACAGGGAAATCATCTGCCAGATCAGATTACATGCAAAATCAGAGGAACCATAGCCGATTCTCTGACGCCAAAGTCCGATTTTTACTTTTTTTCCACTTCGTTCATTTTCATTACCTCCGTCTTTTATGGTTTTACTTTACCCTTTTTTGGCGTTTTCTCCAATTGTGATTTTTTTTACGAAATATTGATTTTTTTTACGATTTATTTTCGGGAAAATATGATCTTTTCTAATGTATCTTCGGGCAGTTATTGCTTTTCTTATAAAATCAGATATGGTATACTCAGCTTATCTACAGACAACGCAATGAGGATTGTACTATGAAATTAACCAGAAGTGAATTTCAGAATTACATACATTCTTACGAACAGGATGAGATTTTTTACCGTGATCTCTATTTTGCAGAGAAAGAGCATCCAGAGACGTTTCGAGAATACTGCCAGAATCTGGACAGGGAAATGATCGCCCAGCGCAAGCTTTATGTTCCTGCCCTTCGCAAGGAAGGGTGGCTCCCTTATCTGAATGAAGGAACTTTATTCCAGGATTTTACAGGGGATATTATGCTTTCCAAGCACTACCGCTACACTCCAGCCTTTGCCCATGAGCATGAATTTTTTGAAATTATGTGCATTTATGACGGCACGGTAAAGACCACCATCCAGGGGATTCCGCATACTTTGCAGCAGGGAGATGTGTGCATTATCCCTCCTCACACCAGACACAGCGTGAGTATTTTTGATGACAGCATTGCCATCAATATTCTGGTGCGGACTTCCGCTTTCCAGTCCACCTTTTTCCAGACACTGACTGCAGACAGCGCACTGTCCCAGTTTTTTACCCATGTGCTCTATCACAAAACAGAGGGGAATTTTCTGATTTTCCACACTGGAAATGATAAAATTGTTATGAAATCTGTGGAGAAGCTTTTTATAGAATATCTTGGCCATGAGAAATACAGCTATACTTTTCTCAACTCCATGCTGATCTTATTCTGGGCCAAGCTTCTTCGCTACCACGAAAATGATATTGAATCCATCCTCACAAAGGAGACTACTGGCAGTTCCATGACTGAAATTCTGAACTACCTGAACCAGAATTTCCAGATTGCATCGCTTAGCGACACTGCTGCGCATTTTGGCTACAGTTCCTCTCATTTCAGCAAATTAATAAAGGAAGGTACCGGGCGTACCTTCCTTCAGATCATACGTGATATTAAACTAAACCAGGCCTGCCGCGCCCTCCGGGAAACCACACTGAGCATTCCATCCATCTGCAAGCTTGTGGGGTATGAAACAACGGAGCATTTCATGCGCACTTTTAAGAAAGCGTATGGGATGACACCGGGGGAATATCGGAAAACTTCCAGTTCGCTTTTGGAAAAATGACTGGTTCAGTTCTCATGCATCAGTTTTCCCAACACGTATTCGTCCTGGTTTTACTTTCCAAGCAACTGCTGAAGTTCTTTGATTTTCTGATGAGCTTCTTCTAATTGCTGCTCTTTAGATTGAAGTGCTTCTTGCTTCATGCTTACCTCCGCACTTAACGAATTAGTCGCCTCTTGCATCTGGTCTACCATGTACTGTACAGTGTTTCGGTCAAGTATTTTAAGTTCTGCTGAATACATTTCCATCATCCTTTCCACATTCTGGCAAATGTAATATAAATGCTCGTACATGACTTTGAACTTCGGGTACTCTGTAATCAGGCTGATCATCAGCTCCGGCGAGTCTATGCTTAGAAATACAAGCCATGCTTCAAGCAGGTTCCTTATACCGTTATTGTGCACAGTCTGCGAAAAAATGTCAAGTGGTATAAACACATATAATGGGTATATACATCTGGATATTTGTGGAACTGTACCGGGCTTTTTTTCAAAAAGCACTATGGTATAGACACCTTTTATACTGCCGTAAAAGTAAATCTGCTGAATAATAGGAAAATACTGTTTCAGCTTATTTTCCATAAAGTCTCTCCTGTCTTTTCACAAGGCATTGATGCGCATCAAATGTAGTCCGTTTGTTTCGAGAAATATTCGCTTCGAAATAAAGCAAAGAAAATTCTTTTAAAAGAAATGCTCTTATAAGATAGAAAAAGTTTATCACAGAACAGGAGTAAAACAAAGAAAAATCGTTCGACAAAATTCGGCATAAAATTCCGACCGGGAGAAGGTGAGGAAAACAAACGAAAACCTTGAATCGTCCCATTTAGTGCCATAGGAAATTCAAGATTTTCGTTGGTTTACATGATAATATTATGCATCAAAAGCTTATGCGTAATCCTGCTTTTTCACCGCAGCCGCAACAGACAGGCCAGGATTGCAGTAGGGGATCAGGGTGGACTGGAGGGCGTGGTAGATGTCGGATTTGCCGGGCCAGACGGTTGTCAGAAGATGGTTCTGGCGGTCAAGCTGATGGAACCAGGAGCCGTTTACATGATCCAGGACCTTTTCATCCAGATATGCCATAAACTCAGCGTAATCTGCTGTGTATTTTTCTTTTCCGGTTACACGGTACAGAACTGCAGACGTATTAATGGCTTCAGCCAGGGTCCAGTGCATTCTGTCGTGGACGATAGGGTTGCCGTCCCAGTCAGTAGTGTAAACGATTCCCGGTGCGCAGTCTGCGTTCCAGCCGTCTGCGATCGCACGGTTATAAAGATTCTCCGCTGCCTGAATATATGGAGCGGCACCAGTCTTGTCCTCTTTGTATGTAGAAAGAGCCCACTGGGTAATCAGTCTCGCCCATTCAATTCCGTGGCCAGGAGTGGCTCCGTATGGCTTGAACTGATCGTCAGGACGGTCTTTGTTGCATTCCAGATCCGGCTCCCAGTTGCTGTAAAAATGCTCTGGAATCCGCCAGCTGTTATTCTTCGCCCAGCTGATCACATGGTCAATAATTCTGCCTGCGCGGACGCGGTATTTCTCATCACCGATTGCATCTGCCGCTGCAAGAAATGCCTCAACGGTGTGCATATTTGCGTTTACTCCGCGATAGGGATCCAGTTCCGTAAATTCTGTATTCCAGGTATCGCAGGAAAGTCCCTCTTCCTCATTCCAGAAGCGAAGATCATAAACCTTAAGGGCATCTTCCAGAAGCTCTTTTGCTCCCTCTCTGCCTGCAAGAATGCCTGATGTGGCAGCCAGAATTACAAATGCATGTGCATAGCACTGCTTGGTAGGAACAATCTCTCCGTCCTTGGTAAGGCCTGCGTACCAGCCGCCGTTTTTGTCATCGTGAAGTTCCCCGCGGATTCCCTTCAGTGCCGCGTCAACCAGAGCTTCGCTACCCTCATATCCCAGCATGGAGCCAATGCTGTACACATGGGTCATACGGCATGTGATCCATGTTTCGCGGTTTCTGTCTTTCCATGGAGTTCCGTCATCCCCCAGGTAATAGGAGCTTCCTCCTGGTGATGGAAACTGATGTCCGAACTTCAGCAGATCCTCTCTGATTTCTTTCATAAATGCCTGGTTTTCTTCGGTTCCAAACTGGTATTTTCTCTCTGTAACGTCCATTTTTTATTCTCCTTTATGAACTAAAATATTGTCCCAAAACCTACTTATACACAAAGGTATCACTATCTCTGGTACCATCTTACTCTATCTTCCAGTCTTTGAAAAGAGGGGGAATTTTTTGTTTTCCGGGGGATTTTTACGCACTAAAAAACCTCCCTCCCAGGCATTTCGCGGTACGCCGGGACGGAGGTTTCCTTATGCTCTTATTTTATATTCTTCAATATACTTATGTTCTTTATAAAACAATTAGCAGATTGCTTTTCCAAGCTCGATGCATGCAGCCTGAGCTTCATCATCCGGATCCTCGTTGCAGATCACGCTGTCAACAGCAAGTGCAACGCCATCGTTCTGGCATTTCTCTTCCCAGCTGCGCATCCACTCGCCGTCTCCCCAGCCATAGGAACCAAAAAGTGCTACTTTTTTGCCTGCAAGCTTTGCCTCACATGCTTCAAATACTGGCTGGAATACGGAATCCTCAAGCTCCTCATCTCCCATTGCAGGGCATCCGAAAGCTACGCCATCAAAACCACTGATATCTGTTCCGTCAAAATCGTCAGCGCTGATTACTTCTACTTCTGCTCCAGCAGCCTTAGCACCCTCTGCTACTTTATTTGCCATTGCCTCTGTATTACCGGTTCCGCTCCAATATACAACTGCTACTTTACTCATGACTTCATTCTACCTCTTTCTTCTTAATAATTTTGTTGCCAGCCCCCGAAAACTTTCTTGTATTCATTTCCCATCGCCGACTCTTTATGTATGTTAAGCAGCCACTGTCAGCTGCAGAACACTCCTGCCTTTTTCCCATAAATTTCGGTAAACTTCCCGGCATTTATGATACTTCTGAAACATTTTCAATGCTTCACATTCATTGCAGTAAACTTTCCAGCAGCCGGAACATTTATAATTCTGTCCGCCGTTCTGGATAAAACCAATCACATCTCCAAGTGGATAATCAAGAAAAATCCCAATCTCATGAGGAAAGCCCTGTGCTGCTTCAAAGCGCTTTCTCAAAAGTGCAAGGCACTGATCCGGCTCCCCGTTTTGGTAACCATATTTTTTCAGAAATCTGGCTACGCCCGGGCGCTTCAGATTCTCTGCCAGCCTTTTTTCACGGTATACGTAGATTAGTGCGTGATTCTTCCATTTGCGAAGAGCCATCAGCTTTACTCCTTTTGGATTCATCATCTGGTTCCAGATGACAAGCTGAAGATCAATATTTTCTCCCTCTTCACAGCACGCATTAAAAAGATTTGCAGCTTTCAGGGAAGCAAGAGTTGGAGCACAATGCTCAATGAGACATTTCTCGATCATGACGGCCTCCTTATGCCATTACACAGTGCTCATCAAGAGCGCATTTTAAAGCACTTGCGCTGCTGGTATGAACACGTGCTACCGGGATGTTATTTTTCTTAGCTTCCTGGGAAGCACTGATGACCATTTTATGAGACACGGTGTTGGTAAAAAGCACCATCAGATCCGGACATCCAATCTTCTTGCGGATTGCGCCATTCTCCTTTGGAAAAACTTTTGCTTTATAGCCATAATCTTTGCAGATATCCGTGTACTGACACACCATTCTCTCGTTGCCGCCAATAATTACAATACTCATGTGAACTGTCCTTTCCGGGTTTTTAAGCATTTATGATAAGCATTTCCAATTACAGGATTCTTATTCCCCTTATGTTTCTTATCTCTTATTTTTGTTAGCTTATTCTAACCCTTTCTTAAAAAAATTAGAAGTTTTCACTTCTATCTCTATATTTTACGGTTACACTCATGTATTCGCCACAGGATATCCTGCGGGTTTCAGGTTTATACGCTTTAGTTAGCAAGTGCTAACTTTTATGATGTTAGTTTAACCTAATCCTTTACTGCTGTCAAGTAGCAAAATAAAAAAAGAGAGCTAATGAAAAATAGTCTCATTAACTCTCTAATAGGTCCTAACTAAACCAGTTGAGCGACATCCTGCAAAAAGATCAGATGTCTTCTGTCACCAGATTCTTCATGCTGTTCATACCGATCAGCAGTGTAGAGGTATTGTGAAGCAGTGCGGATGTAGTCGGCTGCAGGATTCCGGCAACGCCAAGCAGAATCAGACCTGTGTTAAATCCTACGATAGTTCTGTAGTTATTATGAATACGCTTCATCAGTGCATCACTGATATTCTTCAGAACTACGATGCCTTCCAGGTTGTCTGCACCGATGGTAATATCTGCGATTTCTCTTGCAATTTCAGCACCTTCGCTTACCGCAATACCTGCATCAGCTGCGGAAAGTGCAGGAGAATCGTTGATTCCATCACCAAGCATCACGACCTTGCGGCCTTTTGCTTTCTCTTTCTCTACGAAGCTTGCTTTATCCTCCGGAAGAACCTCGGAATAATACTCGTCAACGCCAACCTTGGCTGCAACAGCCTTGGCTGTGCGCTCGCTGTCTCCAGTCATCATAACAACCTTGGTAAAGCCGGCTTTTTTCAGTGCTTTTACCACAGCCGGTGCTTCCTCACGAAGAGGATCCTCAATGCAGATGACTGCAGCAAGACTGCCTTCAATTGCAAGATACAGATGGGAATACTCATTTGGCAGATTCTTAAACTGCTCTTCCATGCCTTCCGGAATGGTGCACTTCTCATCTTCAAATACAAAGTGGGAGCTTCCGATAATGACCTTCTTGCCCTCGATGGTTGTAGAAATACCATGCGCTACAATGTATTCTACTTTGGAGTGCATTTCCTCATGGTCCAGCTTTCTCTCTTTTGCCGCATCTACAACAGCTTTTGCCATAGAGTGAGGGAAATGTTCCTCCAGGCAGGCTGCAATTCGAAGAAGCTCATCCTCGCTCTTTCCATCAAATGAAACCACCTTCGCTACAGTAGGCTCTGCCTTTGTAAGAGTACCAGTCTTGTCAAATACGATGGTATCTGCGTCAGCGATTGCCTCCAGGAACTTACCGCCCTTAACAGTGATCTTATATTCTCCGGCCTCGCGGATCGCGGAAAGTACGGAAACCGGCATCGCCAGCTTCAGTGCACAGGAAAAGTCAACCATCAGTACGGAAACTGCCTTGGTTACATTTCTAGTAAGAAGATAAGTTAAAGCAGTGCCGCCAAGTGTGTACGGAACCAGTCTGTCTGCCAGGTGCTCTGCCTTGCTCTCAAGACCGGATTTCAGCTTCTCAGTATCTTCGATCATCGCTGCAATCTTCTCATAACGGCTTGCTCCGCCTACTGCTTTTACAGTAAGGACAGCTTCGCCCTCTTCTACTACAGTACCTGCGTATACGGAATTTCCTTCCACTTTTCTTACCGGAACGGATTCGCCAGTGAGAGAGGCCTGATTGACCATTGCCTCGCCTTCTGCGATCACACCATCAAATGGGATCACATTTCCCATATGTACCACAACCATGTCGCCAGTCTGGATCTTGTCTGCGTCCACAAGAACCTCTGTGCCTTCGCTGCGCAGCCATACCTTGCCTGTATTCAGGGACATAGTGCGTGCAAGGTCATCCACAGATTTCTTGTGTGTCCACTCCTCAAGCAGTTCGCCGATTCCAAGCAGGAACATAACAGAACCTGCAGTGGAGAAGTCGCCGCGGAAAATGGATACGCCAATGGCTGTTGCATCCAGTACCGGAACTTCGATTTTCCGTTTCCAGAGGGTCTTAATTCCAAGCCAGATGTATTTCACTGACATTGCAGTGGTGTAAATTGCAGACCATGGATACGGCAGAAGAAGCTTTCTTCCATAATGGAAAAGAATCTTATCTACCAGTTTCTCCTTGTATGTCTCATTTAATGCTCTTCCGGAATTCTCCAGAACCTGTACCGGAACAGAAACTCTTGTGTATCCAAATGCCTGAATGGATTTCAAAAGCTCATTTCTGTCTCCTGTATAATAAATCAATGCGTCACAGGTACGGTTAAATACCTGTGCTTTCTTTACACCGGACAGATTCTCCAGATAATACTGAAGGGTGTCTGCCTGATTGTAATTCATATATTTCTGAAAAAGATGGACCCTGATACGTCCTTTCTTCTCATGTTTAATCGTAAATTTCAATATGTTCACCTACTTTTCAAAGCAAGAGGACTGTCGTAAAAATACGGCAGTCCCCGGTATGCATCTGTTTGATAGACAAATTACTCAGCAGCTTCCTCTGTTGTCTGTGCCTCGTCTTCAGTCTCCTTGAACTCAGTCTCGCCCTCGGAAGCCTCATCCTCGAATGGCTCCTCTGCTGCCTTTCTGTCCTCGTTGATCTGCTGTGCATCTGCATAGATGTCACCTGCATTCTCCTGAACAGTTGTAACCGTCTTCATTACGCAGTCCTTTGCTCTTAAAACAGCAGCTGTGCACTCTGTGTAAACTTTCTTTGCATCTTTGCTGGAAAGGAGCTTGATACCAGCAGTTCCGAATAAAACACCTGCTGCAAAAAGTCCTGTTTTGTCCCATTTAAAACTTGCCATGATTAAATTCCTCCTCTTAAGAACATTTATTTTTATCTACTTGTTTTCGATTTCTCGTATTATATATCAGTTTTTTTTCAATTTCCAGTGGTTTTTTGTTTGTTGAAAAACTTTCTCAATTATTTTCCATGTTTTATACAACTAACGTTTGTTACCTTTGTGCACTTTGTCTATATTGTATAATTAAACCCTCGCTTGTAATCGTCTGCGCATCTTATAAAAAGCATCTTTCAACCATACCCTAATTTTCGACGCTTTTCGGCATGGCGTTCAGATAACTCTTAATTCCCTGAAAGGTTTCCTCGCTGATCACGTGCTCTACTTTGCAGGCATCAGACTCCGCGGTTTCCTCAGATACATTGGCACATCTGGAAAAAAGCTGTGTGATCACGCAATGCTTTTCATACACCTTTTCTGCAATTTCACGGCCTGACTCCGTAAGAAGCAGACGTCCTTTTTCGTTTCTTCTGATATGCCCCTCCTTTTCCAGCTCTGTCATGGCCCTTGTCACGCTGGGCTTGGTGATTCCCAGATGATTTGCCACATCCACAGGTCTGACATCGTCCGGTGATTTCCGGTTCAGCACCAGAATTGTTTCCAGATAATCCTCCCTGGACTCCTTCATTCCCTCTTTTTTCATACACCACATGATTGCTCCACCTCCGCCTTTCTTTTGGGCCTCGGCTCACAATACTGACGTATCCCGATCCCTAGTCGGCATTTGCCTGTCCGTTTCATTGCAGACAGCTTTATACCTGGCAATTCGACATTGTCATCTCAATACTTTCAATATCCTGATCTCCGATATAGCCCATATTTTTAAGTCCCGCCTTTACTACCTGTTTCCAGACCTCAGAAGGTAACTTACAGACTGTATCATCACTCAGCCTTACTGTGCAGCCATTTGCCTGACAGCAGGCTTCGCAGCCGGATATCCGGTACATATTTTTGCGGCTGATCGCGCCAATACGCTCCAGCATATTTACCATGCGGTAAATGGTTGCAGGACCAATGTTCTTATCCTTTTCCTGCACCTTGTAATAAATCTCCTTACAGCAGGAGCATTCTTCTGCCAGAATAATGTCCAGGATCAGCTGGCGCTGTCTGGTAATCCGGCAGCCCTGCTCGCGCAATCGTTCTATGATCATATCTTTTTGCATCTGTGTGCGCTCATATGCTTCATTGTTCTGATATGCTTTTTCTCCTACTGCTTTTTCCATCATTTTATCGCCATCCTTTTTCTGAACTTTTGATTGTTTGTTATTCTGGAATTCTTATATAAAAAGAAATACGATTTTCCATTTCTCCTTATATAAAAATTCCAGCCTGTATCTTTAAAGGATACAGGCTGAAATTTTTTTACAAGACCTTTTGCTTAAGCAATACTTTTTGTATTTACTTTTAAGCTGTTGCTCTCTTTGTATGGTCTGAAGAGCAGGTACAGGAATGCTGCAACCAGAACAAATGCTACAACTGTTCCCAGTCCAAATCCGCCGCCTGTAAGCAGTGTACCAATCTGATAGATGCAAAGTGCAACTACATAAGCAAGACCGCACTGATATCCGATTGCGAACCAGAACCATTTAGCGTTGTTCATCTCTCTCTTGATCGCACCCATAGCTGCGAAGCAAGGAGCACACAGAAGGTTGAATACAAGGAATCCATAAGCAGCAACAGGAGTCATAACTGCTGCAAGATTTCCCCAGATCTCTGCTCCATCCTCTGCAACCTCAGCAAATCCGAAGAGCATACCGAATGTAGCAACGACGTTCTCTTTTGCGATAAGACCGGAAACAGCAGCAACTGCCATCTTCCATCCTTCGCCGGCGTTTGTCCATCCAAGTGGAGTGAAGATCCATGCGATAGCAGAACCGATCTTAGCAAGAATACTGTTGTTCAGCTCTTCTACCATTCCGAAGGAACCGCCTTCCCAACCGAATCCCATAAGGAACCAAAGAACGATGGTGGAAAGAAGAATGATGGTACCAGCTTTCTTGATGAAGGACCAAGCTCTCTCCCAAACGCTTCTTAATACGTTTCCAACTGTCGGCCAGTGATATGCCGGAAGCTCCATAACGAATGGTGCCGGCTCGCCAGCAAACATTTTTGTTTTCTTCAGGATGATACCGGAGCAGATGATTGCTGCGATACCAACAAAGTAAGCACTTGTGGATACCCATCCACTGTTGTCAAAGAATGCACCAGCGATCATAGCGATGATCGGGAGCTTAGCACCACAAGGAACAAATGTTGTGGTCATGATTGTCATTTTACGGTCACGGTCGTTCTCGATTGTACGGGAAGCCATAACTCCAGGAACACCGCATCCAGAACCGATCAGCATTGGGATGAAGGATTTTCCGGAAAGACCGAATTTACGGAAGATTCTGTCCATGATAAATGCAACACGAGCCATGTATCCGCAGGACTCAAGGAATGCAAGGAACAGGAACAGAACTAACATCTGCGGTACGAAACCAAGTACAGCACCAACACCGGCAACAATACCGTCAAGGATCAGTCCCTGCAGCCATGCAGCGCAGTGTACAGCTTCCAGAGCGGACTCGATTGCCGGAGGAATGATCTCACCGAACAGTACATCGTTTGTCCAGTCTGTTACGAAACCACCAACTGTACTTACAGATACATAATAAACAATCCACATTACAACTGCGAAAATCGGAAGAGCTAACCATCTGTTGGTTACGATTCTGTCGATCTTATCAGAAGTTGTAAGTTTCTTTCCTGTAGAAGATTTTGTATAGCACTGTCCGATAATGGAGGAGATGTATACATAACGCTCGTTTGTGATAATACTCTCTGTATCATCATCAAATTTGTCTTCCAGAGCTTTTACTTCGTAGGATACATCTGGAACACTCTTCATCTGCTCTACGATCTTGTCATCTTTCTCGATGAGTTTGATTGCAAAGAAACGTTTCTGAGCGTCTGCAACAGTTCCTGTCAGTTTGTCCTCAACAGATTTGATTGCGTCCTCAACATCCTGTGCGAACTCGTGAACCGGAACGGTTTTCTTTTTGCTCTGTGCTGCGCTGATTGCTTTCTCAGCAGCTTTCATGATTCCGGTTCCCTTAAGAGCGGAAATCTCAACTACTTCGCAGCCAAGCTTTTTGCTTAATTTATCAATATGTATTTTGTTTCCGGATTTCTGAACCAGGTCCATCATGTTGATGGCCATAACAACCGGAATACCAAGCTCCATGATCTGTGTGGACAGATACAGGTTACGCTCAAGGTTTGTACCATCTACGATGTTGATGATCGCATCTGGCATCTCATTAATGAGGTAATTTCTGGCTACAACCTCCTCCAGAGTATATGGAGAAAGGGAATAGATTCCAGGAAGGTCCATGATTGTTACATCTTTGTGGCCTTTCAGTTTACCTTCTTTTTTCTCTACTGTTACACCAGGCCAGTTACCAACGAACTGGTTAGAGCCGGTCAGTGCATTGAATAATGTGGTCTTGCCGCAGTTAGGGTTACCTGCAAGTGCAATCTTAATCGACATTTTCATGCCTCCTCTTTCTTTCCAGATTTTCTTTCTTCAATTGTCTGGCGGATCATCTGTCTGGATGCTTCTTATCCATTAACCGCCACTGCTGATTGTTTCAATCAGCTTTCATTTGTTAGCGTCATCGCCTATTTATTAGGACTCGCTAACCGATCAGGTAAAAAAATGACCGATGCTTATTCTACCTCGATCATTTCTGCATCGACTTTTCTCAGAGACAGCTCGTAATCTCTTACGGTTACCTCGATAGGATCGCCGAGCGGTGCAACCTTACGTACATAGATCTCTACACCTTTGGTGATTCCCATGTCCATGATACGTCTCTTTACCGGGCCCTCGCCGTGCAGTCTTTTCACTTTGACAGTCTGGCCTACGCCAACTTGCCTTAATGTTTTCATAATACTAGACTCCTTTTTTCTGGATTTCAGACCATGATCCGATTCGCCATATCTTTGCCAATGGCAACTCGGGAATCCTTCACATTCACGATCATGTTACCGCCAATCTCGCTGACGACAGTTACAGTAGCTCCCTGTACAAATCCAAGATTCTCAAGAAATTTACGGGTTTCTTCTTTTCCGCCGACTTTTTTGATCACCTGCGGCTCTCCTTCGTTTACCATTGATAACGGCATCATATCATCCTTCCTTTTGTGCTTTAGAAACACCTATTTATTATTATGTTTCACTTACGTTGATTAGTATATTCTAATTTATATAAGCTGTCAATAATTTATTTGCACTTTTTTCTCATTTTTTTCCATTGAAAATTCGTTGATTCTGCCCAGAATTTTTGTAATTGTTTCGGAAACATTGGGGAACATGGTAGAATTATGGGAAATATTTGTTTATAATATAAAGAAATAACTAAAAATTTGTGACTGAGTGTGTTTTTATGCTTAGTGCACAGTTTTTAATGGTAAAATCTGTGAAAAATTACATGTATTTTGATTGCAGAAAGGATTCTTTTTTATGAAGCAGGGAAGTAAAGTTGGGATTGTCTGTTGCTCTAACGGACTTGACCAAAAGCAGGCCGAAACGGTTGATCTGCTGGTTCAGATTCTGGAGAAATCAGGGTTTGTGCCGGAGCTTAGCCCTTATCTGTATGGGGATGAAAATGGGATGGTCGGAACTGCCAGGGAGCGTGCCCAGGCGTTAATGAATTTTTACAGGGATGATTCTGTGGAGGAAATTTTCGATGTGTCCGGCGGGGATCTGGCCAATGAGATTCTGCCTTATCTGGATTTCCAGACCATTGCCTATGGGAAAAAGCATTTCTGGGGATACAGTGATCTGACTACTGTTTTGAATGCTATTTATGCACGCACGGGTAAATTTTCCGTACTTTATCAGGTACGAAATCTGACTTATGAGCACAGCCAGGAGCAGATTACGGATTTTCTGGAGACTGTGCTTGGCGGAAGCTCTGCCCTTTATGATTTTCCCTGTGAGTTTGTCCGGGGAACGCATATGGAAGGCATGGTTGTGGGCGGGAATATCCGCTGTCTTTTGAAGCTTGCAGGAACGCCTTTCTGGCCGGATATGCGTGAGAAAATTCTGCTGCTGGAGTCCTATGGCGGCGGGGTTCCCCAGATGGTGACTTACTTAAGCCAGCTTAGTCAGATGGGAGTTTTTAAAAAAGTAAACGGGATTTTGCTGGGAACATTTACGAAGATGGAGGCCAGTGAATGCAAGCCGGATATAGCAGAACTGGTGCTGGAATTTGCAGAAAAAAGGACGCCGATCGCGCAAACCAAATTTATTGGACATGGAACGGATTCCAAGGCGATTCGGATTGGGCATCATTTGAAGCTTTATTCGGAGGAAGCGAATAAGAGGATTTATAATACCATTACCCGTACGTGATTTCACAAGGCATATTCATCGCAGGTCGTCGCAACACTCCACCGAGCTAACTGCCAACTACGACTAAACATCTCAGGAGAGCCTTCGATGTTAAGTCTTCGTAGGCAGTGGATCTCGTTTCCGTTAAGAGCGCTCCTGAAATGACCTGCTCACGAATATGCCTTGCAAAATCACTGGTTACTGGTAAGTTTTTACTTTAAAATTTATACTTTAGATTCTTGCCACACCGCTCTTGATTGCGGCTTCTGCAGTTGCTTTGGCAACAGCCTCTTTAACGCGGGAGTCGAAGGCAGCCGGGAGGATATAGTCGGCGCACAGCTCTTCATCGCTTACAAGACCTGCGATGGCGTAAGCTGCGGCGATCTTCATCTCATCGTTAATGTCGGAAGCGCGGACATCTAATGCACCGCGGAAGATTCCAGGGAAGCACAGAACGTTGTTTACCTGGTTTGGATAGTCAGAGCGGCCGGTGGATACAACGGCTGCACCTGCTGCCTTAGCCTCCTCCGGGAAGATCTCAGGAGTAGGGTTCGCGCATGCAAAGATGATCGGGTCTTTTGCCATGGTGCGCACCATATCCGGAGTAAGGGTTCCCGGTGCGGAAACACCGATAAATACATCTGCGCCTTTGATTACTTCGCTTAAGGTTCCCTTTTCATGATTGGCATTGGTGATCTTTGCCATCTCTTCCTTGATCAGGTTCAGACCTTCGCGTCCCTCATAAATAGCACCCTGGCGGTCTGTCATAATGACATTCTTAAGTCCCATGGAAATCAGAAGCTTAATAATCGCAATACCAGCAGCACCTGCACCGGAAGTAACGATCTTAATATCTTCAATCTTCTTTCCAACTACTTTCAGTGCATTGATCACACCGGCAAGAGTGATAACGGCTGTTCCATGCTGATCATCATGGAAGATCGGGATATCGCAGCATTCTTTCAGCTTTTTCTCAATTTCAAAGCATCTTGGTGCGGAAATGTCCTCCAGATTCACACCGCCGAAGCTTCCTGCCAGCAGGCGGACGGTCTGCACGATCTCATCTACATCCTTGCTGCGCACGCAAAGCGGAATGGCATCTACATCACCGAACTCTTTAAACAGAACGCATTTTCCTTCCATAACCGGCATGCCAGCCTCCGGACCGATATCGCCAAGTCCCAGAACTGCAGTACCGTCTGTCACAACTGCAACAGTATTCCAGCGTCTGGTAAGCTCATAGCTTTTATTAATATCTTTCTGAATCTCAAGGCAAGGCTGGGCAACACCAGGGGTGTAGGCAAGGCTTAATGCATCCTTGGAATCAACCTTTGCTCTTGATACCACTTCAATTTTACCTTTTAACTCATAGTGCATTTTTAAGGATTCTTTTGCGTAATCCATGTTCGTATCTCCTCTTCTGAAAAAAATGTGTGGGCACCTGCTCTCATTATTATACGCAGCAGGTCCCGCTCGGATACAAAATATCCACTTTGGGCTACAAGGGAAAGTATATACGAAACTTCGTCAAATCACAACATGAAAATATGAATAAATCTCTCAATAAACAAAACACCGTTCCAACCTGGCTGCTACTATTAACCCGAACCCTCAAAACGTATTGCCGAAAATAAAATGCTCAGCATAAATCAGGGCAAACTCCCGAAGAAATAGAAGTCTGCCCCAATATCCTCCAATATTCTATTTTCTTATAATTCTCTTACTCCACATTCTTCAGCGCCACATCCATTGGAATCTTCTTGATCCTTCTAAATTGCAACAAGGCTACCAGCACATACGCTCCCATTCCCATCGCAAACATCTCCGGATAAACCGCTGGTTTCAGATATAAGGTCAGCCAGCTTCAAAAGGCACCGTATATTTCCTCCTACTACAATTCCCTCCATATG
>SKED01001572.1_pt1 | contig 19200 bp, 11 predicted proteins | sample 4826651 | NCBI WGS metagenome assembly SKED01 (sample SAMN11008818, study PRJNA524170) | human gut metagenome | biome: Human fecal sample; material: Feces; isolation source: fecal sample from pouch patient p19 | host: Homo sapiens | place: Israel: Tel-Aviv | collected 2016-06-28
AGTTAGTAAGACCCCTTGAAGACGACGAGGTAGATAGGGCAGAGGTGGAAGTGTGGTAACACATGGAGCTGACTGTTACTAATAGGTCGAGGGCATAACCAAAGCAGTGATAGGTAAATGGATGATGATGTTGGTTTTAACTGTATGTAGTTTTGAAAGTATATAAAATAGAAGATAGTTTTGTAGGGAAGCAGTACTCTGGTGAGTATTGCTTTTTTATTTTTTCCTTATCTGATCAGGTAGATGGCAAGTTTTAAATTCACATCTATGGATTTATAAAAAATTATAATAAAAAAATCCGAAAATGACAAAAAATATACAGTTTGAAGCGGAAAGTACAAAAAAATGGTATAAAAGTGCAAATACAATTAGCAAAGAAGCATATAAAATACTGAATTGTAACAAAAGTTTTATTAGAAAGTTACAAGGAGGAAAAAGATGAAAAGAAAATTAGTAACAAAGTTGTTGTGCCTGGTACTTGCATCAACTGTTGTTGCTACAATGGCTCCTGTGAATTTCTACACAGTTAGTGCAGAGACTCAGGATCAAAGTGAGGATCTTGCAGTACAGGCAGAACCAAGAGTTGTATTGCAGGATGGGATCAATGATCAGTGGACGCAGGAAGCAAGCAGTGTAGTCGGCAGTGATGCAGTGTGTGCTGTGGAGGATGGATGGCTTCATATTAAGTCAGGTTCAGGAAATGGAAATAATCCGGGAACAAAACCGGCTATGTTCGTGAACCCGAATGAATTTAATTTTGATGAAGCAGGATATTTTGAATTTACCATGAAATCGGCAAATGTAAATACCAGTACAGCAGGTGACCGATTTGGTGTCTATCTTGGTTATGATGGCGATAGCAAAGGCATGATGATCGGATATGACAATAATGGATGGTTCTGGCAGAAATATGGAGCATCGGGAGATCCATGGTATTCAGGAACCAGAGTAGCAGCTCCGGCACAGAATACAGAAGTAAAGGTAAAACTTTCCTGGACGGCTGATAAAAAGGTGACTGTTGAGATTAATGGAGCTACTGTCTTTACGGCAGAAGATTTCAGTGGAATTGCAGATCTTGGAAATAAGATTGCGATCAAAGGCGGAAGTTATGCAAATGCATCCGCAGTGACGAATGTATATCTGAAGAACATTCATTATACAGGACAGGCTGCGGCAGAGACTTATGCAGTCAGCGGAGTTGTTAAAGATGCTGAAGGAAATGCAATCGCAGGTGTAAAAGTAGAGGTTGATGATCAGCAGGTAACAACAGATGCGAGTGGAAATTATACGCTGAATCTTACAAGTGGTACATATAATATGTCTATTATGAAGGGCGGTTATAATACGGTTCAGAAGACTGTTACAGTAGGAACAGAAGCTGTTAATGTAGAAGATATTGTCCTTGAGGCCGAGGCAGAAGTTGCTACAAAGAAGCTTTCTACATCTGATATGGATGTTTATGCTTCAACAACATTCCCAAGTGTTGTTAAGTATGAAATGAAAAAAGGGAGTCTGAAAGGTAAGACATTTTACGGACAGACTGATAAGATCAATACAGTCAAGATCAATGGAACTGCAGTTGAATTATCAGATGATGATGTAAAGGCCACATTTGCAGATAATAAGGCAACTTATGTTATGACTGTAAAAGGCACTGATATTGATGCAGTAATCACTGCAGAGTTAGTTGCAAAAGATAATACGTTGGCTTTTAATATCACTAAAATTGAAAATAAGCTGGAGGATACAGCGACAGGACATCCGATCCAGACGATCGAAATTCCGAATCAGAGCCTGATTTCTGTAAGAAGTAATCAGAGCGGTGCTAATTTCAAAGGTGCGGCAATGTCTTCCAATACAAGAGTCAGTGGAGATGAATATGTAGAAGTTACAGACGCTGCTTCTCTGAATCAGGATTATATGTATGGATTTGTTTCCAATGATGAGATGAGTGCCGGTCTGTGGAGTAACTCTGAGAATGATGGACGTTCTGTAGCGACAACTGTTACAGGTGGTTCAAGAAATACACGTGTTCAGGCAGTTACGACACAGAAAGGAGATTATGTATCGCTGGGACTTGGAAGTACTGCATGGTATTACCATCGTGTAGTGACTGATTCACAGAACAGAAGCTATGTAGTAGACGAGACAGAGATGCCAAAGGCAAAAGTAATCATTGCCGGAGATATGAATGATGACGATCAGATCGACTGGCAGGATGGTGCAGTTGCATTCCGTTCTATTATGAACAATCCATATAAGAGTGAAGAAGTACCGGAACTGGTTGCTTACCGTATTGCAATGAACTTTGGTGGACAGGCTCAGAATCCATTCCTGACAACACTTGATAATGTCAAGCGAGTTGCATTAAATACAGATGGACTCGGACAGTCTGTTCTGTTAAAGGGATATGCAAATGAAGGTCATGATTCCGCACATCCGGACTATGCTGATATCGGTAAGAGAATCGGTGGAGCAGATGATATGAATACACTGATGACAGAGGGTGCAAAGTATGGAGCCAAGTTTGGTATTCATGTCAATGCAGGAGAAATGTATCCGGAAGCAAAAGCATTTAAGGATGATAATGTACGCCGCTATGCAGATGGCAGTCTCAGATACGGCTGGAACTGGCTGGATCAGGCAGTTGGCCTGGACAGTATCTATGATCTTGCAACAGGTGAACGTGAGGCAAGATTTGATGCACTGGAAAAACTGGTCGGAACTAATCTGGATTTCGTATATGTAGATATCTGGGGAAATAATACAGGAAGCAGTAATGATGATTCCTGGCAGACACGTAAGCTTTCCAAAGAGATCAATGATAACGGATGGCGTATGGCAAATGAATGGGGAGTTGCAAATGAATATGATGCAACATTTCAGCACTGGGCAACAGACCTTACCTATGGTGGATATAACCAGAAAGGTGAGAACAGTGAGGTTATGAGATTCCTCCGTAACCATCAGAAAGATTCATGGGTTGCTGATTATCCGTCTTATGGCGGTGCAGCAATGATGCCATTGCTTGGCGGTTATAATATGAAAGATTTTGAAGGATGGCAGGGACGTAATGATTACGATACTTACATCACGAATCTTTATACTCATGACCTGACAACCAAATTTATCCAGCATTACAAGATTGTAAAATGGGTAGATGGAGATCCGGTTACAGCAGGAGCTGCAACAAACTGGGTACCGGATATGGAGATCACTCTGAAGGATAATGATGGAGATACACTGGTACTGACCAGAGGATCTAATGATTTCAGCAGTGATGCCTACCGAGAAAGAACAATGACCCTGAACGGAAAAGTGATCGCACAGGGAGCACCTTCCAGAGGAGACAGATCCGATTCTGATATTCAGAATGGAAGAAATAAAGGAACAGAAAGTTATCTGCTTCCATGGATCTGGGATTCAGAGAGCGGTGAAAAAGTTGCAGCATCCAAAGAAAAGCTGTATCACTGGAATACAGCCGGAGGAACAACAACATGGGAAGTTCCGGACGGATGGGAGAACCTGAAAAATGTTAAGGTTTATAAGCTGACAGATCTTGGAAAGACAGATGAGAAGACAGTTGCAGTAAAGAATGGAAGAATTACACTGGAAGCAGAATCTGAAACTCCATACGTAGTATGCAAAGGTGAAGAAAATAACCTGAAAATCACATGGAGTGAAGGAATGCATATTGTAGATGCAGGCTTTAACGGCGGATCAGATTCACTGGAAAAGAACTGGAAGAAATCCGGTGATGGTGAAGCAACTATTGCAAAGAGCCAGTACAGCAATCCAATGCTGAAACTGAGTGGAAAAGTATCCATGACACAGGAACTGACAGACTTAAAGGCAGGTCAGCAGTATGCGGTTTTAGTTGGTATTGATAACCGCAGTGATGCGAAAGCGGCAATGACAGTCAAAAACGGTGACGATGTACTTGCAACAAATTACACGACACGTTCTATTGCGAAAAACTATGTAAAAGCCTATACGCACAGCAATTCCAGTGCAACAGTAGATGGAAGCAGTTATTTCCAGAATATGTATGTATTCTTTACAGCACCGGAAAGCGGTAAGGTTACACTGACACTTTCAAAAGAAGCAGGAAAGGGAGATTCCTATTTTGATGATGTACGTGTAGTAGAAAATGATTCTCATAATATTACAACGAACGATAAAGGTGAAGTTGTAAGATTTGAGCAGGATTTTGAGACAAATGTACAGGGAATTTATCCATTTGTTGTTGGCGGAATTGAAGGTGTTGAAGATAACAGAATCCATTTATCTGAAAGACATGATAAATATACTCAGGCCGGATGGGATGTAAAACTGATGGATGATGTCCTGGACGGTGACTGGTCAGTGAAGATTAATGGACTGACGCAGAGAAGCAAACTGGCATACCAGACGATTCCTCAGAACTTCCGTTTTGAGCCAGGTGTTACATACAAAGTAAGCTTTGATTATCAGGCAGGAAGTGACGATACTTACGGTGTTGTTGTAGGTGCAGGTGAGTATACAGGAGCAACCAATCTGGAAACATTGAAAAAATCACTGGGAACAACTGCTCATTATGAGAGAGAAATCGTTGGTGATATTACAGGTCAGACATGGTTTGGTATTTACTCAACAAGCACAGCACCAGATCTGCAGGGCGTAAATTCAAGTTCTGCACAGGCCAACTTTGGTGGATACAAAGAACTGGTTCTTGACAATCTTGTGATTGAAAAAGTTGAGCAGAATATAACGATTGATACACTGAAAGATCTGATTGCGACGGCAGAAGGATACAATAAAGAAGATTATACTGCTGCTGACTGGAAGAAGCTGGATGATGCTCTTACCAAGGCAAAGGTTGCAGTGAACAGAGATAAGACATCAGCAGATGAAATCGAAAGTGCATATTATGCACTGAATGGTGCAATTAATTATATTGCTTCGATTGATACAAATGAAGAAAGCAGTACGAAGAATGATATTTCTGTTGAAGGCGTGATCGCAACAGCAGGAAGCGAAGACGGTGGAACATACGGAAGTAATATTGGAAAAGCAGAATATGTTCTTGATAATGATGTGACAACTGCATGGATGACAGCTTATTCAGGATATGCTACAACAATCAAGAATGGAGAGGGATGGATTGACCTTCAGTTCCCGGAGGCACATACAGTTGACGGACTTCGTTATCTGCCAGGACCGGTTACAGCTGGAGCCTTGGTTACAATTGCTGATTATGAGATTTATGTTAAGACAGCAGATTCAGCGGATTATGTAAAGGTAAGCGATGGAACATGGGAGAATACTTCTTCCTGGAAGATGGCAAAATTTGATCCGATTGAAAATGTAACAAATGTGAAACTGCTTGCTAAATCTACCAAGGTATATAACTGGTGGGCAATGGCAGCAGAAATCCGTATCACCAGTGCAGCAGAAGCAACGACAGATACAGAAGTAGTAGATAAGAGCGGACTGACAGATGCACTTGCTGAAGCAAAAGCATTAAATGAAGCTGATTATACTGCAGAGAGCTGGGCTGTTCTTCAGACAAAGATTGAAGCAGCAGAGGCAGTTGTAAATAATGCAGATGCGACTAACTATGATGTTCAGCTTGCACTTGCAAATCTGGTAGATGCAATCAGTGGGCTGGAAGCAGCGGAGACTCCTGAACCGACACCGGCTGATAAGGACAAACTTACAGAAGTTGTCAATAATTGTGCAGGATTAGAAGAGAAAAACTTTACAGCAGACAGTTGGAAAGTTTACAAAGCTGCTTATGAAAAGGCAATGGCAGTTCTTGCTGATGAAAATGCATCTCAGGCAGATGTAGATGCAGCAGTTGCAGCACTTAAAGCAGCTTATGCAGGTCTTGTAAAAGCAGATGATGGAAATGGTGGAAACAATAACCAGGGCAATAATAATAAGGGTGATAATGTAAATAAGCCTGGAACACCGAACAATACAAATGCAGCAGGTAAGAACAATACGACAAATAAAGGTACAGTGAAGACTGGAGATACCGCACCATTTATGGCAATGATCGTAACAATTCTTGCAGCAGCAGGAGTGATCTTCGGAACAGTTGCTCAGAAGACCAGAAGACGCAGAAATCGTAAATAAATAATGAAACTGACAGATATCTGAAGTTAATAGAACAGATGGTCAGATGAAAATGAAGAAGAGTCAGAACACCAGAGAGTGTGATGACTCTTCTTTAATTTTATCATTTTTAGCAGAATGATAAAATTAAATTGACAATGATAAAATTAAAAGATATACTATACCTGTGTCAGATTAAGGACGATTTGGAAAGATCAGATTATAGTTTGTTGTGGGTGATGAGCCAATAATAAGAAAAAGAGCAGGATAATGGAGAGCGTGTATAGTGGATTTATTTCGCCAGGTTATTTATGGATCATTCCAAGAAATGTTTCATGGATCTTTGTATCCTGATCCAGTTCCGGATGAAATGCAAATGCCATCTGATTGTGATATTTTACTCCGACGATCCGATCCTGTACGACACTTAAAACTTCCGGTTTTTCTCCGGCTGCATCAGCATGAACGCTTTCCACATAAGGTGCACGGATGAAAGTCATAGAAATTTCACCAATTCCGTTGGCGTTGGCAGTAGTATGGAAACTGCCGAGCTGACGTCCATAGGCATTTCGTCTGACTGTCATGGGAAGAGTCCCGAAGTAGGATTCCTCCTGACCGGCAATATCCGAAGCAAGCAGGATCATTCCTGCACAGGTTGCGAGAACCGGCATACCGGAGCAGATTTTTTCTTTTAAAGGTTCAAACATATCAAGATCATGCAGAAGTTTTCCCTGGACGGTGCTTTCACCACCGGGAAGAATGAGACCGTCGAAGTCTTTTTGCAGATCACCAGCTTTTCTGAGTTCGATGGTATCTGCACCGAGCTTCTGGAGCATATGCTCATGTTCTATGAATGCCCCCTGCAGGGCAAGAACTGCAATCGTCATAGTCTTATTTACCCCTTTCAGCCATAAGAAGTGCGATTTCCTGCTCATTGATACCGACCATGGCTTCTCCGAGATCTGCGGAAAGTTCAGCGATCAGTTTTGCATCAGTATAATTTGTTACAGCCTGAACGATGGCAGCGGCACGTTTTGCCGGATTACCGGACTTGAAGATACCGGAGCCGACGAAGACACCTTCTGCTCCCAACTGCATCATCAGGGCTGCATCTGCAGGAGTTGCGACACCGCCGGCTGCGAAGTTTACGACCGGAAGTTTTCCGTTTTCATGGACATAGAGAACAAGGTCAAATGGAACCTGAAGCTGCTTTGCTGCCTCAAAGAGCTCATCTTCACGCATTCCTTTGATCCGGGCAATTTCACTGTTCATCATTCTCATATGACGGACAGCCTGGACGATATCACCGGTTCCCGGCTCTCCCTTTGTACGGATCATAGAAGCACCTTCATTAATTCTTCTTAAAGCTTCTCCGAGGTCTTTTGCACCGCAGACGAAAGGAACGTCAAAGTCACGCTTGTTGATATGGTATACATCATCAGCAGGGGAAAGAACTTCACTTTCATCGATATAATCAATCTCAATGGCCTGAAGCACCTGTGCTTCTGCGAAATGCCCGATTCTGCATTTTGCCATAACCGGAATGGACACTGCCTCCTGAATTCCACGGATCATTTTCGGGTCACTCATACGGGAAACACCACCTGCTGCACGGATATCTGCCGGAATCCGTTCAAGAGCCATAACTGCACATGCACCTGCTGCTTCTGCAATTTTTGCCTGCTCCGGTGTCGTTACATCCATGATGACACCACCCTTTAACATCTGAGCCAGATTTTTGTTCAGTTCATATCTTTCGTTTGTATTCATTGGTAAATCCTCCCTTTAAGAATCGTATTTTAGAATATAGTGGAAATTCTTTACAATTTCGACAGGTATTAGTATAATTGCATTGTGACTATAGAAAAATATTCAATTTAGATATAATCAAAAAGGTCAGAATGGAGAAAATAGAATAGATGTTGACATATAATTTTGAAAATATAGGGTCAGATTCCCTGTATGAATTTTTGTATAAATGTATCAAAAATGACATAATACAGGGGATAATCTTAAGTGGTGAGAAGCTGCCTTCCAAGCGGGCACTTGCGAAAAATCTGGCTATAAGCGTGATCACGGTAGAGAATGCCTATGGTCAGCTTCTTGCAGAAGGATATATTTATTCCATTCCTAAAAGCGGGTATTATGTGTCGGATCTGAGTGGGATTCCGGTACATCAGACAGAGTATACGTCAGAAACGTATGAGGCGGAAGAGCAGGGGACAGATTCACGGACTGCAAAAGCCGGGGACAAAGTACTTCTGACCGGAGGAGAAAATGCATTTATTGCGGATTTTACGAGCAATCAGACGGAGCATGCTGCATTTCCTTTTTCAATCTGGAATAAGACCATGCGGGCAGTCATGAATGATTATCAGGAGGAAATGATGATCAATCCCCCCTGTGGAGGTGTGATGGAACTGCGGAAAAGTATTTCCAGTTATCTTAAAGAATTTTGTGCCATGTATGTAAGACCGGAACAGATCATTATCGGAGCAGGAACAGAGTATCTGTACAGTATTCTGATCCAGCTTCTTGGGAGAAATGTCTGTTATGGAGTGGAGAATCCGGGCTATCCAAAGATTGCAAAAATCTACCGCAGTATGGGTGTAAAGTATGAGTATATTGATCTGGATGAAGAGGGAACTTCTGCAAAGAAACTGGAAGAAAAAAAAGTAGATATCATGCATATTTCCCCATCTCATCATTTCCCGACCGGAATGGTGATGCCGATCAGCAAGAGATATGAACTGCTTGGATGGGTTACGAGAGAAAAGGAACGGTATATCATAGAAGATGATTATGACAGTGAGTTAAGACTTGCGGGGAAACCGATTCCGTCTCTACAGAGTATCGATGTATCAGGCAAGGTGATTTATATTAATACATTTGCGAAGACACTCTGTTCTACTGTCCGAATCAGTTATATGGTACTTCCTGAAGCACTGGCAGAGAAATATTACAGAGAACTTTCATTTTATTCCTGTACTGTGTCTAACTTTGAACAGTATACACTGGCAGCATTTATGAATGCAGGTGCATTTGAGAAGCATATCAACAGGCTGAGAAACTATTATCAGCATAAGCGGGATCTGATCTTAAGTACATTTCTCAGAGAGCCTTTGGGAAAATATATTACGATCAGTGAAGAAGATTCAGGTGTGCATTTCCTGATGCATGTCAATACTTCCATGAGTGAGCAGGAATTTCTTTTAAAGACAAGGGCGAAAGGAATCCGGCTGGCAACGTTGTCTTCTTTTTATAATGCGGAACAGAAAGACAGCAGATATGAAAATACGTATGTCATGAATTATTCCTTTGTGAACTGCGACCGGTTGGAATATGTGGCACAGACGCTTTATAAGATCATTCATCCATAGAAGGAGGAGTTTAATATGGAGCAGCTTTTTACTGTATGGGGAGAGACGCTGGATAAAGAGCATGTACTTGACGAATATCCAAGACCGCTGATGGTAAGGGACAGTTATCTGAATCTCAATGGCTACTGGGACTATGCATTTACACAGGAATTTGTATGCCCGAAAGAATTTGACGGGAAGATCTTAGTTCCTTTTTCACCGGAGGCAGCATTATCAGGTGTGAACCGTCAGTTAATGCCGAATGAATATCTGTGGTATCACCGGACATTTTCTGTTGACGGGCATAAGACAAAAAGAGCAGGTGAATCCTTTTCAGAGGAAGATCCGGAATCCGGGATGGGAGCAGACCTGACAGAGGAAAGACTGCTTCTTCACTTTGGAGCTGTGGATCAGGCGTGCGTTGTATGGGTGAACGGACAGCGGATCGGAAAGCATACAGGTGGGTATCTGCCTTTTGAATTTGAGATCACAGAGGCAGTGCAGGCAGGAGAAAATGATCTGGTTGTGGCTGTGAAAGACCTGAGTGATACATCGTATCATTCCAGGGGAAAGCAGAAGCTGGAAAGAGGCGGCATGTTCTATACGGCTCAAAGTGGGATCTGGCAGACTGTCTGGCTGGAAAGAGTCCCGGAAAAGTATATAAAAGAAGTGGAGACGCTCCCTGAACCGGATGAGGAAAAAGTCCGTATCATAGTCCGGTCTGGTGCAGAATATGCTGTAAAGATCGTGCTGCAAAAGCCAAAGATCCACAAAGAGCTGAAGAAAAATGTACCGGATGATCCAGTGGAGGACATGACCGGGAGCAGAATAGCAGATCCGGTGGAAAGTACAACAGAAACTACCATAGGAACATTTTATGGAAAGACGAATGAATGGCTGGAGATTCCGGTTCAGGATGTGCAAATGTGGACATGTGATACACCGTATCTTTATGATTTTACTGTTGAGATGGAGAAAGACAGGGTAGCAGGTTATTTTGCCATGAGAAAATTCACACTGGAAAAAGATGGACAGGGATTCGTGCGGATCTGCCTGAACCATCAGGTACAGTATCAGAATGGAGTACTGGATCAAGGCTACTGGCCGGATGGACTGTATACCGCACCTTCAGATGAAGCTATGATCTTTGATCTGGAGCAGATGAAGAAATGCGGATTTAATATGGTACGGAAACATTTGAAAATAGAGCCGCAGAGATGGTATTATCATTGCGACAGGCTGGGGCTGGTCGTATGGCAGGATCTGGTCAATGGCGGAGGAAAATACAAGCACTGGTTTGTGACGTATGCGGCAACGCTGATGTCCTGGTGGAAGATTCGGATGAGAGATATTTATCCGGGGCTTCTGGCAAGAAAAGAAAAGGAAGGCCGCCTGGAATTTGTGAAAGAAATGAAGGAGACGGTACATCGGTTAAAAGGGCATCCAAGTATTGCCGCCTGGGCCATCTTTAATGAGGGCTGGGGGCAGTTTCAGACAGAAGATATGACCGCTATTCTCAGAAAAGAAGATCCTGACCGGCTGATCGATCAGGCCAGTGGGTGGTTCGATCAGGGGGGAGGAGATTTTTGCAGCCTTCATAATTATTTCTTTAAGCTGAAGATCCACCCGGAAAAGGAGAGGGCATCAGTTCTTTCGGAATTTGGAGGATACAGTTACCGGATCGAAGGACATAGTGCCTGTGGAAAACTTTATGGATATGGGATCTGCAGGAGTAAAAAAGCACTGAACCGTCGATATAGAAAAAGAATGGAACAGGTGAAAAATCTGATAGAGGAAGGTTTGTGTGCCAGTGTCTATACACAATGGTCAGATATTGAAGAAGAAGTCAACGGAGTTTATACATACGACCGAAAGATCAGAAAGATTGATTGAAAGAGTGAGAAAAGAATGAGAATCATGCAGGAGAGGACAGACAACAGGAGTCAGTAGTAGAAAGGAAAAATGAAAATGATGTTACGCTTTGTAAATGCAAGAAATGATAAAAAGAAACTGAATGAAATTAAAAAATTATATGATGAGGCATTTCCAAAAGAAGAACAGATTCCCTTCTGGATTTTGAGAAAAGCAAGCCGTACATCAACAGCAGATCTGATGCAGGTATATGATGATGATCTTTTAGTAGGATTTATCCATCTGGTTTATTTTGAGGATGTGGTCTATCTGTATTATCTTGCAATCGAGCCGGATGAAAGAGGTCAGGGGTATGGAAGCAAAATCCTGCAGGCATTACGCCGCCGGTTTTCGGCACGCAGGATCATTTTGAATATAGAGGTGGTAGATGAGAACTGTGACAATTATGAAGAACGGAAAAAAAGAAAAGAGTTTTATCTGAAAAATGGATTCCGGGAGGCAGGATACAGTACAAGAGAGTATGGCGTAGAATATGAGATGCTGTATCTGGGAGGAAATGTATCCTATGAAGAATTTCTGGCATTGATCCGGAAATATTTCGGACGGACACTGGCGTTGATGGTGAAGAAAAATTTTAAAAAAGCGTAAGGAAAAAGGCATAGATAAAAGGTGGGCAGAACCCGAGTTTGAGTTCTGTCCACCTTTTTAGCTGCCAGGTATGCGGCAAAAGATCCAATGGACCTTTTCAGCTACTGGAAAGCCGGGATGATTCTAAATCAGATGTGTACTTTCCAGCTTTTCGGTAAATGCATCATTTAATTTTATAACCGGTTTGCGAAGCAGCAGTCCGAGTAAAAGTGAAAGGATCAGGAAGATTCCTAAATACCCCAGTTCTTTGACATAGTTCATACCGTAGAAGCCTGCAACGCATTCACGCATGGCATTCATGCTGTGTGTAAATGGAAGTAGTGGATATACAGATTGGAAAAATTTCGGAGCACACTGGATCGGGAATGTACCACCACTTCCGGCTACCTGCATGACCATAAGGACAACGGCAACCGCTTTACCAATATCACCAAAGGAGACAGTCAGTGCATAGATCAGATTGACATAAACAAAACTTGTAAACCAGCCCGTTACCAGGAACAGGAAAGGATGTTCGCACTGAATACCAAGGAAATACAGGTCTCCCAGACAGATCAATCCGCTCTGTAACAGCCCGATACATACAAAGAGGAGCAGACGTCCAAAGTAGAGCTGATATGGTTTCGCTCCGGAAAGCTTCTTAACTACCGATTCAGAGACATTGACTTTGAGCATGGCTGCCATAACAACAGCCCCCACCCAGATTGCCAGTGTGGAATAAAAAGGAGCCATGGCAGTTCCGTAATTTTCAATTGGATAGATTTTTGTCTCATTCAGGCTTACCGGTGCTGCAAGGAAAGCTCCGATTGTCTGTGGATCTTCGGCAAGAATATTTTCCAGCATCTGCACACCATCACTGCCATCTGTGGAAAGTGTGGTGGAGACTTTCTGCAATTTTTCAGAAGATTCATTCAACAGACTGACGGTCTGTTCAAGAGATTCTTTCACAGTGGAAAGATCTGTGGATGCAGATCCGGTGACAGAACTGATTTGTTGTACACTGTTGTCTACCTGCCCTAAGAGGTTCACAAGGGAGGAATTGGTGGAGTCAAGATTCGTGGCGAGACCATCCAGGCTGCTTTTCACATTCTGCTCATAAGAGGTCTTTACCGAGTTGACAGAAGCTGTTCCCCGGGCAAGCAGATCATCCAGTTCTTTCTTTAAAGTGGAAGCATCGGCAGTGGCTGAAGGAAGGGCAGCAGCAATTTCATCCAGTTTATTTTTAATCTGTGTCTGCTGGTCGATCGCCTGTTGGATCTGTACGTTCAGTCCATTGATCGCCTGAACGAGAGCTGTCTGATCCGGGTGTGCATTAGCAATGGCGGTCAGGGAATCTGATAATTCCTGATAACCGGAAATCAGATTCTGCACACGGCCGCTGACTGCCTGAATGGCATTGGAGCAGGATGCAGCGTCAGTTGAATAAGAGTCGAGTGCTTTGTCGATGGCAGCAGATACAGAAGAATAAAAATCAGCATTCTGCTTCAGTGCGGTATTGATATCAGAAGTTGTTCCTGTCAGGGCAGAAGTCAGTGAATCAATTCCATTTCCTGCCTGATTCAGTGCATTGACACTGCTTTTTGTTCCTTTTCCCGATTGCTCAAGAAAAGAGGTAGTCGTATCCAGCATTAATGCTCCGGCATCGGTCATATCAGAAAAGGCTTTCACCGTACCGGAAATATTTCCGAGGTCATCGGAAATCTGTGACAGAGAAGTAGCGAGATGTTCAGTCAGGGACTCATCTCCGGTTTTGGCGGAAACATCATTTACGAACTGAAGTGCCTCAAGTGTCGTTTTGGAGACTGTGGTAATGAACGTTTCATTGACCTGGTGCTGGACAGAGCTGGCACCTTTCTGTGTGACTTTCGGGGCGATGGCATTTTCTTTTTCATTGATGTAGTAGGTGATATCAGGATGTACAACATCTGAAGTAAAAAGACTCATCATATCTTTGCTGAAGTCTTCAGGGATGACAATGGCAGCGTAGTACTTACCGGATTGTACCCCTTTTTTCGCATCTTTTGCATCTGTGAAGACCCAGTTCAACTGCTTATTTCCCTGCAGTTCACTGATGACATCGTCTCCAAGGTTCAAATTGACAGGAAGAAGTTCCCCTTTATACCCTTCATCGTTGCTGGCCACGGCAACCTTCAGATTTCCGGTATTTCCATAAGGATCCCAGCTCGCAGCAATATTAAACCATGCGTAGAGTGTCGGGATCACGGTAATTCCCATGATGACGATCATTGCGATGACATTTTTATGGATCCTGAGTAGATCATTTTTAAAAATCTGAATGATATTTTTCATCGGTTAATCCTCCTTTTTGCGGAAAGTCTCCAGCATTTCATCAAAAGTCATGCCGGCAAGCTGCTGCTGTTCTTCCAGTTTCGAGTGAATAAATTCAACAATGATCAGGAACAATGCGATGGCAATGATCGAAATGATCCAGAGTACAAGGAAGATGATTTTCGATTCCAGGCTGAACATCAGAATCAGGAAGATCAGAGGAATCAACGCAATTGCAAGGAATCCATAGCGTACCATTCTTCTGTAGTTCTTTTCAAAAGCCTGTGCCTTGGCAGCGGTTGTCAGTTTCAGCTCTTCCTGTGAAAGAGAGGCTTTCAGAAGGAGAGCAAGCTGCGTACTGCGGTTGACGGAAATTTCATGAGGTTCGCACATCATAAATTCAGTCTCAGCCAGTTTCTTGTCAAAAAGATGGTTCAGTCCGGCAAGAAGCGGGCGAAGTCCAAGTCCGATCAGTAAAGAGAGTGGAACATAGGCGAGCAGCAGGATCATAAGATCTTTTCGGAAGGTTGTTCCGTAAAATCCTGCGATACATTCTCTCATAGCTCCGACTCCGTAAGTAAATGGAAGGAGTGGATGGAGCTTCTGGAAAAATACAGGTGTCATTTCAACCGGATAAGTACCGGAAGAGCCGGGAATCTGTAAAATAACGAGAATGACGCACAGTGCTTTTCCAATATGTTTAAAAGTAAGCGAAAGTGCGTAGATGATATTCACGTATACAAAGGAACAAATCACACCGGTCAGAATAAACTGAGCCGGATGTACGCACTGGATTCCCGGAAGAAGTACATCTCCAAGGCAGACAATAAAGCCCTGGATCATACCTACTGTGACGAATAACAGCCAGCGTCCGAAGTAAAGTGAGACAGAACCATAGGAACGCATGGTCTGATCGCGGTTAACCTCCATTTTTAAAATGGCGATCAGGACGATTCCGCCAACCCAGATCGCAAGGTTTGTGTAAAAAGGAGTCATGGATGAACCGTAATTTTTTACAGAATAAAAAGTTTCTGTTTCAATCTCCACCGGGGAGGACATAAATTCGGAAATCTTATCAGCATTCATTCCTTCCAGAGAAAGGAGCGTCTGGAAAGTAGCCGAACTGGTAATGGCATTCAGATCCGTCTGCACAGTTCCAAGCCGGTCGGAAACGGTAGAAAGGGCATCTTTTGTACCGTTCAGTGCGTTGGCTGTATCGGTCAGACCAGAATCAAGTTGCGTCAGGATTCCCCTGAGCTGTTCGGAAGTTGCCGGAACACCATTCAGGATTCCGGTCAGTTCTCCGGTGAGCGAGGAAAATGTATCCAGCGTCGCATTGAGCTGTGGGAGCAGATTTTCGTCCAGTGTCGTTCTGAAAGAATGCAGTCCGTCGATACTCTGCTGCGTGAGCGAGGAAATATCCTGCCGGGTCTGAGAGGTTGTATCCAAAGCGTTTTTAATACTTGTATTTGCAGTACTTAAGCTGTTGAGCAGAGTCTGGTTTTCCTGATTCTGTGCCTGTAATTTTGCAATAGCGGCAGAAAGCTGTTCACTGACAACCGGTGTGGAGGCAGCAATTTCCTGCATTTTTTCCAAAAGGGATGCATTCAGAGCGGTTACATTTCCGGCAGAGTCCAGAGCCTGCTGGAGAGACTGGTTAATCTTTCCGGCACTTCCTTCCAAAGAAGTCAGCCCCGAAGAGACAGAACTATTCGCACTGTTCAGGATCTGTTCTCCGTCGGAAATGGATTTGGAAAGTGAGGAGGAAAAATCTCCCGCTGCCTGGCGGCCTGTTTTCAGTGCATCCTGTGCATTTTCAAGGGCAGATGATCCGGAAACGGCTGCATTTCCAAGAGAATCAGAAGCATCTTTTGCATCTGAGATCAGATCATGGGACTGGGAAGTCTTTTCTGTAAACTCAGTTAAAAGTGCTTCGTATTCATTTAAGTTCTTATCTGCTTTTTTCAGAAGCGAGACAATCTCAGAATTAGTAGAATTTACAGTTCCGGACAGATCCGAAATGGATTCTTTTAACACTTCTGATACAGATTCAGCGGCAATAGATGAAAACGTATCGTTGATCTGAGTCTGGATCGTACTTGCTCCGGTATCTGTGATTTTTGGAGCGATGGCATTTACCTTTTCATTAATATAGTAATTCAGTTCCGGTGTTTCAAGAGTACCGGAAAGAACACTGAGAAGGGAATCGCTGAAGTCTTCAGGGATTACAATGGCTGCATAATATTTTCCCGAACGGACTCCGTCAACCGCCTTTTCTTCAGAAGTAAAAACCCAGCCAAGTTGGTCATTTTCTTTCAGATTTTCCATGATCTGGTCACCGGCATTGATTGTGAGGTCATTGGTGGAGGCATCCTGATCATTATTGGCAACGGCAATCTGAATTGCTGAAGTATTTGCATAAGGATCAATATTGGCAGCAATATTGAACCAGGCATAGAGTGAAGGCAGGATCGCAACACCTGCCATGACCAGCATGGCTGCCGGACTGTGAATGAGCCGCCGCAGATCGCGACAAAAGATTCGCATTGCTTTTTTCATAAATAACACTCCTTTTAAAAGAAATATTCTAGTAATAGATACAATGTTGATTTTCTTGCTAAAAAGTATTATATTAATGAAGAAACTAATTTACAACCATCAATGAACAAGTTATCTGTCTTTTAGTAGACAAAATGATGAGAAATGACCAGTATTTATTTGCCTGACAGGGCTGCTCAGAGAAAAAGATAGCAGGAAATGGGAGTAAAGAGGTGTAAATGGTCACATAAAGGGGGAATTATTATGCAGAAAAAGACGGACCGGCGGGTGAGAAAGACGAAAAGTCAGCTCAGAAAAGGTCTGGCACATCTGATGAAGGAAAAAAGTATCGGAGAGATCACGGTGAAAGAACTGGTAGATGAAGTGGATATTAACCGTTCCACTTTTTATCTTCACTATTCGGATATCCCAACACTTTTGAGAGAGATTGAAAATGAGATGATGGATGAGATGAAGCGTGCGATCCATGATCATCCAATCGACCGGGAAAATGATTCTGCATTTTCTTTTATTAAAGATATTTTTCAGGTACTTGACCGTAACCGGGAAATTGGATGTGCTTTGATCGGACCTTATGGAGATATTGGGTTTATCCATAAGATGGAAGATCTTTTGGAAGAAAATTCGAGAGAAGTTTTACTGCAGATGTTTCCGGAAAAATCAGGCGAGATGAATTATTTTTATTCTTATTGCCTGAACGGATGTCTTGGTCTTGTCAAGACATGGCTTGAGGACGGAGAGGATAAAAGTCCGGATTATGCGGCTGATATGACTTACCGGATGGTAGTAAGTTCGGTGAAGGCATTTTATGACAAGAAAGAAGGAAGAGAGGAAAGTTAAGAATGCAAAGAGAAAAATTTGGCTCAAGGCTGGGATTTATCCTGATTTCAGCCGGTTGTGCCATCGGTCTGGGGAATGTCTGGCGGTTCCCATATATTACCGGAAAATACGGTGGAGCAGCATTTGTATTGATTTATTTGGTATTTCTGGTGCTTTTGGGGCTGCCGATCATGGTCATGGAATTTGCTGTAGGACGTGCAAGTCAGGCAAGCGTGGCGATGTCATTTGACCGGCTGGAGCCACTGGGAACAAAATGGCACTGGTATAAATGGTTTGGCATGGCGGGAAATTATCTCCTGATGATGTTTTATACGACGATCGGAGGATGGATTCTGCTGTATGTATTTAAGATGGCAGGCGGTGAGTTTGAAGGAAAGAATGCAGATGAGATTGCAGGTGTCTTCGGAAATCTGATGGAGAAACCGGGGCTGATGACAATCTGTATGATTGTAGTTGTAGCAGCCTGCTTTGGGATTGTCTGCATGGGATTGCAGAAGGGAGTAGAAAAGATTACCAAGAAAATGATGCTTCTTTTACTGGCACTGATGGTGATCCTGGCAATCCGTTCTGCAACACTTCCGGGTGCGGGAGAAGGAATCAGATTCTATCTGTTGCCTGACTTTAAAAAGGCAGCAGAATCAGGAATGAAAGAAGTTATTTTTGCAGCCATGGGACAGTCTTTCTTTACATTAAGTCTCGGTATTGGTGCGATTGCAATTTTCGGAAGTTATATTGATAAGAAGAGAAGGCTGACAGGAGAGGCGGTCTGCGTGACCATACTGGATACATGCGTGGCACTGATCGCTGGAATGATCATCTTTCCAGCCTGCTTTGCGTTTGGAGTTCAACCGGACAGTGGTCCGAGTCTGGTTTTTATTACACTGCCGAATATTTTTAATTCCATGAGTGGCGGAAGGATCTGGGGAACCTTATTTTTCCTGTGCATGCTTTTCGCAGCAGCATCTACGATCATTGCAGTTTTTGAAAATATCATTGCATTTGCAATGGATCTGACCAACTGCTCAAGAGCAAAGGCGGTCGTGGTAAATCTGATTGCGATCGTGATCCTTTCTCTGCCATGCGTTCTGGGCTTTAATGTACTGAGCGGATTCCAGCCACTTGGAGCAGGAAGTAATGTACTGGATCTGGAAGATTTTATTGTAAGTAATAATCTGCTCCCACTTGGCAGTCTGGTTTACCTTTTATTCTGTACGAGTCGCTATGGCTGGGGATGGAAGAAGTTCTGTGAAGAGGCAAATGCAGGAGAAGGAATCAAATTTCCGAAATGGACAAGAATTTATGTATCTTATATTCTGCCACTGATCGTACTCTTTATCTTCGTGCAGGGATACTGGAGTAAGTTTGTGGGATGATGTGAGTGAAATTTGTAGTTGTCGGGGTGAAAATATCTCGGCAGTAGAAAGTATCTGATGAAAAAACGTTCATATCCGCCCTTGTTGTTGCATCGCAGTGCAGGACCCGCTTTACCTCAGCCCGTTGACAACTTGTAACAGGAATGTGGAAACACTCGTGC
>SKED01001587.1_pt1:0-12500 | contig 19061 bp, 8 predicted proteins | sample 4826651 | NCBI WGS metagenome assembly SKED01 (sample SAMN11008818, study PRJNA524170) | human gut metagenome | biome: Human fecal sample; material: Feces; isolation source: fecal sample from pouch patient p19 | host: Homo sapiens | place: Israel: Tel-Aviv | collected 2016-06-28
ACCTTCGGCGTATCGAATGAGATCGTGGGCGCAGTCCTGACTGTCATGACCCTCGCTGTCATCGTCGGCGGTATCACTTCGATCTCCAAGGTCTCTTCCGTTGTCGTTCCTGGCATGGCCGTCTTCTACATCCTGGCTGGCCTTTCCTGCATCATTCTTAACATCGAAAACATTCCGCATGGTCTCTACCTCATCGTGATGATGGCTTTCGATCCTACGGCTGTCGAAGGCGGCGTCGTTGGTACCATCACTGTTTCCGTCATGAATGCGATGCGCTATGGCGTAGCGCGCGGCTGCTTCTCCAATGAAGCCGGCCTTGGCTCGGCAGCGATTTCCGCCGCAGCTTCCACCACGGATCACCCGGCAAGACAGGGCTACATCTCCATGACCGGTACCTTCATTGATACCATCGTAGTCTGCACCATCACCGGCCTTACCATTGCCTCCTCCGGCGTGCTCGGCATGGTCGGCGCGGATGGCAAGCCGCTCACCGGCGTAGCACTCACCATGGCAGCATTTTCTTCCAATATCGGCGTCATTGGTTCTTACATCGTTTCCATCGGTATCATCCTCTTTGCTTACTCCACCATCCTCGGTTGGGAATACAATGGTGAAAAGGCTTGGGAATATCTCTTTGGTACCCATAAGTACAACATCATTTACCGCGTTGTCTTCTCTCTGGTAGTTTATGTCGGTGCGACACAGACCCTTGATCTGGTTTGGAACCTCTCCGATATCGCGAATGCCCTCATGGCGATCCCGAACCTGATCTCCATCCTCGTCCTGGCTCCGGTCATCAAGGAAGAAGTCTTCTCCTTCCAGGCTGTGATCGAAAAGGAAAAGGCAGCGGCTCGCAAGGAAGCTCTTGCGGAAGCAGAAGAAGCACAGAAGATCTGATGCCTATATATAAGGTATAAAATAAATATAGTGAAATCCCTTAGGAATGAGCGAGCAGCTGCTGTGAGGCGGCTGCTCCTTTTTGATGGAGCACTTTCCAAGAAGTGGATCAGGGGTTGCAGGAAGAGGATGAAGAGCCTTGGATAAAAGAAAGCGTGAGCTCGGCAGCGGCTTCTCGGTACTTCTCTGGCGAGGAGGATGGAGGCATGCCGGTCCCCGGTCACTCTCCCCCTGAGGCGAGACAAGCGTACACACCAACTATTGCGAGCGTATACATCAATAAACAAATGATTATAAAAAATGAAAAATATAGAAAAATGGCAAAAATTATATAATATAAAACATAAGAGAATAAAATCATATAATTTATTAAACATCGAATTGCAAATTACATGAAAATGTATAGATGATTTCACAAATCTATTGGTCATTCAGCATGGGTGCGCCTATAATGTAGTCATTGATTTTAATAGGTCAGGGCAATGGCGTCCATGGGACAGTCGCTCTGGTGCAGGAGGGAAGAAATGAATCTGTCTATTCAAATTTTTCTGTCATTGGTCTTATCTGTGGTGGTAGGACTGATGCTGGGAGAGGGTGCGGCGGCTCCGGTCAAGATGTGGATCGCGCCGATCGGCACCATGTTTATCAATCTCATCAAAATGATGATCGTTCCGGTGGTCTTCTGTTCTCTCATCGTGGGCATGACATCCATGGGGGATATGAAGAAGCTGGGGCGCATCGGAGTGAAGACACTCGTCATTTACATGGTGACGACAGCGATCGCGATCGTGATCGGCTTTGCCGTCGCTATGGCGATCGAGCCGGGCATCGGCATGGCTCTGCCGACGGCAGAAGCACCGAAGGTGAAGGAAGCGCCGTCGATCATGCAGGTCTTTGTCGCAATGATCCCGTCGAATCCGATCGCTTCCATGGCGAAGGCGGATATCCTTCCGATCATTATCTTTGCGCTCTTCACCGGGGCCGGTATCATTTCCGTCGGCGGAAAGCGTGCGGAGATCCTGATCTCCTTCTTCGATGCGATGGCTGAGGTATGCTACAAGATCATCGCCATGATCATGCGTCTTGCACCGATCGGCGTCTTCTGCCTGCTGCTTCCGGTCGTCGTCATGAATGGCCCGAAGGTGCTGCTTCCGCTCTTATCGGTCATCCTCTGTATGGCGATCGGCTGCTGCATCCATGCTGTCGGCGTATACTCGACGCTTGCCGGTGTCTCTGCACACATGAGCCCGCTCACATTCTTCCGCGGCATGTCGGAAGCTATGGCGATCGGCTTCACCACCTGCTCTTCTGCCGGTACGCTTCCTGTCAATATGAAAAATATCCAGACGAAGCTGGGGGTCAGGAGAGATATCGCTTCTTTCGTCCTTCCGCTGGGCGCGACCATCAATATGGACGGGACGGCTCTTTACATGGGCGTTTGTTCCCTTTTCATCGCGAATGTCTTCGGTATCCCGCTGACCTTTGATCAGATGATCATGATCGTCCTGACCGGGACACTGGCTTCCATCGGTACCGCAGGCGTACCGGGCGCCGGCCTCATCATGCTGGCGATGGTCCTGCAGTCTGTCGGTCTGCCGCTCGAAGGGCTGGCACTGGTAGCCGGCATCGATCGTGTGCTTGACATGTTCCGTACCTGCCTCAATATCACCGGCGACGCAGCGGTCGCTGTGGCTGTCAATGCGACAGAGAAGGATGCGGAAATGGAATAAGAGGATTTAGGGCTATCCCGTAGGGTGTGCCACCTTTGGTTCCGTTTGAAAGCCTTTCTTGAATGAGAAATGGGAAATTAGAAATTAGAAATGAGAAATGGTGGTGCGGCGCATAAAAACAGAAGCGCCGCGGAGTATAAATAAGGCGATGCTCGAAGATGGCATTTAAGTCGCTAGCCACTAGCCACCAGTCACTAGTCACCCAAACACACATAACAACTCTATACTGACTTGGATGATCCATGGGGAAAAAGACCGAGGGCAATGCCCGAGGCTGCCGAAGGAGTAACACTATCAGGCGTTCAATGAACACGAAACTCCATGGGGACAGATCTCTGGAGATCTCTTCAATGAGAGCCGAAGGGGCATAGGCGGAAACGCTGTAATCTCTCAGGCCAAAGGACAGAGCCGATTTCATGAGGAAAGCTCATGAAGCCGGTTCTGTTTTTATTTTATACAGGACCGGCTTTTTTAGGAAACACTGATTAAATCGTTGCCAGATTTCATTCTTGAATTTTTATAAAATGCAAGGAATGATTCGACGCGAATAGCGCGCTATTTAAGGAGAATAATGACGAAGCAGTGTATAAAAATTCTTATGAAATCTGACTCTGCGGTTTAATCAGCGTTTCCTTAGGTTCACAGGCGACCCTTGGGGCGCTCACTCTTTTCAGAGAAAGGGAAAATAGGAGGAAACATGATGACAGATATTTTGAACCAGATCGACGGGCTCGTGTGGGGGCCATGGCTTCTGGTGCTTCTCGTTGGCACCGGGGTACTGCTGACCTGCCGGCTCTCGCTCCTGCAGGTACTGAAACTGCCGCGCGCACTGAAGCTGATCTTCTTTGCGAGAAACAAGGGCGATGGCGACATCGACAGCTTCAAGGCGCTCTGCACGGCACTCGCTGCAACGGTCGGCACGGGAAACATCGTCGGCGTAGCGACGGCGATCAAGCTCGGTGGCCCGGGCGCGCTCTTTTGGATGTGGCTTGCCGCTTTCTTCGGCATGGCGACCAAGTATGCGGAAGGTTGCCTTGCGGTCAAGTACAGAGGGGTGGATGACCAGGGCAATATTGCCGGCGGCCCGATGTATTATATCGAAATGGGTCTTGGCAAGAAATGGAAGCCTCTCGCTGTCGCTTTCGCCATCTTCGGCATCATGACGGCCATGCTCGGCAGTGGTACGACCACGCAGATGAATGCGATCACGGCTTCCGTGCAGGCAGGGTTCGGGGTCTCCACCTACATCACCTGCGCCGTCATCACGGTCCTTGTCGCGATCATCACCTTTGGCGGCTTGAAATCGATCTCCAAGACAGCCTCCAAGATCGTTCCGGCGATGGCAGTCGTTTATTTCATCGTCACGGTGATCTTCCTCGGTCTCAATGCGGGTGAACTGCCGCATGCGATCGCGCTCGTCATCGACGGAGCCTTCAATGGTACCGCAGCGGCCGGCGGCTTCGCAGGCGCCGGCGTCATGCTCGTCCTTCGAAGCGGTATCGCCCGCGGCCTGTACTCGAATGAGTCCGGTCTCGGCTCTGCGCCGATCGTAGCGGCGGCAGCAAAGACCAAGTGGCCGGCCGAGCAGGGACTGATCTCCATGACAGGCACCTTCATCGATACCATCATCATCTGCACCATGACCGGCCTCACCATCATCGTGTCCGGCCAGTGGCTGGGAGAGCTCAATGGCGCCGAGCTCACGCAGGCGGCTTTTGCGACGACCTACGGCGCTTTCGCTCCCTTCCTTCTGACGATCTCCTTAACGCTCTTTGCTTTCACCACCATCATTGGCTGGAACTACTATGGGGAACGCTGCTGGGAATACCTCTTCGGCACGAAGACCATCCCTGTGTACCGCGTGTGCTACATCGCCGTGCTGGCTTCCGCAGTCTTCCTGAAGCTGGAAGCCATCTGGGCGCTGGCTGATATCGTAAACGGCCTCATGGCCATTCCAAACCTCATCGCCCTTCTCGGGCTTTCGGGCGTCATCGTTTCTGAGACGAAGAAATACTTCGGACATCTTGAGATCCGCGATGCCAGACTCGCGGCGTATAAGGAACGTCGCATCGGGAAAAAGGCAGAAGTATAATGGGTGGGAAGATCCCGTCGGAGTCACTCCGGCGGGATTTTGTATTGGGGGGAAGGGTTCAAGGTTCAGGGCTAGCCTGTGGGGCGTGCTGCCCCCTTGACTGGGAATGAAAGCTTTGCTTGAATGAGAAATTAGAAATGAGAAATGCGAAATGGCGGTGTGGCGCATCAGAATATAGAAGCGCCGCAGAGTATAAATAATGGCGATGCCCGAAGGTCTGCGGATAAGCAGGTTTCTCGTTTTGGATTCCCTGATATCGACCGCCTGACCGCAAATGACAAAGATTTCTCGCTTCGCTCGGAATGACGATGCTAGGATATCGCATCACCCACCATCTTAGGGCATTGCCCTATTTATACTTGCGGCGAAGCCGCCACCACAATCCTGAACCCCGAACCCTCCCTCCTTGACCGCCGCCCAAAACTACGCTACAATAAGTAGTCATGGAAATTCGTAGAAGCTCTTAGAAAAGGCGGCTTTCTATGATATAATAAATAGGATTATAAATAGAACAAAGGGGGCGGTCAGTCTTGGAAAAAAAGGTCATCATCAATGTCACTTCTCTGCAGCGGAATGAGGCGGGAAAGGATGAGAAAATCACCCTGGAAACGCCGGGCATCTATGGCGAGAAGGACGGTATGAAGTACGTTTCCTATGAGGAGACCAAGCTGGCCGGCATGGAAGGGACGACGACCACGCTGGAGATCCACAAAGACCACGTGCGCCTCATCCGAGACGGCAGCTTCCTGCAGGAGCAGGTCTACCGCATCGGAGAGAAGAGCCACTCCCTGTACGAGACCCCGATGGGCACGATGGATATCTACGTCGTGACGCGCGAGATCGAAGACTCGATCGAGGCGGGAAAGGGACGTATGCGCCTTTCCTATGATGTGGAGCTGAAAGGCCTGTTTAACCATTTGAATGAAATTATTGTAGAAGTTCGGGAGGATCCGGAGGATTCATGGAAGTCAGAGAAGAACTGAAAGAAATCATTGAGAAAGCGAAAGAGGCAGCTATCGCTGCCGGTGAACTGCCGGAGGGCGATTACGCGGCTGTACAGCGTCTGGAAGTGCCGAAATCCAAGGAATTTGGTGATTATTCCACCAATGCGGCTATGCAGTGGGCGAGAACAGCGCACAAAGCACCGCGCATGATCGCAGAATCCATCGTGAAGCATCTGGACACACCGCTGGTCACTCGGACGGAGATCGCGGGTGCCGGCTTCATCAATTTCTACCTTGCCGCAGATACGGTGTACAGCGAGCTGAAGCAGATCCTGAAGGCCGGCCCTTCCTACGGGGATCTGCCGAAAAATAAAAAAGACCGGATCCTTGTCGAGTATGTCTCGGCAAATCCGACCGGCCTTCTCCACATCGGGCACGCCAGAGGCGCTGCCTATGGCTCGGCGATGGTAAATCTGCTGCGCGCGGCCGGCTATGATGTACTGTCGGAATACTATGTGAATGATGCCGGCAACCAGATCGATCATCTGGCGGAATCCATCAATGCACGCTATCTCCAGCTTTGCGGTCTCGACGCTGAGATCCCGGAAGACGGCTACCATGGACAGGATATCATCGATACAGCGAAGAATATCCTGGCTAAGGATGGCAAGAAGTACCTCGATATGGATGAGAAAGAACGTCTGGCGATCTTCAAAGAGCTCGGCCTTCAGGAAAAGCTCGCAGACCTCAAGAAGGATCTGCAGGAATTCCACGTCGACTTCGACAACTGGTTCTCCGAAAGATCTCTCTATCCGGATCAGGTGAATGAAGCGCTCAAAGTCCTGAAGGACGAAGACAATATGTACGAGAAGGACGGCGCTCTCTGGCTCCGCACCACAAAGAACGGCGATGACAAGGATCGCGTGGTCATCCGCACGAATGGCGTGCCGACCTATTTCTGCTCCGATATCGCCTATGTAGGAAATAAGATCCGCCGCGGCTACAACAAGCTCATCGATATCTGGGGAGCGGATCACCATGGCTACATCATCCGTCTGAAGACAGCCATGAAATTTTTGGGCTACAACCCGGATGATTTCGAGATCATGCTGCTCCAGATGGTGACACTTCTCCGCGACGGACAGCCGGTCAAAATGTCCAAGCGTACCGGACAGGCCGTATCGCTGCGCGAGCTGATGGAAGAAGTCGGCACCGATGCAGCACGCTATTTCTTCTGTGCCCGCACACTGGACTCCCAGATGGACTTCGATATCGACCTGGCCAAGAAACAGTCCAGCGATAACCCGGTCTATTACATCCAGTATGCGAATGCCCGCATTCACAGCCTCTTCCGTCAGGCGAAGGAAGCCAAGGTCACCTGGGATCCCCAGTTCACCGGCGTCGATTTCACCTGCCTCAAAGAAGAATGTGAAATGGATCTGATCAAAAAGATGGAAAACTATCACCAGCTCATTGATGGAGCCGCGAAAGAAAGAGCTCCGCAGCGTATCGCCAAATATGCGTACGAGCTGGCAGCCCTCTTCCATCATTTCTATAGAGAATGCCGTATCCTTGGTGTAGACAGCGAAGTCACGCAGGCGCGCCTCGGCCTCATCACCGCCGTCCAGTACGTCCTGGTCCACGCCCTCGCCATCTTAGGCATTACCGCTCCGGAAAAAATGTGATAAAAAGGGCTCAAGGTTCATCCTTTGGGCAGCTTTGCCGCAAATATGTATTTTGCAGCGAAGCTGCCACCACAACCCTGAACCTACTGCCATTTTCATAAAATTGACAACTGACGCTTTTCCCATTAGCGTTTTTCCGTTTCACCCTATCAAAGGAGGTCCCATGACAAAATACATCTTCGTAACAGGCGGCGTCGTTTCATCCCTAGGCAAAGGCATCACCGCTGCGTCCCTAGGCAGACTGCTGAAGAACAGAGGCTACAAAGTCACCATTCAGAAATTTGACCCTTACATCAATATCGACCCGGGTACCATGAGCCCGTACCAGCATGGCGAAGTCTTCGTCACCGATGACGGCGCAGAAACCGATCTGGACCTCGGTCATTACGAAAGATTCATCGATGAAAACCTGTCCAAGGCATCCAATGTCACCACAGGCAAAGTCTATCAGGCTGTCATCAACAAAGAAAGAAAGGGCGAATACTTAGGCTCCACCATTCAGGTCATCCCGCATATCACGAACGAGATCAAAGACCGCGTGCTCCGTGTCGGCAGAAATGACAATGCAGACATCGTCATCACGGAGATCGGCGGCACCGTCGGTGATATCGAGTCCCTGCCATTCCTCGAAGCCATCCGTCAGGTCAAGAAAGACGTACCGAATCGAAATGACGTCATCTATATTCACGTCACACTCGTACCATACATCGAAGCCGCTGACGAACTCAAGACAAAGCCGACCCAGCACTCCGTCAAGGAGCTGCGCTCCATCGGCATCCAGCCGGATGTCATCGTCTGCCGTACCGTGAAAGCACTCTCTCCGGATATGAAGAGAAAGATCGGTATGTTCTGCGACGTAGAACCCGAAGCTGTCATCAATAACCTCACCGCTAAGAGCATCTATGAAGTACCGCTCCTTCTGCAGGAAGAAGGCCTCGACCACATCGTCCTCCAGAAACTCGGCATGGAAGACACCAAGTGCGACATGGAAGACTGGAAAGCGATGGTGGACCGCATCGTTTCCTCCGAAAAAGAGGTCAACATCGCTCTCGTCGGGAAATATGTCGAACTCCATGACGCCTACCTCTCCGTCGTCGAATCCCTGTCCCATGCCGGCTACGCCTTCGGCAACAAGGTCAAGGTCCACTGGATCAATTCCGAAGTCCTCGAAGAAGAGAAACCGGATCTTCGCGAAGTCTTCCAGGGCATCGACGGCATCGTCGTCCCCGGCGGCTTCGGCTACCGCGGCGTCGAAGGCAAGATCGACACCATCAAGTATGCGCGCGTCAATAAGATCCCGTTCCTCGGCCTCTGCCTCGGTATGCAGTGCGCCGTCATTGAATTTGCCAGAAATGTATGCGGCATGACCGGCGCAAACTCCTCCGAATTCATCCCGGACACCCAGTACCCTGTCATCGACCTCATGCCAGACCAGGAAGACGTCACCGAAAAAGGCGGTACCATGCGCCTTGGCATCTATCCGTGCAAGCTCAAGGAAGGCAGCAAAGCCAGAGAACTCTACGGCGGTCAGGAGATCGTCTACGAACGTCATCGCCATAGATACGAAGTCTCCAATGCCCTTCGTCCGGAGCTTGAAAAAGCAGGCCTCGTCATCTGCGGTACCAGCCCGGACGGACGCCTCGTCGAAACGATCGAGCTCAAGGATCATCCGTACTTCGAAGCCACCCAGGCTCATCCGGAATTCAAGAGCCGCCCGAACCGTCCGCACCCGCTCTTCCGCGGCCTCATCGAAGCAGCCATCAAGCATAGAGATGAAAAATAAACGAACAGCAGTATGAAAAAAGCGAACCTCGAAAGGGGTTCGCTTTTTTGTTGGCGGGTTCAAAGGGTCAAGGTGGCGGCTCGTCCACTGATTGTGAATGAAAGTTTTGCTCGAATGAGGAATTAGGAATGAGGAATTAGGAATGATGGTGCGGCGCATAAAAATATAGAAGCGCCGCGGAGGTTTGAAACTAGGGAAACACTGATTCTGCGATTTAATCAGCGTTCCCCTGGCGATTTTCTCGTATCACAAACCCAATCCCTAGCTACTCATCCCTAGTCACTCATTCCCGCCTTCAAACTTGTAGTGGCGGCTTCGTCGCATGTTAGATGACGGTATTCCCGTATCGTCAGCCTTCCCCTCGAGGGGAAGGTGCCCCGAAGGGGCGGATAGGGTACTGGCGGTATGAAAGAGAGTGGGGAAAAGCGTCTCAAGTGCGGCGCTTTGCGCCGATTTTAGTAAATAGTGATGCCCCAAAGTGGTATTCAAGCCTTAACCCTCTTTGCACGGATTTTCAAAAACCACCATAAAAGCCATGGGCATGCCCGCCCATGGCTTTTTGCTATTTCATCTTCTGATAATGATCGTTTTCTCCGCCCCAGTAGAGTGTCTTTTTATCAACGACGGTCATGTCGTACACGACGCCTTCGTGATCGTCAGAGACAGCTTCGAAGCGGCCTTCGCCTTTCGCGCGCAGGGTGCCGCTGTCCACTTCTTTGAATTTGCCTTTCTTCCCTGGCCGTTCGCGCAGGTGCCAGCCGCCTTCGTCATCGATGTCCAGCACACTCTTGGGATTTTTCGCTCCATCCATCGCCCAAGTGCCTTCCAGCGGCTGGAAATCAAAGCTCTCTTCCTCCGCACCTTCTATCGCTCTCGTGAAGATACCAAAGGCGTCCATACGGAGGACATCGCTGTTCTCGCTGTCGATCCAAGTGCGGTGCGCCATGCCGTCGTGTTCATTGTAGAAATAGTCTGCTCCATATTTATTGACAGGCTGCAGGTAGCCGCTGGCATAGATTTCTCCTTTGGCATTATAGAGTGCGACGCGCACTTCTTCTGTCTCGCCGCTCTTCTCGATCGCAAGACGGTTCTCTTCTTCGCCCTGCCAGCTTCCCAGATAGCGGCTGCTCTCTTCGGAAATCTTCGACTCTTTCACCATGCCTTCAAACGAATCGGGCGGCGGCTTCGGCGGATCATTTCCACAGGCAGAAAGGCCCATGCACAGGACGAGCGACAGAATGAGGGCCATCGGTTTCTTTGCGTACTTCATCTTCCTTCCTCCTTTATCATGAATTCTGAGCGCCTTGCTCTTTGTCTTCATTATATAGGAAATCGGGCCGGGCGGGCAAGAATGAGAGAAAATAGTTCGCGGGTGAATGGACAGCGTGGGCAGCTCTCAAAACGGGACCTCCACCATTCAGCATGTTAAACAGGTTTAGAAGGTTCTAAGGGGTCAAAAGGGGTGGTGCGGCGCATTTCGTCATCCTGAGCGGAGAAAAACGTCGTATGTTAAAAAATGGCTTATCTGAAATAGGAGAACTGAGTCGAAGGATCTAAGCGCCGCGGAGTTTTGAATATACGTTATCCTTGGAAAATAAGAAACCCGTGAACCTTCAGAACCCTTAGAACCCTTACCCCTTCAGCCCCAGCGCCCTCTTGATCTGATGCAGGAGCGATGAGCTTTCATTCCTCTGGTACTTCGCCGCCACGAAATCCTCCGGACGGCGCAGGCCCAGCGAATAAGAAAAATAGACCGTGTGCGCCATATTCACCAAGTACGTTTTCGTTTCCTGTACGAGGAATCCCATGGCGTCCGGCGGAAGCGGATCCGCACCGGTGATGCGAAGGATCTCTTGCAGCAGCACCGTGACCCGCGCATCAAAATCCTCCGCTTCCGTCCGAGCCGTGATCGAGTGCGTGAAATCGGGAAAATAATGATAATAATACTGCGGCTGCTTCGGATCGAAGATCGCCCACTGGCGAAGGAACATATTCACCTTGAGATAAAAACGCTGCGACTCCTCTTGATCCCTGTCCGAAAGAAATCCCTGCATCTGCATCCGATGCACCCAGCGTGCAAAGCGAGGCGAAGTCAGCACCCCTCTTAGAATCGCCGGCCGCATGGCACGCTCCTGCCTAAGATACGACACGAAGAAGGAGAAAACATGTGCGCGAAACCGTACATAAGCATAGAGAAAGCGCGCACGCGCTGCATCCTTCAGCGGATACAACGGAGAGAGACACTGCTCCAGCGTCCCCAGCATCTGAGCGCTTTCAAAGACCTGCGCTGCCAAGGCATACCCCTCTGCTTCGCCCAATGCCAGACAGAGAAAGGCAGGGAGATGCGTATCCCCGGCGCGATACTCCGGATCACAGAAAGACAGCGCTGCAAGGAAATCCGTCCCATCGCGCTGCGTCCTATCCATATAAGGGAGCGTTTCTTTCCGGAAGAAATCCACATAGGGCGAAAGCGAGAGCCCCGTTTCGAGAGAGAGAAGTGATACGAGTGGCAGGATCCCAGCCTCCGGCTTCCCAGTCGAAGAAAAGAAATACGAGAGCCCATCACGGAGATGAGGAAGGGCCGTGGAAAATTGCCCCGTCACATCCAAAGACAGCTTCCCTGCCAGCGTAAGGGAAAGAAACGAAGAACCCTCCGCCTCCGTCTCCAGAAACATCTCAGCCAGTGCCAGACGGAAATGCACATACATTCTCACCACCATGGACCGATCCCGGGCAGAGAGCCCTGCGGCGACCTCGGCAAAGGCCTGATCGATGGACAGTGCATCCAAAGAAAAGCTGCGGCATGCGAGCGGATAGAAATGGCGGTTCAGCCGATGCAGCAAAATCGCAGAAAGCCTCTTCTTGCGTGCGAGCAGTTCCTCATCCTTCATGCGAGCACCCCCTTCCTCTTTATAAAAAGGAAATGTGTTGTCTCATTATACAATGAAGGGACGACTGTAGGCTAGGAATTTAAAGCATCAAGTGACTGGTAACTGGTAACTGGTAACTGGTGATTCGTAGCTAGGGATTAGGGATTAAGGATTAGAGACAAGGAGACAAGGAGACAAGGAGACATCAGACTCCCGTATCGTCATTTCGAGCGAAGCGAGAAATCTTTGTCATTCGCGGCCTGGCGGTCAATGATTGGAAATTCGAAACGGGAAACCTGCTATCCACTTACCTTCGGGCATCGCCTCATATATATTGCAGCGAAGCTGCCTCCAAAACCCTGAACCCTGAAGTTTGAAAGCAGGGATGAGTAGCTAGGGATGAGTGGCTGGGGATTAGGAGTCTCAAGTGACTGGTAACCTGAATACGACTTTCGGGCATCGCCCCATATATATTTGCGGCGAAGCCGCCACCTTCACT
>SKED01001587.1_pt1:15000-19061 | contig 19061 bp, 8 predicted proteins | sample 4826651 | NCBI WGS metagenome assembly SKED01 (sample SAMN11008818, study PRJNA524170) | human gut metagenome | biome: Human fecal sample; material: Feces; isolation source: fecal sample from pouch patient p19 | host: Homo sapiens | place: Israel: Tel-Aviv | collected 2016-06-28
GAGGACTGCCATACGAACTAGCCCATTAGCCGAAATTCCTGGGAAGGAATGCCGAAGAATGTGAAAGCCATGTAAGCGAAAATGGAAAAGGGACAGGCAGCACCAGAGTACCGCGGGACACGAGAAACCCCGTGGGAAGCCGGGGGGACCACCCTCCAAGGCAAAACACAGATATCGACCGATAGCGCATAGTACCATGAGGGAAAGGTGAAAAGCACCCCGGGAGGGGAATGAAATAGAACCTGAAACCGTATGTTTACAAGCAGTCGAAGACCGCTTAATAATAAGGTCAACGGCGTGCCTATTGAAGAATGAACCGGCGAGTTATGAGGTCCAGCAAGGTTAAGCAGGAAATGCGGAGCCGAAGCGAAAGCGAGTCTTAATAGGGCGACAAGTTGGATTGCATAGACCCGAAACCACAGTGATCTACCCATGTCCAGGCTGAAGCACAGGTAAAAATGTGTGGAGGGCCGAACCTATATCCGTTGAAAAGGGTTAGGATGAGGTGTGGGTAGGGGTGAAATTCCAATCGAACGTGGAGATAGCTGGTTCTCCCCGAAATAGCTTTAGGGCTAGCCTCGAGGTAGAGATTGCAGGCGGTAGAGCACTGATCAGGAGAGGGGCCTACCCGGCTACCAAACCCAGTCAAACTACGAATGGCTGCAATTATACTCGGGAGTCAGACTACGACTTATAAGGGCCGTGGTCAAAAGGGAAACAGCCCAGATCATCAGCTAAGGTCCCAAATGCCGTGCTAAGTGGCGAAGGATGTGGCGTTTCATAAACAACCAGGATGTTGGCTCAGAAGCAGCCACCATTTAAAGAGTGCGTAATAGCTCACTGGTCGAGAGACGCTGCGCCGAAAATGTCCGGGGCTCAAGCACGGAACCGAAGCTATGGCATTGACAATGTCAATGGGTAGGGGAGCGTTCTTAACAGGAAGAAGCATGACCGAAAGGACATGTGGACCGTTAAGAAGTGAGAATGCCGGTATGAGTATCGAAAAGAAAGGTGAGAATCCTTTCCACCGAAAGCCCGAGGGTTCCTGAGCAACGATCGTCGTCTCAGGGTAAGTCGGGACCTAAGCCGAGGCGGAGACGCATAGGCGATGGACAACAGGTTGAAATTCCTGTACCGGATACAATCGTTTGAGCGATGGAGCGACGCAGAAAGGCATATGATCGCGCGACTGGAAGAGCGCGTCCAAGTGCGTATGTTGAATCGGAGGCAAATCCCTGATTCTGAAAGCAGAGACACGATGGGGAGTTATACGAAAGTATGACGAACTCATAGATCCTACACTGCCAAGAAAAACTTCTAGTGAGAAAGTATCCGCCCGTACCGTAAACCGACACAGGTAGGCGGGGAGAGAATCCTAAGGTGCGCGGGAAAACCCTCGTTAAGGAACTCGGCAAATTGCATCCGTAACTTAGGGAGAAGGATGACCTTAAGTAAGCGAAAGGGAGAAACCCCTGGAACAGAACAAGGTGGCAGAAAAGAGGCCCAAGCAACTGTTTACCAAAAACACAGGTGCCTGCGAAAGCGAAAGCTGAAGTATAGGTGCTGACGCCTGCCCGGTGCTGGAAGGTTAAGGAGAGATGTCAGAGCAATCGAAGCATTGAACTGAAGCCCCAGTGAACGGCGGCCGTAACTATAACGGTCCTAAGGTAGCGAAATTCCTTGTCGGGTAAGTTCCGACCCGCATGAAAGGCGTAATGATTTGGGCACTGTCTCAACGAGGGGCCCGGTGAAATTGAAATACCTGTGAAGATGCAGGTTACCCGCGACTGGACAGAAAGACCCCATGGAGCTTCACTGCAGCTTGAGATTGAATCTCGGTGATGCATGCACAGGATAGGTGGGAGACTTTGAAGTATGGGCTTTGGCTTATACCGAGTCGATGTTGGGATACCACCCTTGTATTGCTGAGATTCTAACACGGAGGCTAACAACCTCGTGGACCATCTCAGGTAGGCGGTTTGACTGGGGCGGTCGCCTCCGAAAGAGTAACGGAGGCGCCCAAAGGTTCCCTCAGGTCGGACAGAAACCGACCGAAGAGTGCAAAGGCAGAAGGGAGCTTGACTGCGAGACAGACAAGTCGAGCAGAGACGAAAGTCGGGCTTAGTGATCCGGTGGTACTGTGTGGAAAGGCCATCGCTCAACGGATAAAAGCTACCCTGGGGATAACAGGCTAATCTCTCCCAAGAGTTCATATCGACGGGGAGGTTTGGCACCTCGATGTCGGCTCATCACATCCTGGAGCTGGAGTAGGTTCCAAGGGTTGGGCTGTTCGCCCATTAAAGTGGTACGCGAGCTGGGTTCAAAACGTCGTGAGACAGTTTGGTTCATATCCATCGCGGGCGCAAGAAGTTTGAGGGAGGCTGCTCCTAGTACGAGAGGACCGGAGTGGACGGATCAACGGTGTACCAGTTGTCACGCCAGTGGCACGGCTGGAAAGCCGCATCCGGAAAGGATAAACGCTGAAAGCATCTAAGCGTGAAGCCCGTCCCGAGATGAGACTTCTCATCAGCAATGAGTAAGACCCCTTAAAGACGATGAGGTTGATAGGCTGTGAGTGGAAGGCCCGTAAGGGTTGGAGCGACGCAGTACTAATAGGTCGAGGTCTTAACTTGAATTTCACAAGCGCGACCAAGTGGCGAGAGCCCTTCGGAAAACTTTTCTTCTATATAGTTTTGAGAGAACAGACACTCTCAACGATTCAGTGGCGATAGCTGTGAGGATACACCCGTACCCATGCCGAACACGGTAGTTAAGCTCACAAACGCCGAAAGTACTTGGCTGGAAGCGGCCCGGGAGGATAGGAAGCTGCTGATTAACTAAAAGGATCAATCATGTAAATGGTTGGTCCTTTTTGCTTTGTCTTACATTCTTGGTTGGCTGGAATCGCCGGGAGGAACAAGCCGCTGATCAACATGAAAGCACATCTGCAAAGATGTGCTTTTTCTTGCTTTTAAAGGACATCTGCAAAGATGTCCTTTTGCTTTGCCTTCATTTAGTTCGGGGTTCAGGGGTTAGGGCTCTCGTAGCGGCTTCGCTGCCTTTTTTTATTGGGGCGATGCTCGGAAGTGGCATTTAAGTCACCAGTCACTCCTACGATACGAGGAAAGGAATCGTCTCACATGTGTGGCATGAGATCCTTCGACTCAGTCCCCACCTGTTCTGGCTGGGGTTTTTCACACATAGAGCGTTTTCGTCCGCTCAGGATGACGATACGCGAGGGCGGAAGGGCTCTCATCTGGGAGATACGTTGCGTGTTTTGGAACTATCGGTGTTATATACGATACGAGTAGGCCCTTGGAGACGGAAGTCCCGCAGAGGGACTTCCGAGTTTGGACTAATCCAAAGAGGCGCCTAGCCTGCCCATTAAGGCGCTTTCCTCTGAGGCTAAACGGCCCGCGCCAAAGGCGCAGGATGGATCCACGCAGCGGTGTGAAAGAGGATGTGAGATTATCCGTCTTCCTTAAACGTCATCCCGACCGAAGTGGAGGGATCCTTCCTGCAGACCGGTAAACCGTGAGTGAGGGAAAGGCGAAAAGGAAGCACCAAGGTGTCGTTTGAGTGAGGGCGCATGTGTGCATATGGCGGCAGTGCAATAAAGATCCCTCGGCTTCGCTCGGGATGACGGTACTTGGGGAGCGGATAGATTCCCAAGGGCGGCTTCGCCGCCTGTTTAGAAGATAGTATTCTCATATCGCAGCCTTCCCCATGCGGGGAAGGCTTGTAAAGTCTCCCAGGCACTAGTCACTCCATAATACGAAGGAAAGGATCAGCTCACATGCGTGGTGTCAGATCCTTCGGCTCAGTCCCCACTTGTTCTGGCTGGGGCTTTTCTCACATAGGGCTTTTTCGTCCGCTCAGGATGACGATACGCGAGGGCTGATGGGCTCTTATCTGGGAGATATGTTGCGTGTTTTGGAACTAGCGGTGCTATATTACAATACGAGTAGCCCCTTACTATGAAAACCTCTCGAGAGTGAAAAATGGCGCAAAAAGCACTCCCTTCATAATCCTCTATTGAAAACTTATGAGAACTATGTGGC
>SKED01001591.1_pt1 | contig 19016 bp, 16 predicted proteins | sample 4826651 | NCBI WGS metagenome assembly SKED01 (sample SAMN11008818, study PRJNA524170) | human gut metagenome | biome: Human fecal sample; material: Feces; isolation source: fecal sample from pouch patient p19 | host: Homo sapiens | place: Israel: Tel-Aviv | collected 2016-06-28
GGGCTGGCTGTCGGAAACGGAGGAATTTATGTTAAGACAGACCACCCAGCAACTCATTACCGCCCTTTACCCAAGACTGTCCCATGAGGACGAGCTGCAAGGCGAGAGCAATTCCATTTCCAACCAAGAGTTACTATGTAGAGGGTGGTTTCTCCCACCTAATACATATGACTGCGGCTCATTTGTGGTGAATGGAACAGCAGTTGTAGGAAAGGAGCCAAAAAAGCCTTATAACCGCTGCAAATCAACACAAAAAGGAGCTGATTCTTATGAAATCTCTATTCGAGGAAATGGGTGGCACTTACCGTCAGGAGGGTGATTATCTTATTCCCAATCTCTCACTGCCGGACGAACCAGAATACCAGATCGGAAAGTACGGGCGTATGCGCCGCAGCTATCTGAAAGAACATCGCCCCATTCTCTACACGAACCTGCTCACAAGCGGAACGCTGCATCGGCACCTTGCCGAGATCGACCAAGCCTGCAACGAGCGTATGGCAATCATCGTTTCCGATATGGCAAGGCAGGAAGGCGTGACCGAAGCACTCAAGGCCGCCGACCAAATGGAATGGGTGCGCCGCATGAACAACATCCGCAGCCGCGCGGAGGAAATCGTTTTGACCGAGCTTGTATACGAATGACAAATGCCCGTTATTGGCTGCATGGCCGATAACGGGCATTTTCTTTATTCTTTTGGTGCTATAAACTTGTATTTGCCCTTTCCAAAGCCACTGACAGGCTCAATCAAATCCGCATTTTTCAGTTTTGTAATGAGATTCCCTGCGGCAGTAACAGAATCCTTTGCAATCGTACCTTGGCTTGCGTTCAGCCGGTCAATCGCAACCTCAATCGCAATATTTTCGTCTTCAACCGTAATCCTTTTCCTCGGTGCTGGCTACAAGCCGGTCAAAATCACTCTGATACTGCCGATCCTGAATGACACGGTATTTCTCAAACTCACTCTCGGCAAAGGCTTTTGCAATGGCTGCTGTCACTTTTCCTTTATGATGCAGCACTTCTTCCTCGTTAAACTGCAAAAACGCATCCAGCCGTGCGACCCAATCCTTCATATACATGATGTTTCCACGGCGTGCCTGCCGCTCGGCATAATCAAGATACATTGTGACAATTTCGTTCAGACTACTCATCTCGGTTTCGTCCAGATAGTTCTTCGCTATCACAACATCGGATTTTCGGATTCTGCCGCTTGGTGCATTTTTCCATGTTGTCAGGCCCATATTCGGTTTCGTGCTGTCTGCCCGGTCATAGATGATCTCCGCTGCGGTGTGCTTTGTAATGGCGTAATGCAGTTTGTTTTGTACGGTGGCGAAAAACTCTTTTGTAACAGGACTGTCCACATCATAGTCTGCGCTGCACTGGGAGTATATGTCCGTGATTTTCTGATAAAAGCGCCGTTCACTGGCACGAATGTCACGGATGCGCTCCAGCTGTTCTTCAAAATAATCCTTCCCGAAGAAGTTCTGCGGCTCTTTCAGGCGCTCATCGTCCATGACATAGCCCTTGATGATGTACTCCTTCAGTATCCTGTTCGCCCAGATGCGGAACATGGTGGCCTTTTTGGAGTTCACCCGATAGCCGACCGCAATGATCGCGTCCAGATTATAGTACCGCGTGGGATATTTTTTCCCGTCTGCCGCAGTTGTTTCCAAAACGGAAACAACTGAATCCTCCATCAATTCACCAGAGGTAAAGATATTCTTCAGGTGCTTTGAGATGGCAGCTTTCTGCACCTCAAACAGCTCCGCCATCTTTGCCTGCGTCAGCCATAAATTTTCCTGATATAACAGAATCTCAACCCTGACATCGCCGTTATCGGTCTTATAAAACAAAATTTCTCTTGTCTCGTATGGGGTAAGTGCCATATTCTCATCCATTCTCTTTATCCTCCCGGCTCTTAGCCCGTGTTTTATAGACATTATACTGATTCTTGCACCGGGCGCTGCAAAATGCGGAATTGGCCCGGCTGCCGAGGAACACCTTCTGGCAGTGCTTGCACAGCCGCAGGGGCTTTGCATCGTCCACCAGCATAAAGCTGAACATCATCTGGATGCCCAGCAGCAACGAATGGAAGTCCCAATAGATGGTCGGCTTCTCCAGCAGCTCAATATGATAGGTAGGCGCAATGCCGCCGAAGGCAGCCATGGCCTTGCGGTAGAGATTTCTTGTATCCTCGTCAATGCTGTCGTAGTCATTGTAGTACAAGATAGATGTGGTCAGCGTGAACGCCCAATCCTTGAACTGCTGTGCTACCCAATCATACGGCTCGGCATACTCCCTCTGAAAGCTCATATTCTTTGCCATTGGCTCATCCATGAAGGTCATGGTCAGGGCAATCATCATATTATCCCCGGAAACATTCCAACTGGATTCCACGCCTTTTTTCACTACATCCAATTTGTCGAAGGGATAGAACAGAGCAAGGTAGTCCTCTGTCTCCATACTTTCTTCCTTGATGAAGTGATTCTTCGGCAGATAAACTGCTTCATAATCCATGAAGGACGGTGTGGTGGGCAGCGCCGTCATCAGCCCCAACAGACCGTAGTGGGTCACAAAGGCCAGAATTGCCTTTTCCACCTCATCCTCCGGGCTGCGGTTCATCATCAGCATTCCCACATTCAGCGCCTCCAACACCATCTCGGAGGACTCCTTCAGCGGGTTATAGACATCGGGCTTTGCCGTCTTTTCCGGTGTGATATAGCGTTTTCCGTCCTTGCCGGTCTTGATCTTATAGCGGTCATACCGCACCCAATGGGAACGGGACTGCGCAAACAGATTGTTCATAACGCTGTTCCTCTCAATTCGTAATCTATCTATATATTAACCATATTACCATTGTATCAACCGTCCTTGGCATCGTCAAGGGTGGCTTTCTTTTTTCTAGGCTTGGTTTTGTTCTCCTTGCGGATCACGGCATCCTTGCCCATGGTTTGCAATAGCGATTCATATTCTTCCATGAACTCGCGCTCCCGCAGGGTAAGGCTATGATCGTTTTCCAGCTTTTCACTCAGGTGCTCGTACATCCGCTTTTGCAGCTTTTTCTGAATGGTCATCCGCAGCTTTCGGATATTCCGGTCGGACTGCCCGCGGAGGGTGGCAAGCCGTGTGGTGCTGTATTGCTTAACGAACAGGTAATACAGCACCTCCTTCTGCTCATCACTGAGGGTGAAAAAGAGCTTGGAGAGAAAACGGTTGGAAGTCAGCTCGTGCAGCTCGTAGGGACAGGAGAAGATGATGTCGAGAAAATTTCCCTGACAAAGCTGGCGGAACCTCGGCAGATTCATCCACAGCGGGGTGATCTTCGGTTCAGGTACCGCCTGAAACTCCAACGGAACATCCCCGCGCAGGTTTTCGTGGTCACGCTCCCGGCGTTCCCGATTTCTGTCCAGCTTGTTCCACTCGTCTACTATAACCAGAAAATCCGATTCTGTCCGGGCTGCTTCCTCTAAACGCTTCAACGCCTCTGCACGAATTTCCCGCTTGAGCCGTTTTTTGCTGGTGGGCGCGGCTTCCTCTTCCTCGTCCTCCAGCTCGGCGTTGTAGTCTCTGGGGTGCTCGTCTTGCTCCAGCTCGCTTTCCAGCTCCAACGTGCGTTCCTCTGCAAGCGCTTCCTCCAGCGTCTCATCCACCGGCGCAGTGTCAGAGGAATCCTCCCAATCGGCAAAGCCATCCGCAGCCATTTCAGGGTCGGTTTCCTCTATTTGCTCCTCGACATCTTCTTCCTCCTCGGAAAAATCATCATCCCACAGCAGTTCATCCTCCCATGGTTCCACGACAGCTTCACCTCCCCGAAAAAATATTTTTCTTTTTTCAAAAACAGTTCCGATTTACACCCCGTATTTCTCCTATTAGTAGAGGAAGTAATCTTAGCGCAAGTTACACGGGTTACTTTCCGAGCCATCAGCGAAGAAAAGGAGGATATGGAGCATGGAAAACCAACAGAAAGCCACGGTTAGCTTACAGCCAACGGAACCAAACACATTATATCAAAAACCAACCAATCACGCAAGGAGGATGCCTATGGAGCAGAACAAACGAGAACAGTTTATCATCCGCCGAATCGGCGGCACCACCTACAAGGTCAGGGTCGCGTTCAGCGAGACGGCAGCGGAGACCATGGAGGAAAAGATTCTGCGGATGATCCGCAACGAAAGGGTTACAAATGACGGCACTTGTGGTATAATGGAAGCACCACAAATGAGCCGTCAGTCTGAAAGGAGCGCCGAATGCGCATGAAACAGACTGAAAGCAAAATTACCGCTCTCTATGAGCGGCTGTCCCGCGACGATGACAACGCCGGGGATAGCAATTCCATCGTGAATCAGAAAAAATACCTCGAAAGCTACGCCCAGCAGAGGGGCTACGCCAACTGCCGCCACTATACCGATGACGGATGGAGCGGCGGCAATTTCGAGCGCCCGGCATGGAAGCAGCTCATCGCAGACATTGAGGCGGGTAAGGTTGCCCATGTGATTGTCAAGGATATGAGCCGGGCAGGGCGCGACTATCTGCAAACCGGATTTTACACGGAGGTATTCTTCCGGCAGCACGGCGTTCACTTTGTTGCCATCGCCAACAGTGTGGACAGCGATGACCAGAACAGCAACGAATTTGCCCCCTTCCTCAACATTATGAACGAGTGGTATCTGCGCGACTTGAGCCGCAAGCAGAAAACTGCCATCCGTGTCAAGGGAGAATCCGGCAAGCCCACCACCAACTGCGCTATCTATGGCTACAGGAAAGACCCGGAAAACAAATACCATTGGCTGATCGACGAGGAAGCTGCCGCCGTGGTGCGGCGCATTTTCCGATTGACCATCGAGGGCAAAGGACCCTACGATATTGCCCGGATTCTCTTTGAGGATAAGGTGGAGACGCCCGCCGTGTACTTCGGCAAGCAGGGCAAGGGCATCTGGAAAAGCAAGGAGGAATTTTCAAATCCCTATAACTGGAGCGGCTATGTCGTGGGGCAGATTCTCACCAAGCCGGAGTATATGGGGCATACGGTGAATTTCCGCTCCCACAAGCAGTCCTATAAAGATAAAAACGCCGTGATGAATTCCAGGGAGGACTGGCTGATCTTCGAGAATACCCACGAGGCCATTGTGGACAGGGAAACATGGGAGCTTGCGCAAAAGCTCCGCAAGACACCCAAGCGTATTGACACGCTGGGGGAAGCAAATCCGCTGACCGGCCTTCTATACTGTGCCGACTGCGGTGAGAAGATGTATAATCACCGCTCCAAAGGCGGCACGGAGAATAATCCCTATCCATCTGACTTTTTCGATTGTTCCTCCTATACCCTTGCCCGTCAGAAAAGAACTGCCGCCTGCTGCGGCCATTATATCACGACCAAAGCCCTGCGCACTCTGATTCTGGACACCATCCGCACGGTCAGCACCTTTGCGATTTCCAATCAGGCGGCGTTCATGGAAAAGGTGCGCTCTGCTTCCCAGCTCCGGCAGGCAGAAGCGGCCAAGGACGCCAGACGAAAGCTGAGTAAGGACAAAAAGCGCATTGCCGAGCTGGATACTATCATCAAAAAGCTCTATGAATCCTTTGCCGTCGGGCGCATCACCGATGAACGCTTTGACAGTCTGCTGGCAGATTACGAAGCCGAGCAAAAAACGCTGCAAGCCTCTGTCACAGAAGCGGAAGAAAGGCTGTCCGCTTTCGCAGAGGATACCACCCGTGTGGAGCTGTTTTTGGAGCTGGCAAGGAAGTACACCGACTTCTCTGAGTTGACCACGCCCATGATCAACGAGTTTATTGAGAAAATCATTGTCCATGCCCCGGAGCGTATCGACGGCGACCGGGTGCAGGAGGTGGAAATCCACCTTCGGTTTATCGGGCAGTTTGAGCTTCCCGCACCGGAGCTGACCGAGGAAGAGATCAAGCGGCAGGAGTTTTTGAAGAAGGAACGCATCCGCAGCCGGGAGCGCTATCAGAAGCTGAAATCCGGTGAACGCGCTGTCGGCGTCCCGGTTACGCTGACCTGCAAGTGCTGCGGGCAGGAATTTGAATCCAAGCGGACAAACGCCCTGTTCTGCGGCCCCAACTGCCGGGCAAAATTCTACCGGCAGGAGGCGGCAGAAAGCCGCAGTCGGGCGTGTACCTGCGAAAACTGCGGTAAGGTGTTTCCTACGACGCGAAGCAGCGTCAAATACTGCTCTGATGATTGCCGGTATGCAGCACAAATCAAGCGGCAGGGCGCACGGAAGAAAGCCTTGCGAGAGGCAAAGATTGAACCGGCCTTGCCAGAGAAAGAAACAAAATCAGCATAAGATAAGACGCAAACGGCGGCTTGCCCCTAAACGGGCAGGCCGTCGTTTTTGCGCAGAAATGGAGGTATCATGCGTATTTTTGAAATCGTAAAAGAAAATGTCAATCTGCGGGAGGCGGCAGAACTGTATGGGATCGATGTGAATAGATATGGGAAAGCCCTCTGCCCCTTTCACAACGACCGGAACCCCAGCCTGTATGTGGCGGACGATCACTATTATTGCTTCGCCTGTGGGGAGCACGGGGATGTGATCGACTTTGTGGGCAAGCTGTTTCAGCTTTCGCCCTATGATGCGGCGCGGAAGCTGATGGCAGATTTTCATCTCAGCCCGGACAAGCCGCCCAGCGCAGCAGCACTCCACGCAAAGCGCATCCAAACAGAAGCACAGCAGCTCAGGGAAAACGAGCGGCTGTGCTTTTCTGTTTTATCCGATTACGCCCGTGTCCTGCGGAAATGGAAGGTGCAGTATGCGCCGCAGTCACCTGACGAGCCTGTTCACGCACGGTTCGTGGAAGCCTGCCGCAACCTCGACCAGACCGAATACCACTTAGATATTCTGTGCGCAGGTGATTCCCATGAACGTGCCGAAGTGATTCATCAGCAGATGGCGGACGGAAAGCTGGACAGGCTGCGACGGAGGTTAGAGAAAATTCACAAGGAGGAATTGGAAGATGAATATGACACCGCAGGCGTGGCCTGACTGGTACGACGGCAGACACATCAATGAAGTGCTGTTCTGCCAGCAGTTTTTGGACAAACACCCCATGAAATGTGTACGTGGGCGGCTGTTCACCATGGATGGCCTCATTGAGGATGAGGGGCAGATCGGCAATCTCATTCTGGAGGAAATCTCCGGGGTGCTGACCGCTAACCTCTCCAAGACGGTTGCGAACCTGCTTGCCAGCATCAAGCTGCAAGCGTATTCGCCGCCGCTGCCTATTGAAACTGACCGCATCCATGTTGCCAACGGAACGTATTTCATGGACGGCAGCTTCACCGCCGATAAGAGTTACTGCAACAACCGCCTGACCGTCTCTTACAATCCTGATGCACCTGCACCAAACCGCTGGCTGCAATTCCTATCGGAGCTACTGCAACCAGAGGACATTCCCACCTTGCAGGAGTTTCTCGGCTACTGTCTGCTGCCAACCACCAAGGGACAGAAGATGCTCATGCTCATCGGCAAGGGAGGCGAGGGCAAGAGTCGTATCGGGCTGGTCATGCGCTCGCTGCTGGGCGACAACATGAATACCACCAGCATCCAGAAGGTCGAGAGCAACCGGTTCAGCCGTGCGGACTTGGAGAACAAGCTCCTGATGGTGGACGACGATATGGATATGAGCGCTCTGCCCAAGACCAACTATATCAAATCCATCGTCACGTCCGAGTGCAAAATGGACATGGAGCGCAAGGGCGTCCAGAGTTACCAAAGCCAGCTCTATGTCCGGTTCCTCTGCTTCGGAAACGGTGCGCTGACCGCCCTGCACGATAAGTCCGACGGTTTCTTTCGCCGCCAGATCGTGCTGACCACCAAAGACCGGCCCGCAGGCAGAGCAGACGATCCGTTTCTGGTGGACAAGCTGCTGCGGGAAAGGGAGGGCATCTTCCTCTGGTGTCTGGAGGGGCTGCATCGGCTCATTGGGAACAACTATCAGTTCAGCATTTCGGGCAAAGCCAGAGAGAACATGGAGACGGTCAAGCGCAGCAGCAACAATGTGATCGAGTTTCTGCAATCCGAGAGCTATATCCGCTTTCGGGCAGACAGCGAAGCCAGCTCCAAGGCGATCTATGAAGCCTACACAAGATGGTGCGACGATAACGCACAGAAGCCCATGTCTGCCAACCGGGTCAGCTCTGAGCTTGCGCAAAATGAGCGGCTTTACAATGTGGAGGCCACCAACAATGTCCACGTCGGCGGCAAGCGGGTGCGGGGCTTTATGGGCATTGAGGTAGTCAATCCGCTGCCGTATTGAAAATGAGAACCGGACTTCAAAACAGCCGTACACGCCGTACACTCTGTACGGCTGTTTTTGATTCCATCCTAAAAAACCGCTTTTGCTTGTGCGCACCGTGGAGTATTTCACGGCAGCGTGTAAAATCTGCCGCTGAATCGGCGGCCGGTACGCAAAACCAGCGTACACGAGGTCAGTTTTGCCGTACCGAGCCGTACACGGACAGCCTATTTTAACGGCTTCAAAATCAATGCTTGTGAAATCCGTGATGATTTTTGCCGCAGGTCGAACGCACTGCACCATCCGGTGATTTACCGAAGCGTGAAGCTGCTGCACCGGATTGCGGCATATCCTACCATTTCGCATAACTTCACGCAGAAGAATGAAGTTGATAGGGTGCTGCTGTGAACAGGGCATCACGGACGGAAATCTGAGCGGATTTGCGGTACGGCAGATTTTTCACTGCAACGCGCACACAGTTCACTTGCTCAAAAACCAATATCACGAAAATATGGAGGTAAAAAGTTGATGAAATCCAATCTGAGAAATGAGATCAAGTCGTACATCGTTCGTCAGGGAATGACCATGCAGGAGGTCGTTGATCTGTTGCGGGACGAACACGGCTGGTCTGACAGCGTTTCCAACCTGTCCAATAAGCTCCAACGGGAATCCCTGCGCTATGTCGAGGCCGTCCAGCTTGCCGACGCGCTGGGTTACGAGATCGTCTGGCAGAAACGAAGATAAGGAGGATTTTTCACATGGCAGATGCAGAAAAGAAGCTGTTGCAGGCGCAGCACCGGTTGGAGGAAGCGCAGGCACGGGATCGTGTCAAGGAGCGCAAAGCCAGAACGCGCAGGCTCATTCAGGAGGGCGCGATTCTGGAAAAGGTGCTGCCAGAGGTGCGCACGATGGAACCGTCTGTGCTGGAGGGGTATTTTTCACGGAAGCTGGGAAAACAAATCTAAATTTCAGATGGGAGGTCTCCGGGAAACCGGGGGCCGCCCTCTTTTTCCCCCGAAGGGCGCACTTACTCACCACCTGTAAAACAGGCGGTGGTATGCCTGCGGCATCGTGCGCTCTCCGAGGGGGATTTCGCTTTCTGCGGAAAGCGACAGACAATGCTACAGCATTTGCGGATGCTGCTGTCATCGTCTGCGCGATTGGGCAAATACCGTCGCTTCAACCGACGCTATTTTCCAACCGCCTGCGCAAACCTGCCACCGGCAGCTTTGCCGCAGAGATGGACAGGCGTTCAGCCCGTCCATTTTCTCTTTTGCGAAAGAGAAACAGAAAAAAGAAAACGAGGTGAACGAACGATGGCAATTTATCATCTGGAAGCAAAGGTGGTCAGTCGGGGCGCGGGACGCTCCGCCGTGGCCGCCTCTGCTTACCTAAGCTGTTCCCGTCTCTACAACGATTACGACGGGATACAGCATGACTACACGAAAAAGCAGGGGCTTGTTTGGCAGGAAGTGTTTCTGCCGGAATATGCCCCGCAGGAATGGCAAGATCGTGAAAAGCTCTGGAACGCCGTGGAGGAAGTGGAGACAGCCAAAGACAGCCGTTTGGCACGGGAATTTGTCGTTGCCTTGCCCATAGAGCTGAACCGTGAGGAGCAGATTGAGTTGCTGCAAGAATTTATCCGGGAGCAGTTTGTGGCCGATGGAATGTGCGCCGACGCAGCCATCCACGACACCGACGGTCGCAACCCTCATGCCCACATTCTCTTGACGGTGCGCCCGTTGGATGAGCAGGGACACTGGCAGTACAAGACCGAGAAGGAATATCTCTGCATGAGAAACGGTGAGGAACGAGGTTTTACTGCCGCTGAGTTTAAGGCGGCACAGAACGAGCGATGGGAGAAACAATATCCCTACAAGGTCGGCAAAAAGAAGGTATATATGGTTCCTTCCGAGGCCGATGCGCAGGGGCTTGCCCGTGCAGATAAGCACCCCAAAAGCACCCGCTACGGCAGAAAGAATCCTATCTCCGAGCGCTGGAACAGTGAGGAGCAGCTTGCGGCATGGCGGGCGGTATGGGCAGATGTGTCCAACCGCTGTCTGGAACGCGCCGGGCACGAGGAACGCATTGACCACCGCAGCCATGCAGACCGAGGTTTGACCGAGCAGCCTACCATTCACGAGGGAGTGGTTGCCCGTGCATTGGAGAAGAAGGGTATCATCTCTGACCGCTGTGAAATCAACCGCCAGATCAAGGCTGACAATGCGTTGCTCCGGGAATTGAAAGCGACGGTCAAAAAGCTGATGCAGACAGTGAAGAACAGCGTTCCTGCCATAGCGGAGGCAATGGAAAAGTTGCGAGGCAGTATGTTGATTTTCAGTTATCAGCTTCGTCATATCGGCATTGGCAAGCACAACATCGGTAGGCGTGTCAAGGCAATCAAGCCAGAGTTAGAGCGATATACGGGCTTGGTGCAGCAGATCAAGGCGAAAAGCAAGGAATGTAAAAATCTGCTTGCGGAGAAAAAAGAAACGCCGTTTTATCAGATACCCAAGCTGCATGACCTTTCCCGCCGTATCGCAGAGCTGACTGAAGAATTGGAGGAACTGAAAACCGAGAAAGAAATGCTGCTCCGTTCTCTGGACTGCGCCGATGATACCGGTATTTCTTCTGTAAAGAAGGATATTGCCGCAATGGAAAGTGCACTGAAAAAACTGGAAGCGCAGGAGGCAAAGTATTCTGCTGAACTGGATGCCGCACTGAAGGAATACAGCGGATTGAAGGAACAGGCTTCAGAATTTGACGCCGGTGAGCTGATGGAGGCACGGCTTTCCATCCGTGGGGAAAAAGAACGCTCTGCGGTTACTCGTGTGCAGGACGCCTACGGCGAGAAATACGATTCGCTGATGATGTTTGACAGCAAGCGAGATGTTGCAAATCTGCTCCATGAGGAAGCGGAAGCACACTCCGTCCGGGAGCGCCTGCGACAGAAACAACAGACAAAGACGCAACGGCAAAGGAAACCCAAACACTACGAACAGGAACGGTGAATCCCGTTCCTGTTCAGTATTGTAAGCTGGCATTAAAAGTATTGACTTTTTCAAAGAGATGTAGTATCATGCTTTGTAGTTAGTAATAGCTAACCACACCGCCTTATAGCGGATTTTATTTTCACAATTAGTTAGATAACTCTAACTACGTTAAAACAAATTGAGGAGGAAACAAGTTTGAGTACCAAAACTAACAAGCTGAAAACCAAAGACCTAATCGTTGCAGGAGCCTTTGCCGCCCTTTATGTGGTGGTGCTGTTTGCGGTGGTGACTGTTATGGGGTTTGTCCCCATTCTTTATCTTATTGCTCCGTTTGTAAACTCGGTCATTTTAGGATGCATTTACATGATGTATGTTACAAAAGTGCCCAAAACCGGAGCAATTTTAATTCTTTCGGTCGCTGTAGGTCTTCTCACCTCCACAGGCGGCGTATGGGTATCTCTGATTTGGTGCCTCACCCTTGGAATTGTGGCAGAGTTAATTGCCCGTGCAGGAAATCATAAGTCCAAAAAATCCTACATACTCAGCTATGTTGTTTTTGCCTGCTCCAGCATGGCACCTTTCTGGATGCTGGCTTACGCCAAACCGGCTTTTCTTCAGTCCTGCGAAGCTTATTATGGGGCTGACTATGCCGCAACGCTGGATAAGTTCACACCGAGCTGGATCATTCTGGTTCTGATTGGAATTGCCATGTTGGGTGGCTTGATTGGCGGACTGATCGGTTCCAAGCTTTTGAAAAAGCATTTCCAAAAAGCGGGGGTAGTCTAATGCAGCTGACCGAAGTTGCGCAGCAGCCCATTCTTCGAATTGACGCCCGCACAAAATTTGCGTTGCTCTTCGGGGTGGGAATATCATCACTGATGTTCCCACCCTTTTGGCTGGAAGCAACCACCTTTGCGCTGATGGCGTTGCTTTTGGCGCTAAACAGACGGATACAAACCTCAGCAAAATTTACTGCCGTATTCCTTATTATGCTCCTGTTGGACTGGACACTATCGTTAAAGGTCAGTGGTGGCTTTGCAGCGCTGTTTTTTACCCTTGTCAGGTTTGGGCGGCTCATGCTTCCGATTTTTATGGCCGGTATTCTACTGATGAAAACCACTTCTGTCAGCGAGTTTATGCTTTCCTTTGAGCGGATGCATCTTCCCAGCAAACTGATTATACCATTATCGGTTATGTTTCGTTTCATCCCAACAATTTCCGAGGAGTGGCACAGTATCCGGGATGCCATGCGTTTCCGGGGGATTGGCATTTCTGTGCGTTCTGTGCTGACAAAGCCAATGATGACACTGGAATATACGATGGTGCCGCTGCTGATGTCAACCGCTACGATTGCTGACGAGCTGGCGGCGGCTTCCCTCTCCCGCGGGTTAGACGCTGATACCAAACGTACCAGTATTGAAGATGTAAGGTTGCGGCTACAGGATTACCTGTTGATCCTGTTTTCCATTGTAATCGCTGTCACAGGAGGAATGGTATGATTGAATTAAAACAAGTTACCTTCCAGTATGAAAACGCCCCCGAAAGCGTATACAGCGTCCACAATGTTGATTTAACCATACAAAACGGAGAATGTGTTGTCCTTTGCGGGCGAAGCGGCTGCGGAAAGACAACGATTACCCGTTTGATTAACGGCCTTATTCCACATTACTATGAAGGGAATTTGTCGGGGCACATCTCCGTTGATGGAACAGAAATCAAAAACCAGCAGCTTTCTAAAATCTCACAGCATGTCGGTTCTGTATTCCAAAATCCCCGCAGCCAGTTTTTTAATGTGGATACGACATCGGAACTAGCGTTCGGATGTGAAAATCAGGGACTGCCCAAGGAAGATGTTCTGAGACGAATTGCGGAGGCGGCAAACCGGTTTTCTCTGAATGGTTTGTTGAACAGAAGTATTTTTGAGCTTTCCGGCGGTGAGAAACAACGGATTGCATGCGCCAGCGTTTATGCAGTTCATCCGGATATTTTTGTTTTGGATGAGCCGTCTTCCAATTTGGACCCTGCTTCTATTCTGCAACTAAAGGATGTTTTGCTGAAGCTGAAAGCGGAAGGAAAAACACTGGTAATTTCCGAACACCGCCTGTATTACCTTCTGGATATTGCCGATCGCTTTGTCTGGCTCGATCAGGGAGAAGTTCGCTCCGTATATACCAGAGAAGAGTTCCTTACATTCAGACCAGCACAGATTTCGGCGATGGGGCTGCGGGCACTGGATTTAAATCAACTGAAAACTGAAATAGAAGATTTGAAACATTCAGAGCATGAATTTGCGTTTCAAAATCTGGAGTGTAAAGTATCCGGTCACAGCGTACTGCATATCGAATCCCTGCAAATCCCTGCTGGAGAGATTGTTGCGGTGATCGGTCACAATGGCGCTGGAAAATCAACGTTTGCCGGGTGCCTTTGTGGAATCCGGAAACATACTGGCAAGGTTTTTTATAACAGGACAGAATGGAATGCAAAAAAGCGTCTGAAAGAAAGCTATATGGTCATGCAGGATGTAAACCACCAGCTGTTTACCGAAAGTGTGCGGGATGAAGTGACTCTGAATATTCCAGAAGGACAATCGGAACAGGCAGAAAACGTCCTGCAACAGATGGGGATTGCCGAACTTGCGGAATGCCATCCTCTGGCGTTGTCCGGCGGGCAGAAGCAGCGGGTCGCCATTGCAAGTGCTTTGTGTGCAGGGAAGAAAATCCTGATCTACGATGAACCTACCAGCGGGCTGGATTATGAAAGTATGCGCTGCGCCTGTGCCTTGATTCGGGAGGTTTCCCGGCAGGCGGAATTGTCCCTTGTAATTACCCATGATCTGGAATTCATTATGGCCTGCTGTACTTGCGTGCTGCATATTGACCATGGAACAGTCAAAGCATTTTATCCCCTTGACAACAGAGGAAAAGCAAGGGTAAAAAAAGAGTTTTTATTACAGTAAGAAAGCGAGGAGGTATTATGAGCAAGCAGAAGCCCAAAACGGGGATGGCAAGGATGATGCAGCTGGCAATGACCAAAAAGCTTTTGGTGATTGCCTCTGTGATTTTGTCCTCGCTGGCGGCGGTAGCCAGCTTTATCCCCTATATTGCCATTTATTTTATTATCCGGCAGATCTTAGCCGTATATCCGGACCTGAGCGCATTGGGGCAAACCAGCCTGTTTTCCTACGGCTGGATGGCGCTTGGCGGCGTTGCGGCGAATATCGTCCTGTATTTTGCCGCTCTTATGTGTTCCCATCTGGCGGCCTTCGGCACGCTGTATGAGTTAAAGGTGAATTTTCTTTCTCATTTGGCAAAGGTGCCTCTTGGATTTCATGTGATGATCGGAAGCGGCAAACTGCGGAAAATTACGGATGAGAACATTGAAAATGTTGAGAAATTTATCGCTCACCAGCTTCCGGATATTGTAGCCGCATTTGTTTCTCCTGTTGTGATGGCCGTGATTCTGTTGAGCGTGGACTGGCGGCTCGGTCTAGCCTCTATTGTTGGAGTGATTATAGCTTTTATCATTCAGAGTATCGCCTATGGCCGGGAAGGTGCCCAAAAAATGATGGATGAGTACCAGCACTCATTAGAAAACATGAACAACGCCGCAGTAGAATACATCCGTGGAATTTCAGTCGTCAAAGTATTCAAGCAGACCGTTTATTCCTTTCACCGGCTGCACGAAACCATCAAGGAATATACTTCCATAGTGATTCCCTACACGCTGAGCTGGGAAAACATGATGTCTTCTTTTATGACGATTATCAACCATATTTACCTTTTCCTTTTGCCAGTAGGGATTCTGATCGGCATGAATACCGGGAATTTTCAGGATTTTGTTTCACGCTTTATTTTTTACCTGGTATTCGTACCGTCCATTGCAGGCATTCTTTCCAAAATCATGTATGTCAACTCCGACGCCATGCGAATTGCTAATGGTGTAGAGGCAATGGATCAGATTCTGGCTGAGCCGGAATTGAAACAGCCGTCGATTCCTAAAACAACGGGCAAATATGATGTCAAATTTGAGAATGTGTCCTTCTCCTATGAGAAAGACAAAGAAAAACAGGCGATTTCCAATGTGAGTTTCCATGCGCGGCAAGGCGAGGTAACTGCGATTGTAGGACCTTCCGGTGGTGGAAAAAGTACGATTGCCCATCTCATCCCACGGTTTTTCGACGTGGATCAGGGTATTGTTTCCATTGGAGCGGTGGATATCCGGCAAATGGAAAGCCGCTATCTGATGGAACAGGTCAGCTTCGTGTTTCAGGACGTCTATCTGTTTAAACAGAGTATCCGTGATAATATCCGGCTTGGAAACCAGAATGCCAGCGATGAACAGATTCAGGCTGCAGCGAAAGCCGCCCAATGCCATGACTTTATCATGGCGCTGCCGAATGGTTATGATACGATTATCGGAGAACAGGGTATTCATTTAAGCGGCGGCGAGCAGCAGCGGATTGCTATCGCCCGTGCCATTGTGAAGGATGCCCCTATGGTAGTGCTGGACGAGGCAACCGCCTTCGCTGATCCTGAAAACGAGCATTTGATTCAAAAGGCGTTTGAAAAACTGATGCACGGGAAAACGGTGATTATCATCGCGCACCGGCTTTCCACAGTTCGTAACGCCGATCATATCATTGTGATGGATAACGGGCGTGTAGCAGAGGAAGGCAGCCATGATGCCCTCCTGCAAAAAGGCGGACGGTATGCGTCCATGTGGAAGACCTACAACGAAACAGCCAGTTGGACCATGGAAAAGGAGGTGCCGGTTAATGAATAAGAAAAAATCAACCTTTCAGGATGCACTGATGCTGACGGACAAAGGCTACCGAGATTTAAAGAAAGCGATTGCCGCCTGCACGCTGACGAATTTTTCCATGTTTATTCCGGCTATGGTGATGCTTCAGGTTGTTATGGAGCTTCTAAAGCCGTTTACCGGCGGAAGTATCTCATGGGCAAATATGTGGATTTATTTCGGACTCGGCATCATCGGCGCAGTAATCGTATTCCTCTGCAACAAAAACGACTATAAAAAGACCTATGTAGCCTCTTACATGGAAAGCGAAAATACAAGGATCGCTTTGGCCGAGCACATCCGCAAGCTGCCTATGAGCGTGTTTAATTCCAAAAACCTTTCGGAGCTTACGACAAATCTCATGGGCGATGTAGCTACTTCCGAACATGTACTGAGTCATGTGTATCCGCAGATTATCTCCAATGTGATTACGATTACGGTTGTCTGCATCATGTTTGCCTTCTACGACTGGCGTATGGCGCTCGCTATTTTTATTTCCGTGCCGGTTGCTTTCCTCATTATTTTTGCGAGCAGACGGATTCAGGAGCGGCTTGGGAAAAAGCATGCGCAGGCGAAACTGGAAGCCTCCGAACAGGTTCAGGAATACATAGAAGGAATTAAAGTGATTAAAGCCTGCAATCTGGACAGCCAGCAGTTTAAGGCGCTGGAAAAAGCGCTACGTACCATGAAAAACCTTGCGATTAAATTTGAATTTGGTTCCGGCGTTTTTGTGACAGGCGCGCAGATGCTCGTCCAATCCGGCATCGGGCTTACTGTGTTTGCGGGAACATCCCTACTCCTGAGCGGTAAAATCGAACTTGTCCCAATGCTGCTTTGTCTGTTGATCGTCACCCGAATTTATGGGCCGATTATCACGGAGCTCACCCTGCTTCCAGAACTGTTCTATCATCAGATTGCCATTCGCAGGATGAGAAGCCTGATGAATATTCAGCCGATGGAAGGCGATACTGAAAAACCGGTAAAGGAATATGATATCCAACTAAAAAATATCAGCTTCCGCTATAACCCGCAGGGCGAGGAAACCATAAAAAATGTGAATGCTACAATCCCAGCAGGCGCAATCACAGCTCTGGTTGGCCCCAGCGGAAGCGGCAAGAGTACGCTTTCCCGTCTGATTGCACGTTTCTGGGATGTTAATAAAGGACAGGTGGAAATCGGCGGCATTGACGTGAAAGAGCTTGATCCGGAACATCTGATGGAATACATGTCCTTTGTATTTCAGGATGTGGTACTTTTCAACGACACCGTTTACAACAACATAAAAATAGGAAATATGAATGCAACTGAAGAACAGGTGCTTGCAGCGGCAAAAGCTGCGCGCTGTGATGAGTTTATTGAAAAAATGCCAGATGGTTATCAGACTGTTCTGGGAGAAAACGGGAGTACCCTATCCGGCGGGGAACGGCAGCGCCTGTCCATTGCACGAGCTTTGCTAAAGGATGCGCCGATTGTTCTTTTGGATGAGGCAACAGCCAGCCTTGATCCGGAAAGCGAATCCAGTATCCAGCAGGCAATCGGCCGCTTAATACAGGGAAAAACCGTTCTTGTTATTGCACACAGACTCCGTACCATTGCAAAGGCCGACAAAATCATCGTGCTGGACGATGGTAAAGTCGTAGAACAAGGAACGCACAGTGAATTGATGGAGCAAAATGGGCTTTACAAAAGGCTGTATACCATTCAGCAGGAAAGCCTTGGTTGGAGCGTATAAATGTTTGCTATTATGTAAGCTGCCGATATTTTAATATTGAGTAACCTGCAAGCCGACTGGTATAATACAGTCGGCTTGTTTAGTTTTTCACAGAATCATCAGCAAATTTATTTATCTTTACAATATGGGAAAAATACCCTTGACAAATCTCGTCTCAAAAGAGGATTTTGGAAACCTATGCCAAACAGAATGGATTTTCTAATCTGCGCTGGTACACCGACGACGGTTATTCCGGTGCGAACTTTGTTGAGGTAAGATAACGTAACCTTTTTTGCAGAGGGCGTTATCTTACCTCTTTTTGATGTATGTTAGATAGCATAACTCTTTACGTCGGCTCCTATCTGTCTGAAATAGGAGATACTTTCGGTGGGCTTGTCGCCTGTATCAACTCTGCCGACAAAGCTATAAAAGATTTCGATTTTGCGGGTGTTCGTTTCCTTATCCAGTTCGTGAATAAGAATACGGTCAACAAATTCATGGACGTTTTCGTAGGTCAGTTCGGTAATGGCGGTGTACTTGCGTACCAGTGCAACAAACCTTTTCACGTCCGCGCTGCGCTCGGTGGCGTTGTCGATTTCCTGTGACAGCTCCGCAATCCTCCGGGTCAGCGTCTTTTTTTCTTCATCATAGCCGGAAGTCAAAAAAGCAAACTGTTCATCAGAAAGTTTCCCTAAAGCGTTGTCCTCATAGAGCTTGCGGAATAAGATATTCAGCTCGCTAATCCGGCTCTGTGCCTTGTCAAGCTCTTTCCGCTGCTGCGTCAGCGTCTTTTGTACTGCCTTTGCGCTGCACTCGTTGGCGGTTTCGATAAACTCCTGTTCATGCTCTTTCACATAGGACAGTACCCTTTGTAAATCAGCAAGGACAAGTTCTTTAAGGACGCTCTTTCGGATATAATGGGTAGTGCAAAGCTCGCCAGTCCTTATCCTGTTTCGGTACTTGCCGCAAGTGTAGGCGTGTTTGCGTTCCAGTGTCCCGGCTCCCTGTTGCAGATACATTTTATAGCCGCAGTCCCCACAAAAGAGAAGTCCCGAAAACAGGTCAATTTCATCAACCTTTGTAGGGCGGTGTTTGGTGGCAATCCGTTTCTGTGCAAGCTCAAAGGTTTCTTCATCAATCAAAGGTTCGTGTGTGTTGGGGAAAAAGTAACGCTTTTCCTCCGGGTTCTTCTTCGTCTTTTTTGATTTGTAAGATACCTTGTAGCTTTTGCCTGTAATGGTATGCCCCAAATACTCTTTACG
>SKED01001594.1_pt1 | contig 18990 bp, 16 predicted proteins | sample 4826651 | NCBI WGS metagenome assembly SKED01 (sample SAMN11008818, study PRJNA524170) | human gut metagenome | biome: Human fecal sample; material: Feces; isolation source: fecal sample from pouch patient p19 | host: Homo sapiens | place: Israel: Tel-Aviv | collected 2016-06-28
CGGCGAGCAGGCGGCACGTACCGCAGCTGCGGCTGACCGTACCGGTCACGCACTGCTGCACACGCTTTATCAACAGAACCTGAAAAACCACACGACTATTTTCTCCGAGTGGTATGCGCTGGATCTGGTGAAAAACGCCGATGGCGCCGTTGTAGGTTGTACCGCGCTGTGTATTGAAACCGGTGAAGTGGTCTACTTCAAAGCGCGTGCTACCGTGCTGGCGACCGGCGGTGCAGGCCGTATTTATCAATCTACCACCAACGCCCACATCAACACCGGTGACGGCGTAGGTATGGCTATCCGCGCCGGCGTACCGGTGCAGGATATGGAAATGTGGCAGTTCCACCCAACCGGCATTGCCGGTGCGGGCGTGCTGGTAACAGAAGGCTGCCGTGGTGAAGGGGGTTACCTGCTGAACAAACACGGCGAGCGCTTCATGGAGCGTTATGCCCCGAATGCGAAAGACCTGGCGGGTCGTGACGTGGTGGCGCGTTCCATCATGATCGAAATCCGTGAAGGCCGCGGCTGTGACGGCCCATGGGGTCCACACGCGAAGCTGAAACTCGACCATCTGGGTAAAGAGGTTCTGGAATCACGTCTGCCAGGCATTCTGGAGCTGTCTCGTACCTTCGCGCACGTCGATCCAGTGAAAGAGCCCATCCCGGTAATCCCAACCTGTCACTACATGATGGGCGGTATTCCGACCAAAGTGACCGGCCAGGCGCTGACCGTGAACGAGCAGGGTGAAGACGTTGTTATCCCGGGCCTGTTTGCCGTCGGTGAAATTGCCTGCGTATCCGTACACGGTGCAAACCGTCTGGGCGGGAACTCCCTGCTTGACCTGGTGGTATTTGGTCGTGCGGTAGGTCTGCATCTGCAAGAGTCTATTGCCGAGCAGGGTGCGCTGCGTGATGCCACCGACGATGAAATTGATGCGTCGCTTGAGCGTCTGAACCGCTGGAACGGCAACCGTAATGGTGAAGATCCGGTGGAAATCCGCAAAGCGCTGCAGGAATGTATGCAGCACAACTTCTCGGTATTCCGTGAAGGGGATGCGATGGCCAAAGGTCTTGAGCAGCTGAAAGCGATCCGCGAGCGTCTGAAAAATGCCCGTCTGGATGACACTTCCAGCGAGTTCAACACCCAGCGCGTTGAGTGCCTGGAACTGGATAACCTGATGGAAACGGCGTATGCAACGGCTGTTTCTGCCAACTTCCGTACCGAAAGCCGTGGCGCGCATAGCCGCTTCGACTTCCCGGATCGTGACGATGAAAACTGGCTGTGCCATTCCCTGTATCTGCCAGAGTCGGAATCCATGACGCGTCGTAGCGTCAATATGGAACCGAAACTGCGTCCGGCGTTCCCGCCGAAGATTCGTACTTACTAATGCGGAGACAGGATAATGAAACTCGAATTCTCAGTTTATCGTTATAACCCGGATGTAGATGATGCTCCGCGTATGCAGGATTACACCCTGGAAGCGGAAGAAGGCCGTGACATGATGCTGCTGGATGCCTTAATCCAGCTGAAAGAAAAAGATCCGACACTGTCGTTCCGTCGCTCATGCCGTGAAGGCGTTTGTGGCTCTGACGGTGTGAACATGAACGGTAAAAATGGTCTGGCCTGCATCACGCCAATTTCAGCGTTGCAGCGCGCGGGTCAGAAAATTGTTATCCGTCCTTTGCCAGGTCTGCCAGTCGTTCGTGATTTGGTGGTAGACATGGGGCAATTCTATGCACAATATGAGAAGATTAAGCCTTACTTATTGAATAATGGGCAAAATCCACCGGCTCGTGAGCACTTACAGTCTCCTGAGCAGCGTGAAAAACTCGATGGTTTGTACGAGTGTATTCTCTGTGCATGTTGCTCGACCTCTTGCCCGTCGTTCTGGTGGAACCCGGACAAGTTTATCGGCCCGGCCGGTCTGCTGGCTGCCTATCGCTTCCTGATCGATAGCCGCGACACCGAAACCGACAGTCGTCTGGAAGGACTGAGTGATGCTTTCAGCGTATTCCGCTGCCATAGCATCATGAACTGCGTCAGTGTATGTCCTAAGGGACTGAACCCGACGCGCGCCATCGGCCATATTAAGTCGATGCTGCTGCAGCGCAGTGCATAAGTAACAGGAGGGGAGCGTTGTTCCCCTCACCCTGACCCTCTCCTGACAGGAGAGGGGATAAAATGTAGGAAACCTCTAAAAACTGCCCCGAGGTGCAGACAGTTTTTAAAGGTTCCTTCGCGAGCCCAAGACAACATAAGAGCTCGCAAGTGAACCCCGGCACGTACGTGTTGTACGTGGTAGTTTCTACGGCGAAAGTAAGCATAAAAATGCTTAAGGGATCACGATGCAGAACGGCGCAATGAAAGCCTGGCTGGACTCTTCTTACCTCTCTGGTTCAAACCAGAGCTGGATAGAACAGCTCTATGAAGACTTCTTAACCGATCCTGACTCAGTGGACGCAAACTGGCGTTCCATGTTCCAGCAGTTACCTGGCACTGGAGTCAAACCGGATCAATTCCATTCCAAAACACGTGATTATTTCCGTCGTCTGGCGAAGGATGCCTCACGTTACTCTTCTGCGATTTCCGACCCTGACACCAATGCGAAGCAGGTTAAAGTCCTGCAGCTTATCAACGCTTATCGCTTCCGTGGTCACCAGCATGCGAATCTCGATCCGCTGGGACTGTGGAAACAAGATCGTGTGGCGGATCTCGATCCGGCGTATCACGATCTGACCGAGGCCGATTTCCAGGAAAGCTTTAACGTAGGTTCCTTTGCCATCGGCAAAGACACGATGAAGTTGGGCGAGCTGATTGACGCGCTCAAGCAAACCTACTGCGGCTCCATCGGCGCGGAATATATGCATATCACCTCTACAGAAGAGAAACGCTGGATCCAGCAGCGCATCGAATCTGTGGCGGGCCACGCGAATTTCTCTGCTGAAGAGAAAAAACGCTTCCTCAGCGAACTGACCGCAGCAGAAGGCCTTGAACGCTATCTGGGCGCGAAATTCCCGGGTGCGAAACGCTTCTCGCTGGAAGGCGGCGACGCGCTGGTACCTATGCTGAAAGAGCTGATTCGTCACGCGGGCAAAAGCGGTACCCGTGAAGTGGTGCTGGGTATGGCGCACCGCGGTCGTCTGAACGTACTGGTCAACGTGCTGGGTAAAAAACCGCAGGACCTGTTCGACGAATTCGCGGGCAAACATAAAGAACACCTCGGCACCGGTGACGTGAAGTACCACATGGGCTTCTCGTCTGATATCGAAACCGAAGGCGGTCTGGTTCACCTGGCGCTGGCGTTTAACCCGTCACACCTGGAAATCGTGAGCCCGGTGGTTATCGGTTCTGTGCGTGCGCGTCTGGATCGTCTGGACGAGCCGAGCAGCAACAAAGTTCTGCCAATCACCATTCACGGTGACGCGGCGGTCACAGGGCAGGGCGTGGTTCAGGAAACGCTGAACATGTCCAAGGCGCGTGGTTACGAAGTGGGCGGTACCGTTCGCATTGTTATCAACAACCAGGTGGGCTTCACGACCTCTAACCCACTGGATGCGCGTTCTACCCCGTACTGCACCGACATCGGTAAGATGGTTCAGGCGCCAATCTTCCACGTTAACGCGGATGACCCTGAAGCCGTGGCGTTCGTTACCCGTCTGGCGCTGGACTACCGTAACACCTTCAAACGCGATGTGTTCATCGACCTGTTCTGCTACCGCCGTCATGGCCACAACGAAGCTGACGAGCCAAGTGCAACGCAGCCGCTGATGTATCAGAAAATCAAAAAACACCCGACGCCACGCAAAATCTATGCTGACAAGCTGGAAGGCGACAACGTGACGACGCTGGAAGATGCGACCGAAATGGTCAACCTCTACCGCGACGCGCTGGATGCGGGTGAATGCGTAGTGAAAGAGCTGCGCCCGATGAACATGCACTCCTTTACCTGGTCGCCGTACCTCAACCACGAGTGGGATGAGAGCTACCCGAATAAGGTAGAGATGAAGCGCCTGCAGGAGCTGGCTAAACGTATCAGCACCGTACCAGACGCTATCGAGATGCAGTCTCGCGTAGCGAAAATTTATGCTGACCGTCAATCAATGGCGGCGGGCGAGAAGCTGTTCGACTGGGGCGGGGCGGAAACACTGGCTTACGCAACGCTGGTTGATGAAGGCATTCCTGTTCGTCTGTCCGGTGAAGATGCGGGCCGTGGCACCTTCTTCCACCGTCACGCGGTAGTTCACAACCAGACTAACGGTTCAACCTATACTCCGCTGCAGCATGTCCATAACGGTCAGGGTCAGTTCAAGGTATGGGACTCCGTCCTGTCTGAAGAAGCGGTACTGGCATTCGAATACGGCTACGCCACCGCGGAACCGCGCACCCTGACTATCTGGGAAGCGCAGTTCGGTGACTTCGCCAACGGTGCCCAGGTCGTTATCGACCAGTTCATCTCGTCCGGCGAGCAGAAATGGGGCCGTATGTGTGGCCTGGTGATGCGGCTGCCACACGGATACGAAGGTCAGGGTCCGGAGCACTCCTCTGCTCGTCTGGAACGTTATCTGCAGCTCTGCGCTGAGCAGAACATGCAGGTCTGCGTGCCGTCTACTCCGGCTCAGGTCTACCACATGCTGCGTCGTCAGGCGCTGCGCGGTATGCGCCGTCCGCTGGTGGTCATGTCGCCAAAATCCCTGCTGCGCCACCCGCTGGCGGTGTCCAGCCTGGACGAACTGGCGAACGGCACCTTCCTGCCTGCCATCGGTGAGGTTGACGAACTGGATCCGCAGGCCGTTAAGCGTGTTGTGATGTGTTCTGGTAAGGTTTATTACGACCTGCTGGAACAGCGCCGTAAGAACGACCAGAAAGATGTCGCCATCGTGCGTATCGAACAGCTTTATCCATTCCCGCACCAGGCGGTGCAGGAAGCGTTGAAACCGTATGCTCACGTGCATGATTTTGTCTGGTGCCAGGAAGAGCCGCTCAACCAGGGCGCCTGGTACTGCAGTCAGCATCATTTCCGTGAAGTCATTCCATTTGGGTCTGCCCTGCGTTATGCAGGTCGCCCGGCCTCCGCCTCTCCGGCGGTAGGGTATATGTCCGTTCACCAGAAGCAGCAACAAGATCTGGTCAATGACGCGCTGAACGTCGATTAATTAAAGGATACATAATGAGTAGCGTAGATATTCTTGTTCCCGACCTGCCTGAGTCCGTAGCAGATGCGACCGTCGCCACCTGGCACAAAAAACCGGGCGATAGCGTTAAGCGCGATGAAGTGCTGGTAGAAATCGAAACTGACAAAGTGGTACTGGAAGTACCGGCTTCAGCGGATGGCATTCTGGATGCAGTCCTGGAAGACGAAGGGACAACCGTAACCTCCCGTCAGATCCTGGGTCGCCTGCGTGAAGGCAACAGCGCGGGCAAAGAGTCCAGCGCGAAGTCTGACGAAAAAGCGTCTACCCCAGCCCAGCGTCAGCAGGCCTCTCTGGAAGAGCAAACTAACGACGCGCTCAGCCCGGCGATCCGTCGCCTGCTGGCCGAGCACAACCTGGATGCGGCTGCCATTAAAGGCACCGGTGTCGGTGGTCGTCTGACCCGTGAAGATATCGAGAAGCACCTGGCGAAAGCCCCTGCTCAGGCAGAAGCTAAAGCGCCAGCAGCGGCAGCGGCGCCGGCAGCACAGCCTGCGTTGGGTGCCCGTAGCGAAAAACGCGTGCCGATGACTCGCCTGCGTAAGCGTGTGGCTGAGCGTCTGCTGGAAGCGAAAAACTCCACCGCGATGCTGACCACCTTCAACGAAGTGAATATGAAGCCAATCATGGACCTGCGTAAGCAGTACGGTGACGCGTTTGAAAAACGTCACGGTATCCGTCTGGGCTTTATGTCCTTCTACGTGAAAGCGGTTGTTGAAGCGCTGAAACGCTACCCGGAAGTTAACGCCTCTATCGATGGCGATGACGTGGTTTATCACAACTACTTCGACGTCAGCATGGCAGTCTCTACGCCACGTGGTCTGGTTACCCCGGTTCTGCGTGATGTCGATACTCTGGGTATGGCTGACATCGAGAAAAAGATTAAAGAGCTGGCTGTAAAAGGTCGCGACGGCAAGCTGACCGTAGACGATCTGACCGGTGGTAACTTCACTATTACCAACGGCGGTGTTTTCGGTTCACTGATGTCTACCCCGATCATCAACCCGCCGCAGAGCGCGATCCTGGGTATGCATGCCATTAAAGATCGTCCAATGGCGGTAGACGGCAAAGTGGAGATCCTGCCAATGATGTATCTGGCACTCTCTTACGATCACCGTCTGATCGACGGCCGCGAGTCCGTGGGCTTCCTGGTTGCCATTAAAGAGCTGCTGGAAGATCCAACGCGTCTGCTGCTGGACGTCTAGTTTTAGCAGTCTTGCCCGGCGGCGCGTTGTCTGCCGGGCCTACAAAAGCACTACCTAACGATTACCTGAAGGATGGATAGAACACATGAACTTACATGAATATCAGGCCAAACAGCTGTTTGCCCGGTATGGCTTACCGGCTCCGGTGGGTTATGCCTGTACTACCCCGCGTGAAGCAGAAGAAGCCGCATCTAAAATCGGTTCCGGCCCTTGGGTAGTTAAGTGTCAGGTTCACGCTGGTGGCCGTGGTAAAGCGGGCGGTGTGAAGGTTGTTAAGAGTAAAGAAGAGATTCGTGCGTTTGCTGAACATTGGCTCGGCAAGCGTCTGGTAACGTACCAGACAGATGCGAACGGTCAGCCTGTCAACCAGATCCTGGTTGAAGCTGCAACTGACATCGCGAAAGAACTGTACCTGGGCGCGGTTGTTGACCGTAGCTCCCGTCGTGTGGTGTTCATGGCGTCTACCGAAGGCGGCGTGGAAATCGAGAAAGTGGCAGAAGAGACGCCACACCTGATCCACAAAGTGGCGATCGATCCGCTGGCAGGCCCAATGCCTTACCAGGGCCGTGAGCTGGCGTTCAAACTGGGTCTGGAAGGCAAGCTGGTTCAGCAGTTCACCAAGATCTTCATGGGTCTGGCCACCATCTTCCTGGAGCGCGACCTGGCGCTGATCGAGATCAACCCGCTGGTCATCACCACTCAGGGCGACCTGATCTGCCTCGACGGCAAACTGGGCGCTGACGGCAACGCACTGTTCCGCCAGCCGGATCTGCGTGAAATGCGCGACCAGTCTCAGGAAGACCCGCGTGAAGCGCAGGCTGCACAGTGGGAACTGAACTACGTGGCGCTGGATGGCAACATCGGCTGCATGGTTAACGGCGCAGGCCTGGCGATGGGCACCATGGACATCGTTAAGCTGCACGGCGGTGAGCCTGCAAACTTCCTCGACGTGGGCGGTGGCGCAACCAAAGAGCGTGTAACCGAAGCGTTCAAAATCATCCTCTCTGATGACAACGTCAAAGCCGTGCTGGTTAACATCTTCGGCGGTATCGTGCGTTGCGACCTGATCGCAGACGGTATCATCGGTGCGGTAGAAGAAGTGGGTGTTAACGTCCCGGTTGTGGTGCGTCTGGAAGGTAACAACGCTGAACTCGGCGCGAAAAAACTGGCTGACAGCGGCCTGAATATTATTGCAGCGAAAAGTCTGACGGATGCAGCTCAGCAGGTTGTTGCCGCAGTGGAGGGGAAATAATGTCAGTTTTAATTAATAAAGATACCAAGGTTATCTGCCAGGGCTTCACCGGTAGCCAGGGGACTTTCCACTCCGAACAGGCGATTGCCTACGGCACGCAGATGGTTGGCGGCGTAACGCCAGGTAAAGGCGGCACCACGCACCTGGGCCTGCCGGTATTCAACACCGTGCGCGAAGCGGTTGAAGCGACGGGCGCGACCGCGACCGTTATCTACGTTCCGGCTCCGTTCTGCAAAGACTCGATTCTGGAAGCGATTGACGCGGGCATCAAGCTCATCATCACCATCACCGAAGGTATCCCGACGCTGGATATGCTGACCGTGAAAGTGAAGCTGGATGAAGCTGGCGTGCGCATGATCGGCCCGAACTGCCCGGGCGTTATCACCCCAGGCGAATGCAAAATCGGCATCATGCCGGGTCACATTCACAAACCGGGTAAAGTGGGTATCGTCTCCCGTTCCGGTACGCTGACCTATGAAGCGGTTAAGCAGACTACCGACTACGGTTTCGGCCAGTCCACCTGTGTGGGCATCGGTGGTGACCCCATCCCAGGTTCTAACTTCATTGATATCCTGAAAATGTTCCAGGAAGATCCGCAGACCGAAGCGATCGTGATGATCGGTGAGATCGGCGGTAGCGCAGAAGAAGAAGCGGCTGCGTATATCAAAGAACATGTGACCAAGCCGGTTGTCGGTTATATCGCAGGTGTGACAGCGCCGAAAGGTAAGCGTATGGGTCACGCAGGCGCGATTATCGCAGGTGGTAAAGGTACGGCTGATGAGAAATTCGCCGCGCTGGAAGCCGCAGGCGTGAAAACCGTTCGCAGCCTGGCGGATATCGGCGAAGCACTGAAATCCATCATTAAGTAAATCCTCTCTGCTCCCTGTAAAAGGGAGCGTTGAAGTAATAAGTGTCCGTTTCGACATGGTTGGCCGCTGTAAAGCGGCCTTTTTTAATGCCTGCGTTTCGCGACCAGCGTGAATTTGTAATCGTCGCTGTTAAACACGTTACGGCTGTATTCAAACACCCGCCCATCCTTCAGAAAGCCGCGTGACACCTTTTCCAGTATCGGTTTTGCCGGATCCAGCGCCAGCGCGTCGATCGCCTCCTGTGAGGGCATGATCGGAACCAGTTCCTGTTCACTGCGATCGATAACCATCTTCTTGACCTGTTCGATGTAGTGATATTTGGAATTTTCCATCACCTCCCAGGTGAGGTCGGCGAACATCGCCAGCGGCATCCACGTCTCTTCCAGATTCACCGGTTTTTGCTTAATAAAGCGCACCCGTTTGACATGCCACACTTTGTCATCCGGGCGAATGTTTAGCGTCTCAGCCAGTTTCACATCCGCTTTGATCACTTCGAATGTTTTTACGTCGCTGTGGGTATCGACGTTTCGGTCCGCCAGTTTTTCATAAAAGCCGGTAAGCTGATAAATATCGTAATTGACGCGCTCCTCTCTCACATAGGAGCCGCTGCCCTGAATGCTCTCGATAATCTGCTCTTCAGTGAGGAGCTTCAGTGCCTGCCTCACCGTGACGCGACTGACGCTAAATGTCTCCTGCAGGCTGGATTCCGTCGGTAACGCATCACCGGGTTTTAACTCACCGGCGGTAATTTTCTCGCGAAGCGCATCCGCTATCTGCCGGTACATCGGTTTATTGCCCATGTCGTCTGCCTTCTAATACCTTTTCACGGAATTATGCCTCCAGCACAGAATTTGTAAATAATACAAATTAAATACAAATTATCGGTGTTAGTGAAAATGATTACATAAAGGTATCAGTTCGTCTGTCACAATCGATCCTGAACAATTACCCTTGAGTGTGAGGATCCTGATGAACCTGACGACCCTGACCCATCCCGACGCTGTCTGCGTGCAGGCGCAGTACACCAGTCGTTATGAAGCAATACGCCAGCTCACGATGCGGCTGGTGACGCTCGGCAAAATTACCGACGGCAATGCGTTTTTAACCGAAGTCTTTCATCGGGAATCGCTAGGCCCTACCGCGCTCGGCGAAGGGCTGGCAGTCCCGCATGGTAAATCAGCGGTGGTGAAAGAGGCGGCTTTTGCCGTAGCCACCCTGTGTGAACCGCTGAACTGGGAAGGCGTGGATGGCCCGGAAAATGTCGAGCTGATTTTCCTGCTTGCCATTCCGCTGGCTGAAGCTGGCTCAACCCATATCCAGGTGCTGACGGAACTCACTTCTCGTCTGGCGGATGAAACTCTTCGGGCGCGCGTCATGGCGGCTACCACGGCAGCAGCGCTACTCGCCGCGCTGGACGATGCGCCACAGGAAGATGGCGTTGTCGCGTTCGTGGATGCGCCAACCATCGTTTGTGTAACTGCATGCCCCGCCTGCGCAATGGCGCTCTTGCGGTGGAATTTGAGGTCACTCTCAGCCATAACAGCAGGCGTGTAGATGTTGTGGCGCGTCTGGATAATCAGGCTGACGATCACCGGGTCCGCGTGCTTATCCCGACGCCGTTTATGACGGAGCAGGTACTGTCAGATACGCAGTTTGGCTCCATAACGCGCCCGGTTCGCGATGACGCGATGGCTAACTGGCAAGAAGAGGGCTGGAAAGAAGCACCGGTTCCCGTCTGGAATTTACTTAACTACGCCGTGCTGCAGCAGGAACGAAACGGGCTCGCCCTGTTCACAGAAGGGTTACGCGAATTTGAAGTGGTGGGGGAGGCGGAAAAAGCGTTTGCTCTGACCCTTCTACGCGGTGTGGGCGTGCTGGGAAAGGAAGATTTGCTGTTACGCCCGGGCCGGCCGTCCGGCATAAAAATGGCCGTTCCGGACTCGCAGCTTCGGGGTCGGCTCGATTGCCGTTTTAGCCTTCTGAGTTTTAGCGGCTCTCCCGAGAACGCCGGCGTTGCTCAGCAGGCAAAAGCGTGGCTTACCCCCGTCCAGTGTTATAACAAAATCCCCTGGGATGCCATGAAACTTAACCGTGCGCCGTTCAGCACGCCGGACAGATACAGCCTGCTGACCCTTTCGCCGACAGGCTGTGTTATGAGCGCGATAAAAAAGGCGGAGGGTCGGGACGCGCTTATCCTTCGTCTGTTCAATCCGTCGGAATCTGTGTCCTGTGATGCCTCTTTATCGTGGAATCAGGCCCTTAAAGGCTGTTGCGAGACGGATTTAAAAGAACAGGTGCTGGCAGGCAGGGGAGAAGAAAAGGGCATTACGGGCCTGTTCAGGCCAGGGCAATCGCGGACTTTTAGCCTGAAAACGGAAAGGTAGCGTCTGAAGTGAACAAAAGGCTGCGCGCAGGGCAGCCTTTTTTATTGAATAGTCACATTGTGGTGTTAATTTTAAGCGTGTGGCAGGTAAAATAAATGTAATTATCTGCGGCTGTCGTCGCACAATGGAAAAAAAACGCGCTGACGACTACCTTTATACGTTAACGCGAATGTAAAGATGCGTTGTTCTTCAGCGTTAAAATAAATCACGTCTGTTTATATTCTTTCTTGTTTTGATAACTCAAAATATCTCGTCGTACACATAGCACTAACAAGTTTTTTACCATTTACACCACATTTAAACATGGTTAACAGAAACGGTGTTTTTTGATTTAAATCAAAGTTTAATCCTTGGAAAAAGGTGTCGAAAGGCGGTAAATTGTCCCCGATCAAAATGGCTGAAAAGTGGTAATTTTGCTATAAATTGATCGCCGTCGAAAAACGTAAATGTGATTCAATAAAAACCTGTTTATTGTAAGGGTTTTGCAGCGTATTATATTTGCGGGATCAATTTGAGTTTTTTATTAACGTATTTGTAACCTATCGTCATTGCTTTTATCCTTTCTCAGGCTAAGCGCGACGACATGGATGCGAATAATTTGTATTGGGGCATGTGTGTGAATCCTTTTCTAACAGGGTTCACTCTCGGAGTCTTCATGCGATGAGCAAGGAGTCATGATGTTAGATATAGTCGAACTGTCGCGCTTACAGTTTGCCTTGACCGCGATGTACCACTTCCTGTTTGTGCCACTAACGCTCGGTATGGCGTTCCTGCTGGCCATCATGGAAACGGTCTACGTCCTTTCCGGCAAACAGATTTATAAAGATATGACCAAGTTCTGGGGCAAGTTGTTTGGTATCAACTTTGCACTGGGCGTGGCTACCGGTTTGACCATGGAGTTCCAGTTCGGGACTAACTGGTCTTACTATTCTCACTACGTTGGGGATATCTTCGGTGCGCCGCTGGCCATTGAAGGTCTGATGGCCTTCTTCCTCGAATCCACCTTTGTAGGTCTGTTCTTCTTCGGTTGGGACCGTCTGGGCAAGGTCCAGCATATGGCGGTGACCTGGCTGGTGGCACTCGGTTCGAACCTGTCCGCACTGTGGATCCTGGTCGCGAACGGCTGGATGCAGAACCCTATCGCGTCTGATTTCAACTTCGAAACCATGCGTATGGAGATGGTCAGCTTTGCCGAGCTGGTGCTGAACCCGGTCGCACAGGTTAAATTCGTTCACACCGTGGCGTCTGGCTATGTGTGCGGCGCGATGTTTGTACTGGGCATCAGCTCTTACTACATGCTGCGTGGTCGTGACTTCGCGTTTGCTAAGCGCTCCTTTGCTATCGCTGCAAGCTTCGGTATGGCTGCAATCCTCTCTGTTATCGTGCTGGGTGATGAATCCGGTTACGAAATGGGTGACGTGCAGAAAACCAAACTGGCCGCTATCGAAGCCGAATGGGAAACCCAACCCGCGCCTGCTGCCTTTACTCTGTTCGGTGTTCCTGACCAGGATGCACAGGAAAACCGCTTCGCCATTCAAATTCCTTACGCGCTCGGCATCATTGCCACCCGCTCCGTTGACAAGCAGGTGACGGGTCTGAAAGAGCTGATGGTGCAGCATGAAGGCCGTATCCGTAACGGTATGAAAGCTTACGCGCTGCTGGAGCAGCTGCGTGCGGGTTCTACCGACCAGGCCGTGCGTGACCAGTTCAACGATGTGAAGAAAGATCTGGGTTACGGTCTGCTGCTGAAACGCTATACCCCGAACGTCTCCGACGCGACGGAAGCGCAAATCCAGATGGCGACCAAAGACTCCATTCCACGCGTGGCGCCACTGTACTTCGCATTCCGTATCATGGTGGGCTGCGGCATCATCATGCTACTGATCATTGCGGCGTCCTTCTGGTCCGTGATTCGTAACCGCATCGGTGAGAAAAAATGGCTGCTGCGTACCGCGCTGTATGGTATCCCACTGCCGTGGATTGCTATCGAATCCGGCTGGTTTGTTGCGGAATATGGCCGTCAGCCATGGGCGATCGGTGAGGTGCTGCCAACGGCGGTAGCGAACTCCTCTCTGACTGCAGGCGATCTGATCTTCTCCATGCTGCTGATTTGTGGTCTGTACACCCTGTTCCTGGTGGCTGAACTGTTCCTGATGTTCAAGTTCGCGCGCCTTGGCCCAAGCAGCCTGAAAACCGGTCGCTATCACTACGAGCAGTCCGGTGCGACTACTCAGCCGGCACGCTAAGACAGGAGTCATCAAATGATCGATTATGAAGTATTGCGTTTTATCTGGTGGCTGCTGGTCGGTATTCTGCTGATCGGTTTCGCAGTCACTGACGGTTTCGACATGGGGGTGGGGATGCTCACCCGTTTCCTCGGTCGTAATGACACCGAGCGTCGAATCATGATTAACTCCATCGCCCCGCACTGGGACGGTAACCAGGTGTGGCTGATCACCGCAGGCGGCGCGCTGTTCGCTGCCTGGCCGATGGTCTATGCGGCTGCGTTCTCCGGTTTCTATGTGGCGATGATTCTGGTGCTGGCTTCTTTATTCTTCCGTCCGGTTGGTTTCGACTACCGTTCCAAGATTGAAGACACCCGCTGGCGCAACATGTGGGACTGGGGCATCTTCATTGGTAGCTTCGTTCCACCGCTGGTGATTGGCGTGGCGTTCGGTAACCTGCTGCAGGGTGTACCGTTCCACATCGATGAATACATGCGTCTTTACTACACCGGTAACTTCTTCCAGCTGCTTAATCCGTTTGGTCTGCTGGCAGGCGTGGTGAGTGTGGCAATGATCATTACTCAGGGTGCGACCTATCTGCAGATGCGTACCGTAGGTGAACTGCATCTTCGCTCTCGTGCAACGGCGCAGGTTGCTGCGCTTATTACTCTGGTGTGCTTCGCACTGGCCGGCGTATGGGTGATGTACGGTATCGACGGTTATGTCATTACGTCTGCAATTAACCACACGGCACCGTCTAACCCGCTGACGAAAGAAGTGGCACGACAGGCTGGCGCGTGGCTGGTGAACTTCAACAATATGCCTGTTCTTTGGGCTATTCCGGCACTGGGTGTGTTGCTGCCGCTGCTGACGATACTGACGTCACGTCTGGAAAAAGGTGCCCTGGCATTTGTATTTTCCTCACTGACGCTGGCGTGCATTATTCTGACTGCGGGTATCGCGATGTTCCCATTCGTCATGCCGTCCAGCACGATGATGAATGCAAGCCTGACCATGTGGGATGCAACGTCCAGCCAGCTGACGCTTAACCTGATGACGTATGTTGCTTGCGTGTTCGTACCGATTATCCTGCTGTACACCGCCTGGTGTTACTGGAAAATGTTCGGTCGTATCACGAAAGAAGATATTGAAAGCAACACTCATTCTCTGTACTAAGTAAGGAGCTGAATATGTGGTATTTCGCATGGATTTTAGGGACGCTTCTTGCCTGTGCATTTGGTGTCATTACTGCCCTGGCGCTTGAGCACGTCGAAGCGTCTAAAGCAGGTGAAGACAAACACTAATGAACATTATCGCGACGCTTTACGCGGTAATGGATAAGCGCCCGTTAAGGGCGCTTTCTTTAGTGATGGCATTACTGCTGGCAGGTTGTATCTTCTGGGACCCTTCGCGCTTTGCAGCGAAGACCAGCGAGCTTGAGATCTGGCACGGCTTCCTCATTATGTGGGCGGTGTGCGCAGGTGTGATCCACGGCGTAGGCTTTCGTCCGAAAGCGGTGCACTGGCAGGGGATTTTCTGCCCACTTATCGCCGATCTGGTGCTTCTCGCTGGCTTGATTTTCTTCTTCTTCTGAATAAGAAATGTCCGTTAATGATATGGGCTTACCCTGGCCCATAAAAATTTACTCTCCGTTTACTTTCTCCCATTCCAAACCATCTTTCCCGCGCGTATAGTAGCGAAGTTTAAAAGCTCTAACTTTTGTTGCATTACCGGGATGTAAAGTGAATACAACGCTGTTTCGATGGCCGGTTCGTGTCTATTACGAAGATACCGATGCCGGGGGTGTGGTTTACCACGCCAGCTACGTTGCTTTTTATGAACGGGCACGCACAGAGATGCTGCGCCATCATCACTTTAGTCAACAGGAGCTGTTGGCTGAGCGAGTTGCCTTCGTGGTTCGCAAGATGACGCTTGAGTATTTTGCGCCTGCCAGACTCGACGATATGCTCGAAGTCCAAACTGAAATTACATCAATGCGCGGAACCTCAATGGTTTTCACGCAGCGGATAGTCAATGCAGAAAATACGGTACTGAACTCAGCTGAAGTCCTGATCGTCTGTGTTGATCCAACCATAATGAAGCCTCGTGCGCTTCCTAAGTCTATTGTCGCGGAGTTTAAGCAGTGACTGACATGAATATCCTTGATTTGTTCCTGAAGGCAAGCCTTCTGGTTAAACTTATCATGTTGATTTTGATTGGTTTTTCAATCGCATCCTGGGCCATCATCATCCAGAGAACGCGTATCCTCAATGCGGCTGGCCGTGAAGCAGAAGCGTTTGAAGATAAGTTCTGGTCGGGTATTGAGCTTTCTCGTCTGTATCAGGAAAGCCAGGGACGCCGTGATAACCTCGTAGGCTCCGAACAGATTTTCTATAGCGGATTCAAAGAGTTTGCTCGTTTGCATCGCGCAAACAGCCACGCGCCTGAAGCGGTTGTGGAAGGTGCCTCGCGTGCGATGCGTATCTCCATGAATCGCGAGCTGGAAAACCTTGAAACGCATATTCCTTTCCTGGGAACCGTTGGTTCCATCAGCCCGTATATCGGTCTGTTTGGTACGGTCTGGGGGATTATGCACGCCTTTATCGCCCTGGGGGCGGTGAAGCAGGCGACGTTGCAGATGGTTGCCCCGGGTATTGCAGAAGCACTGATTGCGACCGCTATCGGTCTGTTTGCGGCGATCCCGGCGGTTATGGCTTACAACCGTCTGAACCAGCGCGTGAATAAACTGGAACTGAACTACGACAACTTTATGGAAGAGTTCACCGCGATTCTGCACCGTCAGGCGTTTACCAGTACCGAGAGTAACAAGGGGTAAACCATGGCCAGATCGCGTGGACGAAATCGTCGCGAGCTCAAGTCCGAAATCAATATCGTTCCACTGCTGGACGTTCTGTTGGTACTGCTGCTGATCTTCATGGCGACAGCACCCATCATTACCCAGAGCGTGGAGGTTGATCTGCCGGATGCGACAGAATCACAGGCGGTAAGCACCAATGACGATCCTCCGGTCATCATTGAGGTTTCCGGTGTAGGGCAATACAGCGTAGTGGTAGAAAAAGATCGTATGGATCAACTGCCACCTGAGCAGGTTATTGCTGAAGCGCAGCGACGCCTGGAGTCAAATCCGAAAACGGTCTTCTTAATCGGTGGCGCGAAAGACGTACCATACGATGAAATTATTAAAGCGCTGAACTTGCTACATAGCGCGGGCGTTAAGTCAGTTGGCTTAATGACTCAGCCTATTTGATCATCTGCGTAGTTTTTGGGAACCGATAGTGTCAAAGGCAACCGAACAGAACGACAAGCTTAAGCGAGCGATAATCGTCTCCGCAGTGCTGCACGTTATTCTTTTTGCAGTGCTGATCTGGAGTTCGTTCGACGAGCACATTGATGCATCATCGGGCGGCGGTGGAGGCTCTTCCATTGACGCCGTCATGGTGGATCCCGGTGCGGTAGTGCAGAACTATAACCGCGAGCAACAGCAGAAGGCGAGTGCAAAACGGGCTGAAGAGCAGCGTGAAAAACAGGCGCAACAGCAAGCGGAAGAACTGCGTGAAAAGCAGGCCGCTGAGCAGGAGCGACTGAAGCAGCTTGAGAAAGAACGTTTGCAGGCGCAGGAAGCGGCGAAAGAGCAGGCGGAACAGCAGAAGCAAGCTGAAGAGGCCGCGAAGAAAGCTCAGGAACAGCAGAAGCAGGCGGAAGAGGCGGCAGCCAAAGCCGCGGCGGACGCGAAAGCACAAGCTGATGCCCAGGCAAAATTAGCGGCGGAAGCGGCGAAGAAAGCCGCAGCCGATGCTCAGAAGAAAGCTGAAGCCGAAGCGGCGAAGAAAGCCGCTGCTGATGCTCAGAAGAAAGCTGAAGCGGAAGCGGCAAAAAAAGCTGCTGCTGATGCTCAGAAAAAAGCTGAAGCGGAAGCCGCGAAGAAAGCCGCTGCCGATGCTGCGAAGAAAGCGGCTGCTGCCGAGAAGGCTGCAGCAGAAAAAGCGGCCGCTGCTGAAAAAGCCGCAGCAGAGAAGAAAGCCGCCGCCGAGAAAGCGGCTGCTGACAAAAAAGCTGCAGCAGAAAAAGCTGCTGCCGATAAGAAAGCAGCTGCAGAGAAAGCCGCCGCCAAAAAAGCGGCCGCCGCTGAGAAAGCCGCGGATGCCGCTGGCGTTGACGATCTCCTGGGCGATCTGAGTTCTGGTAAGAATGCGCCGAAAGCGGGCGGTGGTGCGAAAGGCAGTGGTCAGCCCTCTAAAGACAGTGGTACTTCTGGTGCCAATGGTGGGGCGACGGGTGCTGATATCAGCGCTTATGCTAAGCAAATTCAGGTTGCGATTCAGAACCGCCTGTTTGATGCAAGCATCTATCAGGGCAAACAATGTGTACTGCATATCAACCTTGCGCCAGATGGTAGGTTGAAAAGCGTGACCTCTGAAGGGGGCGATCCTGCGCTTTGTCAGGCAGCATTGGCCGCTGCAAGGTCGGCGAACATTCCTAAACCGCCTAGTGAGGCTGTTTATGAACGGATAAAAGATGCCAAACTGGACTTTAAACTGTAATCGACTGTCCTTACGGAAGTATGAAAAACAGTCTATTGTCCTAACGAGTGTTTAGTAGTTTTGTCTATTTGGGTTTGTTAACATTCTGCTAAATTATCGTGGGTAAGGTTACCCGGATAAGGGAGATATGATGAAGCAGGCATTACGTGTAGCATTTGGTTTTTTAATGCTGTGGGCAGCAGTACTGCACGCAGAAGTACGTATCGAGATCACCCAGGGGGTGGATTCGGCACGCCCAATCGGTGTTGTTCCGTTCCAGTGGGCCGGTCCTGGCGCTGCGCCTGAAGATGCCGGTGGCATCGTTGCGGCTGACCTGCGTAACAGCGGTAAATTCAACCCATTAGATCGTTCTCGTCTGCCTCAGCAGCCGGGCAGCGCGCAGGAAGTACAGCCTGCCGCATGGTCTGCACTCGGTATCGATGCTGTCGTTGTTGGTCAGGTTACACCTAACCCGGACGGCTCTTACAACGTTGCATGGCAGCTGGTTGATACCGGCGGTGCACCGGGTACCGTTCTGGCACAGAACTCTTACAAGGTCACTAAACAGTACCTGCGCTACGCGGCACACGCTGCCAGCGATGCGGTATTTGAAAAACTGACCGGCATTAAAGGTGCGTTCCGTACCCGTATTGCTTATGTGGTACAGACCAATGGCGGTCAGTTCCCGTATGAGCTGCGCGTATCTGACTACGATGGTTACAATCAGTTCCTGGTGAAACGTTCTTCTCAGCCGCTGATGTCTCCAGCCTGGTCTCCGGACGGTTCTAAACTGGCTTATGTTACCTTCGAAAGCGGTCGTTCAGCGCTGGTTATCCAGACGCTGGCTAACGGTGCTGTTCGCCAGGTTGCGTCGTTCCCTCGTCACAACGGTGCGCCTTCGTTCTCTCCGGACGGTACCAAACTGGCGTTTGCGCTCTCTAAAACCGGTAGCCTGAACCTGTACGTGATGGACATTGGCTCTGGTCAAATTCGCCAGGTGACCGATGGTCGCAGCAACAACACCGAACCGTCCTGGTTCCCGGACAGCCAGAACCTGGCATTTACGTCTGACCAGGCAGGTCGTCCACAAATCTATAAAGTGAACGTCAACGGCGGTGCTCCACAGCGTATTACCTGGGAAGGTTCGCAGAACCAAAACGCGGACGTGAGCAGCGACGGTAAATTTATGGTAATGGTCAGCTCCAACGGTGGGCAGCAGCACATTGCCAAACAAGATCTGGTAGCGGGTGGCGTTCAAGTTCTGTCGTCAACGTTCCTGGATGAAACGCCAAGTCTGGCACCTAACCGCACTATGGTAATCTACA
>SKED01001616.1_pt1 | contig 18755 bp, 11 predicted proteins | sample 4826651 | NCBI WGS metagenome assembly SKED01 (sample SAMN11008818, study PRJNA524170) | human gut metagenome | biome: Human fecal sample; material: Feces; isolation source: fecal sample from pouch patient p19 | host: Homo sapiens | place: Israel: Tel-Aviv | collected 2016-06-28
CAAATATTGATATTCAAATTTATCATGGATATAGTACTTTTTTATTGAATTCATTAGAAAAAAGCAGTATTGATGTATGTATAATTTCAAAAAGAGAAGGTCAATACAATTGGATTCATCTAATGGATGATCCAATGGTAGCAATGATACCTTGTGATAATCCTCTCTCTAAAAAGGATAGAATATCGTTAGATGTATTTGAAAAAGAAAAATATGTTTGTTCTTATCCGAATAAAGATACAGATTCGGCAAGAGTTTTTCGAAAGTATAATATTCACCCCAATATACAATTATCGACTTCGGATTCCTATGCTGCTTATACTATTATTGATGAAGGACTAGGTATAAGTTTAGAGACGAAGTCTACAGCTCAGTTTTATAAAGGAAAGAATGTGAAATTGATTCCAATAAGACCGTCAGAATATGTACCGATTGGAATTGCGACAAACAAAGAAATTACTCCAGCTACACAAACATTTATAAATTATGTATATAAGCATTTGCCCGAAGAATTATAGTCTTCGGGTTTATTACATGAAAAAATGTAAGAATGATGTAAAACATTTACATTTACCGTTGACAATAGATCAATTATAATTTATCATACAAAACATATAAGAATAGTATGAATTAAGGAGAATTGATTATGGCAAAATTAACTAGAGACCAGAGAAATTTTAAATTTGAAACTTTACAATTACATGTTGGACAAGAACAGGCAGATCCGTCTACGGATGCTCGTGCTGTACCTATATATCAAACATCATCTTATGTTTTTAAAAACTGTGATCATGCAGCTGCACGTTTTGGATTGAGCGATGCAGGAAATATTTATGGTCGTTTGACTAATCCAACTGAAGATGTATTTGAAAAACGTATTGCGGCTCTTGAAGGAGGGGTAGCCGCTTTGGCTGTTGCTTCTGGTGCTGCTGCAGTTACATATACAATTTTGAACTTAGCTCAAAATGGAGATAATATTGTTTCGGCTAAAAACATTTATGGTGGTTCATTCAACTTGTTTGAACATACTTTACCTCAATATGGTATTCAAACGACTTTTGTAAATATTTTTAATGAAGAAGAAGTTGAAAGTGCGATTGATGAAAATACAAAGGCTTTGTATATAGAAACATTAGGAAATCCGAATTCAGATGTAGTTGATGTTGAATCAATTGCGAAGATTGCACACAAACACAAAATTCCATTAGTAGTTGATAATACATTCGCAACACCATATTTAGTAAGACCTATCGAATACGGAGCAGATATTGTTGTTCACTCTGCAACAAAATTTATTGGAGGACATGGAACAAGTATTGGTGGTGTGATTGTTGATGGAGGAAAATTTGATTGGGAAGCGAGTGGAAAGTTTGACTCATTAACAAAACCTAATCCTAGCTACCATGGGATTAGTTTTACACAGGCATGTGGACCTGCAGCATTTGTAACGAAAGTGCGTGCAATCTTATTAAGAGACACAGGAGCTACATTATCTCCTTTCCATGCATTCTTGTTCTTACAAGGACTAGAAACTTTATCATTACGTGTGGAACGACACACATATAACGCTTTAAAAGTAGTTGAATATTTAAATAATCACCCTCAAGTAGAAAGCGTATCTCATCCTAGTGTATCTACAGATCCAAAACAACAAGAATTGTACAAAAAATATTTCCCAAATGGAGGAGGATCTATCTTTACATTTGATATTAAGGGAGATGCACAAAAAGCTAAGGATTTCATTGATAATCTAGAGTTGTTCTCATTGTTAGCTAATGTAGCAGATGTTAAATCTTTGGTTATTCACCCGGCAACAACGACACATTCACAATGTACAGAAGAAGAATTGCTAGATCAAGGTATTCGTCCAAATACAATTCGTTTGAGCATTGGCTGTGAGAACATAGATGATATTATTCAAGATTTAGATGAAGCGTTTAAGACAGTTGCATAATTAAAAAAAGTCAGAAATTCTGACTTTTTTTGTTGAAATATTATTTTTTCAAGTCTAAGACAACTGGAACTGAACGATATCCAACGCCCATGCGATCAATACCCATATCAATCAATTGTAAGAAATGCTCGCGTGTACGAATGCAGCCGCTGCCCTTAACTTGACATTTATCTTTAACTTCTTCTTGCATAACTTTAATGATTTCTGGTGTAGCACCATGTGATTCAAATCCAGTTAAGAATCCTGTTGATGTCTTTACAAAGTCAGCATTTGCATCCATTGCACAATGACATGCTTTTCTCACTTCTTCTTCAGTTAATGCATCGGTTTCAAAAATAACTTTTACAGGAACATTTTTTTCGTGACATACATCAACAACTGCTTTAATATCTGCAGTAACTTCATCATATAATCCAGCACGGATTTTACCGAAATTTGATACAATGTCTAATTCGCTAATAACATCTGCATATTTATCAACTAAAATTTTTGCCTGTGCAACTTTTGATTCTGTAGAACTTGTTCCAAATGGAAAGTCACAAACTGGACATAATTTAGTTTTACTTCCTTCAACATATGGCTTACAAAGTTCCATATATCCAGGGTTGATACAGATTGAAGCGCAACCAAGCTGCACACCATCCTTAGTAAGTTCAATAATTTGTTCTGGTGTAAATTCTGGTTTTAATACGGAGTAGTCAATATAACTGGCTAGTTCCTGTGTAGTCATTTCTTTGGCTTTTTTTTCTGGATGTTTCATATTAGATCCTCCTAAATATCGTTTTTACATAAACATTATATGCTCATATACTTTCGTTAACAAGAATAAAATGAAAATAAAAGAGCATATATTGCTCATATGAACATTTATGATAAAATATATGTAGTGGAGATGAATATATGCTAGGAAAAGAAAGAATACTTTATTTATTAGATTGTTTGGAGAAAAATAACATTTTAAAGGTTAAAGAAATTGCTTCAGAATTAAATATTTCGGAAGCAACAATTCGACGTGATTTATCTGAACTTGAAAAGCAAAACAAGCTAAAAAGAATTCATGGAGGAGCTGTTAAAATAGATACAAATCAGATTTTATCAGAACAAAGAGAAGTAAGGATGCAAGATCGTTTTCGTATCCATTATGAAGAAAAAAGAAAAATATGTGATAAGGCTTGTTCGATAGTACAAGAAGGAGAGTGTATTTTTTTGGATGGAGGGACGAGTATTGTTCCTATGATTGATAAACTACAGAATCTTAATATTCGAATAGTTACACATAATCATTTAATAGTCTCAAAACTAAAGAATCCTAAAGCGCAGATCATTGTAATTGGAGGAGATTATATTTCAAAATATGCGATGAGCGCAGGTGCTTTAGCCATAAATACATTAAGTCAATTTCAGTTTGACCGCTGCTTCATTGGTTGTGCAGGGGTTGATATCGATGAAAATTGTTCATACACAGCGGAAGCAGAAACTAGAGAAATGAAGAATGTTGCGATGAAAAACGCAAAACATTCCTATTTGTTGATAGATTCAAGTAAAGTAGGAGTCAAAGGCTTTTGTAAGTTCAAAACGCTTGATTGTTTTAATAAGATATATTGTGATAAAAAAGATAATAATTTAGAATATCCAGATAATTTTGAATGGGTGTAATTGGAGGCTAGCTTATGCATGATTTTATAGTATATGAACCAAAAGATATAAACATCGCTCGTTTGAGACATTTGCAAAAACGTATGCAAAATAGAAAGGCGAGTATTTGTTCACAAAGAGCTGTGTTATATACTGCGTCTTTTAAACAAAGTGAAGGAGAGCCTTATATTTTAAGAAAAGCCAAGGCGTTTGCATATACACTAAGGAATATGGATATTTACATTGAACCAGATTCACTTATTTTTGGAAATCAAGCAAGTCGTAATTTTGCAGCACCAATATTTCCTGAATATTCAATTGATTGGGTGATTAATGAATTGGACGAATTTGAAAAACGTGAGGGGGATGTATTTTCTATTGATGAAAAGACAAAAAGAGAATTACGTTTAATTGCTCCTTATTGGCATGGGCATACACATGAAGATGATGTAAATAAGCATATGATCGATAATATTCTTCTTGCTGAACAACAGGGTGTTATTCATCGTGGTGGAATCAGTATGAGTGGTGATGGACACATCGTTCCAGATTATCCTACGTTATTGAAGAAAGGTTTTCGGCAAATCATTAATGAAGCTAGAGAAAAAATGAAAGATGGTTCTTTATCAAAAGAACAAGAATATTTTTATAAATCTGTAATAATAAGTTTAGAAGGAGTTCTTGATTTTTTTAAGCGCTATTCAAAGTTAGCGGATGAAGAAGCAAAAAAGTGTAATGATTTAATTCGTAAAAAAGAATTGCTAGAAATTGCGGATATGGCAAGTGACATGATGGAACAAGGTGCGCGTAATTTTTATGAGGCGGTTGAAGTTTCTTATATGGTTCATATGCTTCAAATGATAGAAAGTAATGGGCATTCCTTCTGTTATGGAAGATTTGACCAATATATGTATCCGTATTATAAAAAGGATCTTAAAGATGGTAAAATTACAAAAGATCAAGCACTCGAAATTATTACACATATGTTTATTATGAATTCTAGTTGTAATAAGGTGCGCCCATATGGTCACACTAAGTTTTCGCAAGGATATCCATTATACTCAAACCTAGTGGTAGGCGGACTAAAACCAAACGGGGAAGACGGAACTAATGATTTATCTTATTTATGTATTGAAGCAATGAATTTAACAGCTCTAGCTGAGCCAAATTTTTCTGCACGTATTCATGCGAAAACCCCAAGAAAGTTTATTGAAGCTTGTGCCAAATTGATTCGTACAGGGTGTGGAATGCCAAGTATGTTTAATGATGAAGTGGCTTCCAAAGGTTTAGAAGATCTAGGAATAAGTCATGAAGATGCTTTAGATTATTGTCCAATCGGGTGTGTTGAGACGGGCGTTCCAGGCAAGTATGGGCATAGAGCAACAGGTATGACATATGTCAATTGGGGAAAAGTGTTGGAAATTCTTTTACATAATGGGTATGATCCAAATACAAAGATACGTTTGTTGAAAGTATCGGATTCAGAATCGATGCATTCAAATTTTAAAAACTATAATGAATTATGGCAAACATGGGAGAATTTCTTAAAGTATTATTCAGATTTGTCGGTTGAGTGCGATAAGATTTGCGATACGTATTTAGCTAAATATGACGCCTCTCCTTTTGCAAGTTGTCTAATTCAAAACTCAATGAAATTGGGGAAAACATTAAAAGAAGGTGGATGTAAGTATGATGTGATTAGTCAGTCTAATATTGGTCCTAGTGTTGTTGGGAATAGTTTGATGTCAATAAAAAAGATGGTTTTTGATGAAAACAAAATAACATTTGATGAATTGTTAGATGCGATGGATGATAATTGGACGAGTAAAAAATCTCAGTATATTCGAAAGTTATGTATGAAAACCCCTAAATTTGGAAATGATAATGATGAAGTGGACAATATCGTCAAGGATGTATTTAACTCGTATTTAAAATTATTACCAGGTTATAAAACATTGAGAACAGGAAAAGGCCCTGAAGTGAGTTGTTATACGATGTCAACTTCAAATATAACATCATATGTCCCAAATGGTTTTGTCGTAGGGGCTACACCAGATGGAAGAATGGCAGGATCACCCTTGAATGAGGGTTGTTCTCCAACACAGGGAACAGATAAAAATGGACCGACAGCCGTAATAAATTCGGTTTCTAAGTTGCCTAATGAAAAGGTGGCTGCAGGTCAATTGCTAAATATGCGTTTCTTGCCAGATTCTTTAGAAGGAGAGGAACAATTGAATAAATTTATTGACTTCTTAATCGTGTCCCAGAAAAAAGGAGTATATCATAATCAGTTTAATGTAATAAGCACAGAAGTCTTATTGGATGCCAAAGAAAATCCGGAAAAGTACACGGATTTAATTGTACGAGTAGCTGGTTATTGTGCACAATTTGTTTCTTTGATGCCACAGGCTCAGGATGCAATCATTGCAAGAACACAAAATGAAATCTAGGGTAAATTCACTCTAGATTTCTATTATATATTATTACTTTTTTTGATAAAATGATTTCGTTTAAGAAAGGAAGATAGTTTTTGAGTAAAAAAGGGATTCGATTTTTATTATACTTTGTCGGTCTATTAATATTAGCATTGGGCTTAACTTTGAACACAAAGGCGAATTTAGGAGTGTCTCCAATTATCTCAGTGCCTTATAGTATATCGCAGATAACTGGATATAATTTTGGAGATTTAACTTTTGTGATATACGCCATATTTGTAATGGTACAAATAGCGATTCATGTTAAATTGAAAAAGAATAAGAAAATAATGTCAGATCTATTACAATTACCACTAAGTTTAGTGTTTACACGATTATTAAATATATTTTCTGCATATATACCAGCTTCACAAAATTTAGGAGTTCGTTTAATAGTATTAGCTTTTGCGATAATTTGTACAGGTGTAGGAGCAGCCATGTCATTGAGTATGCAACTTGTTCCAAATCCTGGAGATGGTATAGTACAGGCATTGGCTGAAAGATTCAATAAGAGTGTAGGTTTAACCAAAAATTTATTTGATTGTTTAAATCTATGTATTACGTTATGCATAAGTTTATTCATTGCTCACCGAATTGTTGGTGTAGGAATAGGTACTGTGGTTGCAGTATTAGGTGTGGGGCGAGTGATAGCTTTATATCATCATATTTTTGGCTTTAAGATTAAAGATTTGATTTAGGAATGAAACTGGATAATACCAGTTTTTTTAAAGCGGGCGATGAAAGCGTATACAGTAATAAAAATGAAAAAAAGATAAAAAAGTTAAAAAAAACATTTGACGAAAGAGGAAGTATTTGGTAATATAGATGAGCACTGCTGAGGTGCACATGATCTTTGAAAACTGAACAGGAAAAAAATACAAACTAAAACGTCAATTTCGAAACAAACAATTAATTGAAATAAAGATGTCAGAGACATCTAAGAGCTAAATCAAATGGAGAGTTTGATCCTGGCTCAGGATGAACGCTGGCGGCATGCCTAATACATGCAAGTCGAACGAGAGGAAGGAAAGCTTGCTTTTCTGAATCTAGTGGCGAACGGGTGAGTAACACGTAGGTAACCTGCCCATGTGCCCGGGATAACTTCTGGAAACGGATGCTAAAACCGGATAGGTAGCAGACAAGCATTTGACTGCTATTAAAGTGGCTATGGCCATGAACATGGATGGACCTGCGGTGCATTAGCTAGTTGGTGAGGTAACGGCCCACCAAGGCGACGATGCATAGCCGGCCTGAGAGGGCGGACGGCCACATTGGGACTGAGACACGGCCCAAACTCCTACGGGAGGCAGCAGTAGGGAATTTTCGTCAATGGGGGGAACCCTGAACGAGCAATGCCGCGTGAGTGAGGAAGGTCTTCGGATCGTAAAGCTCTGTTGTAAGAGAAAAACGGCACTCATAGGGAATGATGAGTGAGTGATGGTATCTTACCAGAAAGTCACGGCTAACTACGTGCCAGCAGCCGCGGTAATACGTAGGTGGCGAGCGTTATCCGGAATGATTGGGCGTAAAGGGTGCGTAGGTGGCAGATCAAGTCTGGAGTAAAAGGTATGGGCTCAACCCGTACTGGCTCTGGAAACTGATCAGCTAGAGAACAGAAGAGGACGGCGGAACTCCATGTGTAGCGGTAAAATGCGTAGATATATGGAAGAACACCGGTGGCGAAGGCGGCCGTCTGGTCTGGATTCTGACACTGAAGCACGAAAGCGTGGGGAGCAAATAGGATTAGATACCCTAGTAGTCCACGCCGTAAACGATGAGAACTAGGTGTTGGGGGAATAACTCAGTGCCGCAGTTAACGCAATAAGTTCTCCGCCTGGGGAGTATGCACGCAAGTGTGAAACTCAAAGGAATTGACGGGGGCCCGCACAAGCGGTGGAGTATGTGGTTTAATTCGAAGCAACGCGAAGAACCTTACCAGGCCTTGACATCCCTTGCAGAGGTATAGAGATATATCCGAGGTTAACAAGGAGACAGGTGGTGCATGGTTGTCGTCAGCTCGTGTCGTGAGATGTTGGGTTAAGTCCCGCAACGAGCGCAACCCTTGTGATATGTTACTAACATTGAGTTGAGGACTCATATCAGACTGCCGGTGATAAACCGGAGGAAGGTGGGGATGACGTCAAATCATCATGCCCCTTATGGCCTGGGCTACACACGTACTACAATGGCGTCTACAAAGAGCGGCAAGCCTGTGAAGGCAAGCGAATCTCATAAAGGACGTCTCAGTTCGGATTGAAGTCTGCAACCCGACTTCATGAAGCTGGAATCGCTAGTAATCGCGAATCAGCATGTCGCGGTGAATACGTTCTCGGGCCTTGTACACACCGCCCGTCAAACCATGGGAGTTGGTAATGCCCGAAGCCGGTGGCATAACCCTTCGGGGAGTGAGCCGTCGAAGGCAGGACCGATGACTGGGGTTAAGTCGTAACAAGGTATCCCTACGGGAACGTGGGGATGGATCACCTCCTTTCTAAGGAGAAAGAAGAAACGTGGAAATTGGAGATAGGGAGTATACCTGTTTAGTTTTGAGAGGTCAAGGACTTCTCAGAGTGAATCGATCTTTGAAAACTGAGCAACTAAGAAGAAAAGACATAACAGAAAAGGTCTAAAACGTAAGTTGTAAGATAAACTGAGAAAACAGTAAAAAACAGTTCTTGAAAGAGAACATCTCGAAACACACGAGAACCACTGATTAAGTAAGGAAGGGCGTACGGCGAATGCCTGGCCACTCGAAACTGAAGAAGGACGCGCCAAACTGCGAAAAGCTCCGTGAAGCTGTAAGGAAGCGAAGAAGCGGAGGTGTCCGAATGGGGGAACCCGGCAGCAGACATGAGCTGTCATCTGCAGGTGAATACATGGCCTGCAAGAGAGGTACCCGGCGAACTGAAACATCTAAGTAGCCGGAGGAAAAGAAAACAACAGTGATTCCCTGAGTAGCGGCGAGCGAAAGGGGAGAAGCCCAAACCGGTCCGAGGACCGGGGTTGAAGGACCATGAAGTGGCAAGAGCGAGGATAGGAGAACGGGATCGAAAGCCCGGCCGAAGAAGGTGCAAGCCCTGTAACCGAAATCCGAGTAAAGCCTAATGGGATCCTGAGTACGGCGAGACACGAGGAATCTTGTCGGAAGCAGGCGGGACCATCCGCCAAGGCTAAATATAAACGAGTGAGCGATAGTGAACCAGTACCGTGAGGGAAAGGTGAAAAGAACCGCGGGAGCGGAGTGAAAGAGAACCTGAAACCGTATGCCTACAAGAAGTCAGAGCCCGTTAAGGGGTGATGGCGTGCCTTTTGTAGAATGAACCGGCGAGTTGCGACAGACTGCGAGGTTAAGGAGGAAAGACCGGAGCCGAAGCGAAAGCGAGTCTTAAGAGGGCGAAAGTAGGATGTTGCAGACCCGAAACCGGGTGATCTAGCCATGAGCAGGTTGAAGTTGAGGTGAAACTCAATGGAGGACCGAACCGACTACCGTTGAAAAGTTAGCGGATGACTTGTGGCTAGGGGAGAAATTCCAATCGAACCCGGAGATAGCTGGTTCTCCCCGAAATAGCTTTAGGGCTAGCGTCGGAAAGAACCTTAGTGAAGGTAGAGCACTGAATGTGTGATGGCCCCATCCCGGGGTACTGAATACAATCAAACTGCGAATGTCATTAAGGATGTCCGGCAGTCAGACTGTGAGTGATAAGGTCCATGGTCAAGAGGGAAACAGCCCAGACCGCCAGTTAAGGTCCCAAAATACAGGCTAAGTGGAAAAGGATGTGGGGATGCCCAGACAACTAGGAGGTTGGCTCAGAAGCAGCCATCCTTTAAAGAGTGCGTAACAGCTCACTAGTCGAGTGACCCTGCGCCGAAAATGTACCGGGGCTAAGCCTGATACCGAAACTGCGGATTGTAGGAAACTATAGTGGTAGGGGAGCGTTGTATACGAGTAGAAGCCGTACCGTGAGGAGCGGTGGATTGTATAGAAGTGAGAATGCCGGTGTGAGTAGCGAGATGTAGGTGAGAATCCTACACACCGAAAGCCCAAGGATTCCAGGGGAAGGTTCGTCCGCCCTGGGTAAGTCGGGACCTAACGCGAGGCCGAAAGGCGTAGTGGATGGAAAGCAGGCGAAAGATTCCTGCACCCGTATATGGAGCGAAGGAGTGACGGAGACGGATAGTGTGACCCTCTTAATGGATTGAGGGCGAAGCGAAGCGGCTGGTTACCAGGCAAATCCGGTAACTGAAAGGCTAGAGCGTGAGAGGTAAGCGAAATCTTCGGAAAGTAGCGAAGCACATGATGACGGCTTCCAGGAAAAGCTTCTGGCAATGCATATGCGGCCCGTACCAAAACCGACACAGGTGGGCAGGGAGAGAATCCCGAGGTGAGCGAGAGAACTGTTGCCAAGGAACTCGGCAAAATGACTCCGTAAGTTAGCGAGAAGGAGTGCTTAAGCAATTAAGCCGCAGTGAAGAGGCCCAAGCGACTGTTTAACTAAAACACAGCTCTCTGCGAAGTCGCAAGACGAAGTATAGGGGGTGACACCTGCCCGGTGCTGGAAGGTTAAGAGGATCTGTTAAGAGCGATCTGAAGCAGTGATCCGAAGCCCCAGTGAACGGCGGCCGTAACTATAACGGTCCTAAGGTAGCGAAATTCCTTGTCAGGTAAGTTCTGACCCGCACGAAAGGTGTAACGATTTGGGCGCTGTCTCGGCAGCAGACTCGGTGAAATCTTAGTACCTGTGAAAATGCAGGTTACCCGCAACTAGACGGAAAGACCCCATGGAGCTTTACTGCAGCCTGATATTGAATTCTGGTCATACATGTACAGGATAGGTGGGAGACAAAGAGACGTGCACGCCAGTGTACGAGGAGTCGCCGTTGGGATACCACTCTTGTGTGACCGGGGTTCTAACCTGGTATCGAAAACAGGTACGGGGAGAGTGTCAGGTGGGCAGTTTGACTGGGGCGGTCGCCTCCCAAAGAGTAACGGAGGCGCCCAAAGGTACGCTCAGATTGGATGGAAACCAATCGGCGAGTGCAATTGCAGAAGCGTGCTTGACTGTGAGACTTACAAGTCGAACAGGGACGAAAGTCGGGAATAGTGATCCGGCGGTGCCGAATGGAAGGGCCGTCGCTCAACGGATAAAAGCTACCCTGGGGATAACAGGCTGATCTCGCCCAAGAGTTCACATCGACGGCGAGGTTTGGCACCTCGATGTCGGCTCATCGCATCCTGGAGCTGGATTCGGTTCCAAGGGTTGGGCTGTCCGCCCATTAAAGCGGTACGCGAGCTGGGTTCAGAACGTCGTGAGACAGTTCGGTCCCTATCTGTTGTGGGCGAAGGAGATCTGCGGAGAGCTGTCCTCAGTACGAGAGGACCGGGATGGACCTACCGCTGGTGCACCGGTTGTTCCGCCAGGGGCATAGCCGGGTAGCTAAGTAGGGAAAGGATAAGCGCTGAAAGCATCTAAGCACGAAGCCTACTCCAAGATGAGATCTCCCATTCGCAAGAAGTAAGACCCCTTAAAGACGATAAGGTAGATAGGCCAGGGATGGAAGTGCAGTGATGTACGGAGTTGACTGGTACTAATCGGTCGAGGACTTAATCAGGAATATGGAATTTCTTCAGAATAGTTGTTCGGTTTTGAGGGATCGAAAGAGAACTCAAGATCCGGTGGCGATAGCAAAGTGGACACACCTGAACTCATCCCGAACTCAGAAGTTAAGCACTTTCACGGCGACAATAGTTGGGCTTGCCCCTGCGAAGATAGCTAGCTGCCGGGTCCTTTTTTTTTGCCTTTTTTGATGACATAAGTCATAAGATATATTATACATATTCATTTCACAATTCTTGAACATTTGTTTATGGTATAATACTTATCATAAGGAGGTTTATTATGGACCAAAAGTATATTACAATACAAGGCGCTCGTGAAAACAACCTTAAAAATGTAAGTTTAAAAATACCTAAAGATAAATTAGTTATTATGACTGGAGTTTCAGGAAGTGGAAAAACTTCTTTAGCTTTTGATACTATATATGCTGAAGGGCAGCGTCGGTACATGGAATCGTTATCTGCCTATGCTAGACAATTTCTAGGGAATAGTGAAAAACCAGATGTTGATCAAATTGATGGATTATCACCAGCAATCGCAATTGATCAAAAAACGACATCTAATAATCCGCGTTCAACCGTTGGAACAGTTACTGAAATTTATGATTATTTACGTTTATTATATGCACGTATAGGTGTTCCTTATTGTCCCGATCATCATATTCCAATTACTGGGAATACTATTAAAGAAATGATTGATAAAATTATGGAGTTACCAGATAAAACTAGATGTACAATCTTAAGTCCAATTGTGCAAGGGAAAAAAGGTACTCATAAAGATTTATTTGATACACTAATTAAAGAAGGGTATATTCGTGTTCGTATAGATGGAGAAATTAAATATCTAGAGGAGCTTGATCCATTAGACAAAAATAAAAAACATTCAATTGATGTGGTTATTGATCGAATTGTAAAGACTGATGATCGATCTCGATTTCATGATTCATTAGAAACGGCATTAAAGTTGAGTGATGGATTAGCCATACTTTTAACAAATGATTCTGAAACATTATTTTCAAGTAACTACGCCTGTAAAGTATGTGGTTTTTCTGTACCTAAACTAGAACCTAAATTATTTTCTTTTAATGCACCTTTTGGAGCATGCCCCGAATGTAAAGGTTTAGGTATTACACAAAAAGTGGATTTATCATTACTTATACCGGATCCTTCAAAATCAATTGCGCAAGGCGGTATTCATTATTATAAAAATATTGTGAATACGGAAAATTTAGAATGGCAAAGAATTCATGCGCTGATTGAATATTATGATATTGATATGAACATTCCAATCAAAGATATACCTAAGAAAAAATTAAATTATCTATTATACGGGTCAGATGTGCAAATCGCATATCAATTGAATTCTCGTTCAGGAATCGTTTCTACAAAATTAGAATATATTGAAGGTGTCTGTCCAATGATTGAAAGAAGATATATGGAAACAACATCTCAAATGTCACGTGAATGGTATGGTTCTTTTTTAGCAGATGCACAATGTCCAAAATGTCATGGAGCTCGCTTGAATAAGCAAGCTTTGTCTGTTTTAGTTGGCGGAAAAAACATTTATGAATGGACCCAAATGAGTATCAGTGAAGCTATTGAATTTATGGATCGTTTAGAATTAACACCTACACAGGCAAAAATTGCAGAATTAGTTGTTAAAGAAATAAAAAATAGACTTTCATTTTTGAATCACGTTGGATTAAGCTATTTAACTTTAGATCGTCTAGCCTCTACATTATCTGGAGGAGAAGCACAACGTATCCGATTGGCTACGCAGATAGGATCTCGTTTAACAGGGGTTATGTATGTTCTAGATGAACCAAGCATTGGATTACACCAAAGAGATAATGATCGATTAATTGGTGCATTAAAAGAAATGCGCGATTTAGGGAATACATTAATTGTTGTAGAGCATGACGAAGATACAATGCGTGCGAGTGATTATATCGTAGATGTTGGACCTGGAGCTGGTGTCCATGGAGGACAAATTGTTGCGGCTGGAACACCGGAAGAAATCATGAAAAATGAAAATTCGATTACAGGTGCATATTTAAGCGGTAAAAAATGCATAGAGGTTCCATCCGTGCGTCGTAATGGAAATGGAAAAAAATTAAAAGTTGTCAGGGCAAGTCAAAATAACTTGAAAAATGTTAATGTAACATTTAAATTAGGTACATTTACAGTTGTGACTGGAGTTTCAGGAAGTGGTAAATCTTCATTGGTAACAGAAGTGTTGACTCATGGTTTACAACATGCGCTAGGACGTTTAAGAATTAAGCCTGGTGCTTGTAAAGAGATTCAGGGTATTGAGAATATTGATAAAATTGTAGAGATTGGACAAGATCCAATTGGTAGAACACCACGTTCGAATCCAGCAACTTATACTGGGGTGTTTGACGATATTCGTGATTTGTTTGCACAAACAAAAGAAGCGAAAATGTTAGGATATGATAAAGGACGTTTTTCATTTAATGTAAAAGGCGGCCGCTGTGAAGCCTGTCAAGGGGATGGCATTTTACGTATTTCAATGCATTTCCTACCAGATGTTTATGTTCCTTGTGATCAATGTCAAGGAAAACGTTATAATGAGGAAACATTACAGGTCCACTACAAGGGAAAAACAATTGCAGATGTATTGGATATGACTGTAGAAGAAGCATTAGAATTCTTTAGTAATGTTTCCAAAATTAAACATAAACTACAAACCTTAAATGATGTTGGTTTATCTTATATAAAGTTAGGACAAAGTGCTACCACATTATCTGGTGGAGAGGCACAGCGTGTAAAGCTTGCCAGTGAATTACAGAAAAAGGCAACAGGTAAAACACTATTTGTGTTAGATGAGCCTACAACAGGATTACATAGTGATGATGTTAAGAAATTAATTGAAGTGCTTCAACGCCTTGTTGAGCATGGAGATACAGTATTAGTGATTGAACACAATTTAGATGTAATTAAATGTGCAGATCAAATTGTGGATATGGGCCCTGAAGGTGGGCAAGGAGGAGGTACAGTGATTTGTACGGGTACTCCTGAAAAAGTGGCAGAATGTAAAGAAAGCTATACAGGCCAGTATTTAAAACCATTATTAGAAAAAGGAGTAAGCCATGGCAAAAGTAATTGTTCGTGATTTAGCAAAAAAATTCATGTGGACTATTGTTTGTGGGGATTCAAATTCTTTAAATAGACCATTGACTTTAGCAGATACAAATCGACCTGGTCTAGAATTGGCTGGGTATTTTCCAGATACACAGACAAAAAGACTGGTTGTATTAGGTGATAAAGAAATAGGGTATATTGTAGAACAGATGGACGAAATTTCACAGCGTCGTTCTTTTGAATTTCTAACTGGAGAAAAAACACCTTGTATCGTGATTGCACATGGTCATGAGTGTCCTCCAATCCTAAAGGAAATTGCACAACGTAAAAATTTTCCTGTATTTAAAACAGAACATCAAACATCACATGCGATTGTTAGTATTACTAATTATTTGGATGAATGTTTAGCTGAATCCGTAATCATTCATGGAGAATTAGTTCGAGTATTTGGAGTTGGTGTATTGATTACAGGTAGAAGTGGTATGGGTAAAAGTGAAATTGCTTTGGAATTGATCAAACGTGGTCACCAGCTAGTGGGAGATGATCGCATTGATTGTTATAAAATACACGATGAGTTAGTTGGTAGAACAACACCAATGTTAGAAGGCTTTATGGAACTAAGAGGTGTAGGAATTATTAATGTTTCTCGTATGTATGGTGTAGGTGCCGTTGCTCATGAAACACAAATTGAATTTCAAATAGACCTAGAACCATTTAATGATTCATATGAATATGATCGAGTTGGAATTGAAGAAAAAGAATATAATGAAATTTTAGGAATTAAAATACTAAAGATGACAATACCAGTTTCTCAAGGACGACCAATGTCGAGTGTGATTGAAACAGCGGTTACAAATTTCTTGTTGTTGAAAGATGGATTAGATTCAGCTAAGGAATTTGAAGAACGTGTTTTATCACAAATATCTGAGAATAAGGAGGAAGAAGTAGATGCATCTATTTCCAAATAGTCGAGTTTTTATTTCTTTTGGATCTTTGCAGATTGCATGGTATGCCGTTTTGATTCTTACGGGAGCTTTATGTGCCTATTTATTGTGTCAAAGAACAATGAAGAAATGGAGCTATGCACCTGAAGTATTAGATGATTATGTAGTACCTATGTTGTTTATAGGAATTTTAGGGGCAAGACTATGGTATGTTATTTTTGAATGGAGTTATTACTCTCAACACCTTAATGAAATTATTGCCATATGGAATGGTGGATTAGCTATTCATGGTGGATTGATTGCAGGATTCTTATTTAGTTTATTTTATTTTAAAAACAAAAACATATCATTTTTAAGAATGTTTGATTTGATTATGCCAACCGTATTGTTGGCACAAGCGTTTGGTCGCTGGGGTAACTTTATGAATCAAGAGGCTTATGGAGGTATTGTATCAGAAAGCTTTTTTGCTCATTATCCAGCTTTTATAAAAAATCAAATGTTTATTGATGGTGCTTATCGCATGCCTACCTTCTTGTTTGAGAGTGTTTGTAACATATTTGGATTTTTGTTTATTACAATTATTTTCCGTAAATACCTTTATAAAAGACGTGGAGATTGCGGGTTTATGTACATGGTGTGGTATGGAGTTACGCGCTTTGTGATTGAAGGAATGCGCACTGACTCATTAATGGTATTTGGCCTTCGTACAGCACAACTTGTATCGATTGCCTTAATGGTTATAGGTATTTTAGGCTTAACAGGTGTTTTTCATAAGGTATTTCAGTGGAAGAAAAAGCCAGTGGTATTATTTGATTTAGATGGTACATTGATTGATTCTCAAAAATTGGTTTTTGAAACTTTTAAAAGAGTATTTAAAGAATATAAACCGGATTATGAATTATCTAATGAAGAGTTATATTCGTTTTTTGGCCCAACATTGGAAGTGACTTTTTCCAAATATTTTCCCGAAGATCAAATAGAAAGTATTATTGACCGTTATCAAGCTATTAATAAGCAATTGCACAAGGATCTTTTAGAAGAGATGCCTCACGCAAAGGAAATGTTAGAAGGATTAAAAACGGAAGGCATACAGTGTGCAGTTGTTTCGAATAAGCGGATTGAGATTGTAAAAAGAGGATTGAAACAAGCTGGCTTGGATACGTATTTTGAAGTGGTATTAGGTAAAGAGTTATTGCTTGAGCCAAAACCAAGTGCATCTGGCTTGATTGAAGCGTGTAATTTATTACATACTGGACATGATGATTGTATTTATGTTGGTGATAATGTGTCGGATATTTTAGCTGCAAAAAACATGGCTGCTTATTCAGTTGGATTTAGTGTAGACGAAAGACAGCGTGTGGCTTTAGAAAAAGCACATCCATGCAAAATCATCAATGATTTAATGCAGTTAGTACCATTATGTAAGGAGGATCATGTATGGAGCGACAATACGATTTGGTAATTATTGGTGCTGGCCCTGCAGGGTTAAGTGCAGCATTATATGGTTCAAGAGCGGGATTAAAGACTTTAATTTTAGAGAGTGGAGCACCAGGCGGAAAACTTATAAAAACAAATAAAATCAGTAATTATCCTGGTGTAAAAACGATGGAAGGAACACAGCTTGCGATGGATATGTTTGAGCAGGCTACATCCTTTAATGCAGAATATGCATATGGAGAAGTAAATAAAATTGATGAGGATAAGAATGTATATCTTAACGATGGAACTAGCATTCATGGAGAATCCATTATTCTTGCGACTGGAACAAAAGAGCGTTTATTAAATATTCCTGGAGAAAAGGAAAATCTTGGTCATGGGGTTTCCTTTTGTGCAGTGTGCGATGGAGCATTTTTTAGAGATAAAGATGTTGTTGTGATTGGCGGTGGCAATTCAGCTTTAGAAGAATCTATTTATTTAGCAGGGCTTGCTCGTAGCGTAACGATTGTGATTCGAAGAGATGTTTTTAGAGCAGAGCAACATATTCAAAAGCAAATAGAAGCAAATGCTAACATTCGTGTAATCAAAAAACATATTCCTACACAAATTTTAAGTTCAGAAGGTAAAGTCTCTGGAATTGAACTTGAAAATGTGGATACACATGAAAAACAAGTTGTTGAATGTTCAGGTATTTTCCCATATGTGGGACAAGATCCAAATACGGCTTGCGTAGAAGATTTAGGTATCTTAAATGAGCGAGGATATGTAATTGTGGACAAGAATTGTCAAACAAAAATACCAGGAATCTATGCATCAGGAGATGTAATTGAGAAAGAGTTACGTCAAGTAGTGACGGCTTGTAATGATGGTGCGATTGCGGCACAGCATGCATTTCATAGAATCAAAGGCATTTAATTGAAACAGCTTACATAACACTTGAAATCGACAACTGAAAGTGATTTAATTAAATCAAGAAAAGGATTTGAGGTGTTATAATATGTTGCCTAAAGAAGCAATAAAAAAAGTAATGGATGCATATCATCAGATTACAGGATTAAGATGCTATTTTGTGCAGGATGAGACCGAAATTAGTAGTGCAAAGGAGAAAAATTTCTTTTGTAAATGCTTGAAAACAAGCTCATCTGCATTGCGTCAATGTGATGAATGTACATTTGAAAATTATACAGGAGCGTTAAAATCAAATAAAGTTCAGAAGTATGCTTGTCATGCTGGACTTGTAAAATGGAGTGTGCCTGTTTCTATTAATGGTGTAAAGGGTGTCATCGTATCTGAAGGAGTTATTACAAAACAACAAGGCTTAGAAGCAGAGGATTGGGTAAATCATTTGGCCGAAACTTATAATGTATCAAGACCAATACTTTTGCATAATTATACAAAAGTTGTTGTGATGAATGAAAAGCAGGTTGAAGAAAGTATTCAATTGATGCAAGACTTATTAAAGTACTATAAAGCAGTAATCGAAGGATAATTCGGGTAACCAAAATCATTTAGGGTTTTAGCACAATCATTTGGGGCCTAGTTCGGGGTCTGTGAATATTCGTTAAAATTTCAAATTCAAAAGAGATGTAAATCCG
>SKED01001651.1_pt1 | contig 18312 bp, 13 predicted proteins | sample 4826651 | NCBI WGS metagenome assembly SKED01 (sample SAMN11008818, study PRJNA524170) | human gut metagenome | biome: Human fecal sample; material: Feces; isolation source: fecal sample from pouch patient p19 | host: Homo sapiens | place: Israel: Tel-Aviv | collected 2016-06-28
ATATTACACTTTCTTATATTTGTATAAAAAAACTTAATATTTTATATTGACAATTTAATAACCATCTTTTACACTATGGTTACAAGGTATTCATTTCTAATTAATTTCGATATTCGAATGGAGGTTTGAGTTATGGAACAGAAACAAGAAAAATTTAGTACCATAGGTTACATAGCCGCCGCGTTAGGTATGTGTATTGGTACTGGTAATGTATGGCGATTCCCACGAGTGTGTGCGGCAAACGGTGGTGGAGCATTTATCATAGCATGGACGATTGCAATGCTGGTATTTGCAGTACCGCTCCTTTCCACAGAGATGGCATTCGGTAAAAAGACGAGACTTGGATGTATCGGTACTTTTCGTGATGCAGGTGGAAAGAAATATACATGGATGGGATTCTTTGTAGCAGCAGTATGTTTCTTCCTGATGAGTTATTATTGTGTACTTCAGGGATATTGTTTGAAATACGCAGTTAATTCTGTTACTTCAGCATTTAAACCGAATCTGTCAACAGAGACGACATCGGCAATGTGGACAGCATTTACAGATTCACAGGCACAGGTTATTTTATTCCATGCGATCGGATTTGCACTTGCATGTTTCATCGTTTATCAGGGAATTGCAGGTGGAATTGAAAAATTCTGTAAAGTAGCGATACCGGCACTGTTTATCATCCTTGTAGGATTAGCAATTTACGCAGTTACATTAAATGGAGCAAATCAGGGACTTCAGTATCTCTTTACTGTTAAGAAAGAGTATATTTTAAGCCCGAATACATGGATTCAGGCATTCATCCAGGCAGCATGGAGCACCGGAGCCGGATGGGGATTCATTATTACATATGCGAACTACGTAGGAGAAGAGGAAGATGTTCCGACAAGCTGTCTGATCATGGGACTTGGTGATAACCTTGGAGCAATCCTCTCGGCACTGGTAGTTATCCCGGCAATCTGTGCACTTTCAGCTACACCGGAGGCAGCGAATGAAGCACTCAGTCAGGGCAACTTCGGACTTACATTTATTTACATTTATCAGTTATTTACAACAATCCCGGGCGGAAGATTCATTTCCTTTATCTTCTTTGGATTACTTGCAATTGCAGCAATCACATCACTGTTCTCTATGATTGAAGTTGGAGTAAAATGTGTTGTTGACCTTGGATTGCCGCGGAAGAAAGCAGTTGTCAGTGTCTGCTTCGCAGGATTCTTAGTAGGATGCTTCTCATGCTGGTCACTGGTTAACATTGATAATCAGGACTGGGTATGGGGAATCGGACTTCTGATAAGTGGTGCCTTTATCGCAATCCTGGCATGGAAATATGGTGTGGAAAAATTACGTACACAGGAAGTAAATGCAAAAGGTGCAGATGTACATCTTCCAAAAGCATATTATACCGGATGTATGTATCTGATTCCGGTTCTGGTAGTGATCATGGTGGTTTACTGGTTATTACAGACAAAGGAATGGTTCCCGGATACCTGGCTGAATCCGTTTATTATCCAGGATAACACAGGAACTGTATTACTTCAGTTCGGAGTAGTGATCCTTGTAGGTCTCGCACTATCCAAGTTCTTTAATACAAAGACTGCAAAGGGAGCTATGAAAGATAACGAAGCTGGAAAATAATAGTAGAAAGAAGGTGTGAGCTATGACGATGGATGCAATTATTATGATGGTGATTACACTGGTTGGATATATTGGCGGATTTAGTTATTTCATGATACGTGTATTTAAAAAAGAAAGAAGTAAATCCAAAGAGTAGGTATCGAACGGAGAATGAATAAAGGATAGTATGGTAAATTAGACGACGTTCTGATTGAAATGAATACATATCGAAAAGGAGCGGAGCCGGGATTTTGTCAGGAGTGACAGGATTCCGGCTCCGCTCCTTTTTATGCATGTGTATTAGATGTCAAGTGCAGCATGGTATCCATCTTTATTAAAGCCGGGAAATATTGTTCATATCCCCGGCTGATTCATTTTTTAATACCATCTCGTCATAGGAAGATCATTATTAATTCCCTTTGTCATTAAAATCTGATGGATATCAATAATTCCGTTATGGAAGGTGGCGGCACATGCAGAGAGGTACATATCCCACATCCTTAAGAAACGTTCATCAAACATTGTATGTGCTTCTTCAATATGATCCTTGAAGTTTTTCTCCCAGCAGAGAAGCGTACGGTTATAGTGAAGACGTAAGTCCTCGATATCCTGGGTATGGAAGTTATCTTCTGCCATGCAGTTCATGACTTCACGAAGACTGGGAACAGATCCGCCCGGGAAGATGTATTTCTTGATCCATGGATCACCAGGATGCTCTTTTAATGCACTGATGAAGTGGAGCAGGAACAGACCGCCGTCTTTCATGACCTTGCTGACACAGTCTAAATATAACTGATAATTCTCACGGCCGACATGTTCGAGCATACCGACGCTGACAACGCGGTCATACATCTTGCCGTCAGAAGGAAGATCACGGTAGTCCATTAGCCTGACTTCCAGGTAGTCGGACAATCCTTCCTCTTTGATACGTTTCTGGCATTCTTTGTATTGTTCTTCACTTAAGGTGATGCCGGTACCTTTAATTTTATATTTCTTAGCAGCTTCAATCAGAAGGAATCCCCAGCCGCATCCGATATCAAGAAGAGTCATACCTTCTTTCAGATATAACTTTTCAAGAATGTAATCAACTTTATTCTTCTGCGCCTGATACAGGGTATCATCTTCATGTTTGAAATATCCACAGGAATAACTCATTGTTTCATCGAGCCAGAGTTTGTAGAAATCATTTCCGATATCGTAATGACTGCTGACTTCTTTTTTCTGGTTTTTCTTTGATGAAGATGGGAACATGATAGATTTCAAATGATGTTCATCAGTTGAAAATTTACCCATCTGACCAAGAAGGTTATCAAGTGCCTGATAAAGGTTTCCCTCAATATCAAGATCACCATCCATGTAAGCTTCTCCAAGTGCAAGAGAAGTACTGGTGACCAGATCCTTTAATGGGATGACCTTTTTGAAATTTACGGTAAATGTAGGTTCGCCTTCGCCGATCAGATGTTCGTGTCCATTAATCTTGACCAGGAAAGGGTGTTCATCGAATTTTTTTAAGAATGTTATCATAGTCTGTTCTTCCAGCATAATATAACCTCCAGTTCTGCTAGCATTATTTCCTTCAGCAAGAATTATATTCCTTATAAATTTTGAAAGTCAAATAAAATAGACATTTTTTTAAAATTGTATTGGAACTACCAATAAATGAAAACATATATCAAGAACGCATATATTCCTTGACTTATGTGATAATAAGAGATAAAATACATATACCCCGTAAGGGTATGAATGTGAAAGGAGTATGCTTATGGAAGACAAATTAGAAAAAGAATGCGGTTGTCACTCGTCCAAGCATCGTTCGGATAAAGAATACAAGGATCTGATGAATCGTCTGAGCCGGATTGAGGGTCAGGTACGCGGCATCAAAGGAATGCTGGAAAAGGACGCTTATTGTCCGGAGATTCTGGTACAGGTATCAGCGGTGAATGCGGCACTGAACAGCTTTAATAAAGTATTGCTGGCGAATCATATCCGTACCTGTGTGGCAGATGACATCCGGGACGGAAAAGATGAGACGGTTGATGAACTGGTAAAGGTGTTACAGAAGCTGATGCGGTAAGTAAAGTTTATAGATGTATAGTCTGCTCGGAAAGCATTTTCTGAGTTTACTATAAAGGAATAAGAAAAATAATAATGACAGGAGGGAACAAGACAACAATGGAACAATATATAGTAACCGGCATGAGCTGTGCAGCCTGTAGCAGCAGAGTCGAAAAAGCAGTTTCGAAAGTGCCGGGTGTAACATCCTGCTCGGTAAGTCTGCTTACCAACTCTATGGGAGTAGAGGGAACTGCAAGTGAACAGGAGATCATTAAGGCAGTCACAGATGCCGGATACGGAGCATCGAAAAAAGGAGAAGGAACGGCAAAGACACAGTCATCATCAGTATCTGCCGGAGAAGATATGTTAAAAGACAGAACGACACCGGCATTAAAGAAGCGTCTGATTGCATCACTTGGATTCCTGATCGTCCTGATGTATTTCTCTATGGGTCATATGATGTGGGGATGGCCGGTCCCGGGATTCATGAAAGACAATCATGTGATGATGGGACTGTTACAGATGCTTCTGACGATTACAGTCATGGTGATCAACCAGAAGTTTTTCATCAGTGGATTCAAAGGACTGATCCACAGAGCACCGAATATGGATACGCTGGTGGCACTTGGATCCGGAGCGTCTTTTGTATACAGTACGTATGCACTGTTTGCAATGACAGATGCGCAGATGCATGGGGATATGGATGCAGTAATGTCTTATATGCATGATTTTTATTTTGAATCAGCAGCTATGATCCTTGCACTGATCACCGTCGGAAAGATGCTGGAGGCAAGATCCAAAGGAAAGACGACCGATGCATTAAAAGGACTGATGAAGCTTGCGCCAAAGACAGCGGTTGTGATCCGTGGAGAAAAAGAAGTTCAGGTATCGATCGAACAGGTACAAAAGGGAGATTGCTTTGTTGTAAAACCGGGAGAGAATATTCCGGTTGACGGAGAAGTCATAGAAGGAAACAGTGCAGTCAATGAATCTGCCCTTACAGGTGAAAGTATTCCGGTAGATAAGGCTGTCGGTGATAAGGTATCAGCCGCAACCGTAAATCAGTCCGGATATCTGAAGTGCCGTGCGACCAGAGTCGGCGAGGATACGACACTTTCGCAGATTATTCAGATGGTAAGTGATGCGGCTGCAACGAAAGCACCGATCGCAAAGATTGCGGACCGTGTATCCGGTGTATTTGTGCCAATGGTTATCACAATTGCGGTGCTCACAATTATTGTATGGTTGATCGCAGGACAGAGTATTGGTTTTGCGTTATCCAGAGGAATTGCGGTGCTGGTGATCAGCTGTCCATGTGCGCTTGGACTTGCAACACCGGTAGCAATTATGGTCGGAAATGGAATGGGTGCCAGAAATGGTATTATGTTCAAGACAGCAGTTTCACTGGAAGAGACTGGAAAGATGCAAATTGTTGCGCTGGATAAGACCGGTACGATCACAAGTGGAGAACCGAAAGTGACAGATATCATTCCGGCAGCGGGAGTGACAGAAGATATCTTATTAAAATGTGCGTATGCACTGGAGAATAAGAGTGAACATCCACTGGCAAGAGCAATCCTTGAAAATGCAAAAGAGGAAAATGCAGGCATCGAAGAAGTTACCGGATTCCAGGCCCTTCCGGGTAACGGTCTGACAGCCATACTGGATGAGCATACATTATATGGAGGGAATCATACATTTATCAGCAGTAAGGTATCCGTTGATGGAGATATCCAGAAGAAGGCAGAGAAACTTGCCGAAGCAGGTAAGACACCATTATTCTTTGGAAATGAAGATCGTTTATTAGGTGTAATTGCAGTGGCGGATGTCATCAAAGAAGACAGCCCGCAGGCGATCAAAGAATTACAGAACATGGGAATCCATGTAGTCATGCTGACCGGAGATAACGAACGTACTGCAAAAGCTATCGGGCAGCAGGCCGGAGTTGATGAAGTGATTGCAGGTGTACTTCCGGAAGGAAAAGAGCAGGTGATCCGTAAGCTGAAAGAAAAAGGAAAAGTTGCGATGGTCGGGGATGGTATCAACGATGCACCCGCACTTACAAGAGCCGATATGGGTATTGCGATCGGAGCCGGAACGGATGTTGCGATCGATGCGGCAGATGTTGTTCTGATGAAGAGCCGGTTAAGTGATGTGCCGGCAGCAATCCGCATGAGCCGTGCGACACTCCGTAATATTCACGAGAATCTGTTCTGGGCATTCTTCTATAATATTATCGGAATCCCGCTTGCGGCTGGTGTGTGGTATCCGCTGTTCGGGTGGAAATTAAATCCGATGTTCGGTGCGGCAGCCATGAGTTTATCAAGCTTCTGCGTAGTATCGAACGCATTGAGATTGAATCTTTTTAAGATGTATGATGCATCAAAAGATAAAAAATTAAAAGCCAAAAAAGAAAAAAAGAGATCCAAGAAGGAGGACAAGACAATGAAAAAAATAATGCATATTGAGGGAATGATGTGTGGACACTGTGAGGCAGCTGTAAAGAAAGCACTGGAAGCACTTCCACAGGTAGATGAAGCGGTTGTAAGCCATGAGGCAGGAACAGCAGAGCTGACATTAAATGCAGAGATCGCAGATGATGTGCTGAAGAAGACAGTAGAAGACAAGGATTATACGGTGACATCTGTGGAATAATCTATGATTTCATATATACAGGGTATACTTTTTAGTTGAAGCATCCAAAGAACACTGCTATACTTAATTATAAGTATCATAACGAGGAAGGAACGAAAGTTAATGAGAAAGAGTGGAATGTTAATGCCGGTCTCTGCACTTCCGGGGGCATATGGAATCGGATGTTTTTCAAAAGAAGCGTATGAATTTGTAGATATATTAAAAGAAGCAGGACAGAAATTGTGGCAGATCCTGCCGCTTGGACAGACAGGATACGGTGATTCACCGTATCAGTCTTTTTCAACATTTGCGGGAAACCCGTATTTTATCGATCTGGAGACGCTGATCGAGGATGAACTTCTGACGAAAGAAGAGTGTGACCAGGCAGATTTCGGAGAGAATGAAGAAGAAATCGATTATGAAAAAATATATAATGCAAGATTTAAAGTATTAAAGCTTGCATATAAAAGAGCCAAAAAGAACGGATTGATGGAAAGTAAGGCGTACCGTACTTATCTGGAAGAAGAAAAAGCATGGCTTGCGGATTATGCATTGTATATGGCAGTGAAAGATTCATTTGACGGAAAAAGCTGGGATCAGTGGGATGAAGACATCAGGTTGCGTAAGCCGGAAGCAATTGTGGCATATCAGGAACAATTAAGTGCAGAGATTGATTTTTATGAATTTCTGCAGTATCTGTTCGCCGGACAGTGGGCCGGACTGAAAACATATGCCAATGAACAAGGCATTGAGATTATCGGGGATATCCCGATCTATGTAGCATTTGACAGTGCGGATACCTGGGCGAATCCGAAGCTGTTCCAGTTAGATGAAGAGAATCTGCCGGTTGCGGTAGCGGGATGTCCGCCGGATGCATTTTCGGCAACCGGGCAGCTGTGGGGGAATCCATTGTATGCATGGGATTACCATAAGAAGACAGGCTATGACTGGTGGATGAAGCGGGTGGCCTGCTGCTTTAAATTATATGACATCATCCGTATCGACCATTTCCGTGGGTTCGATGAATATTATGCAATCCCGTATGGAGATGAGACGGCAGAAAATGGTGAATGGATGCCGGGACCGGGCATGGATCTGTTCCGTACGATGAAAGAAACATTAGGTGACCTTCCGATCATTGCGGAAGATCTGGGATTCCTGACGGATACGGTGAGACAATTGTTAAAAGACAGTGGTTATCCGGGAATGAAAGTACTGGAATTCGCATTTGTGGCAGGAGAGGACAGTGATTATCTTCCACATAATTATGATAAAAACTGTGTAGTTTATACGGGAACCCACGATAACGATACCCTTCAGGGATGGTATCAGACACTTTCCGAAGAAGATAAAGAGATGACAAAGGAATATCTGAATAATCCATACACTCCGGATGAAGAAGTACACTGGGATTTCATAAGTCTGGCGATGAGAAGTGTGGCAGATACGTGCATCATTCCGGTACAGGATTATCTGGGACTTGGCAATAAGGCAAGAATTAATATGCCATCTACACTCGGCGGTAACTGGCTGTGGAGAATGAAAAAAGGCGCATTTACAGATGAACTGATTAAGAAGATCAGAAAAATGACAGAAGTCTGCGCAAGATAAACATAACAGGAAACAAAAAGAAAACACAATATTCAAACGAAGGATTTACTGAGAAGGGAATGGAAACGTTTTGGATATTGTGTTTTTCTTTTTGTTTTGTATATGCCAAAACCTCTGATTTTTCATAAAAGTATAATTTTTGACATAAAATGTATGATTTTTTGTATGACAGATATGATTTTTGGTAAAGAAAAAGTATAAAAAATTATAGAATGAGACTGTAATATGTTAAGATGGTATTAATAAAAGGTATGAGGTGTACTATGGGGTTGTTAAGACTGGTGATTGTAGATGATGAGCCGATCCTGCTGGAGGGTCTGGTAAAGACGTATGACTGGAACGGTATGGGATATGAGGTGGTTGGTTTTGCGCAGAGCGGAGAGCAGGCGTTAAAGGTAATACGCGAAAAAAAACCACACGTAGTGCTGACAGACATCAGGATGAAACAGATTTCCGGACTTATGGTAATGGAAGAAATCAAGAAAGAGAACCCGGAATGTCAGTTCGTGGTATTAAGTGCATACAGGGATTTTGAATATGCGAAGAAGGCATGTGATCTGGGGGCATTCGCATATCTTCTGAAGCCGATTGAAGATGAAAAATTACAGGCGACGATGACAGATGTCGGTAAAATCTGTGAAGATCAGATCCGAAATGAGGAGAAGTATGACCGCTGGGAGAGACTTCTGAAAAAGGACGGAGATGGATTTTTGCAGGTTGTCGTGCAAAAATATGTCCAGAACCGGCTGCCGGAAGAAAAAGTAGATGAAGTCTTCCATACGCTGCAGGATGTCATGAAGGAAGGAGACCGGTTTATTACAGTATATGCAGATCTTGATCTGGCCTATAAGATTACCAATGAACTGGAATATGAAGCCTCGAGATTTTCCATGGTCAGAATGATTGAAGAAAAGATCGCAGAGAGATTCACATACTGGAAATTCGAAAGTGAAGAAGGACATCGTACATTTATTATAAAGACGCAGGAGAACACAGCGGTACATGAATTGAAAGAACTGCTGGAAGAGGTAAAAAAAGAAGAGAACAGCCCGGTTATTGCAGCAATATCCAAACCATATAAAGGGATCCGCGGAATCAGAAGAAGTTTCGAAGAAGCGCAGAGATTGTTCGCTGTTACAAATGCATCCGGAGCGGGAGTATTTACAATCCCGGAGACTGTTGAAGAAAAAGAGGAAAGCCCATATCCGGCGGAGGCAGAGATGATGGTGGTCAACAGCGTGCGGAAGAACGACGCTGTACAGTTAAAGCAGGCATTTGTACATTTTATTTACCAACTGCCACACAGAGAAGAACTGCAATGCCAGTATATGCACAAGATCATGGTAAAGACAGAATTCATGTTAAAAGACAGTTACGGGATGGACGAATCACTGAATCAGCAATTTGAAAATTATTATTCGAATATGAGAAACTTAAAGGCGGCAAAAGCGGTGGATGTCTGTTACAAGATTCTGGGAACTGCTATTGAAAAAAGACTGGAAAATGTAGAGAAGAAAGAGAATAAGGGATCAAAAGAATATATTGCAGCGGCTGTGGCATATATAGATGAACATCTGGATAATGAAGATCTTTCGATTGTATCAGTGGCGACACATGTATATCTGAATCCGGTATATTTTGGACGGGTATTCAAGAATACCTTTCATATGACATTCAAACAATATCTGCTGCAGCGTAGAATGGAGCTGGCAAAGAGACTGCTGGAAGACGGAAGAACCAGCATCGGTAATATCTGCGAGCAGGTCGGAATCAGTAATCCATCCTATTTTTCGCATTTGTTTAAAGAATATACAGGACAGCTTCCGAGAGATTACAAAAGGGAATATGAAGTATGAAAAAAAGTAAAATGTCAGGAATCCAGAAAAAGTATCTGAAGTATATGTGTACGCTTCTGATACTGGCACTGGTTCTTTCAAGCATCTGTGTATGGACTTATGTCAGACGGAATATGACAGATGTGATTGTGGATAAGTATGAATTCATGAATGAAAAGATGGGGATAGCCCTGGATAATCTCTACCGGAAGACGGATGCCGTGACAGCAGAGATCATCCTGGAAAATGATGTGCAGAAGAGTCTGAGGAATAAAGAACTGCAGGAAGTAGAGAAGAATGCACTGAGCAAATATTTTGCATATATAGATCTGAATCATGTCGCTGATTACTGCTACATTGATAATAAAAGAAATGTTTACGAAAAATCCTATTCCCAGATTGGTTATTCGGATTTTCAAAGCAGCGGTCTGCGTGAGAAAATGGGGGATGAGTATGCGAAGACGCAGTGGATCTGGACCCGGGATTACCTGTTTGGTACGGGAGATGAAGCATTGTTTATCGGAAGATATGTGAATAGTATGGATTACGCACACGAACCTGGAATCGTGTATCTGAAGATGAATCAACAGTTTCTGGAAAGTGTTATGGATAAAGACAGGAAGATTGCAAAAGATGTTGCAGTGGGAATCATAAGTCAGGAAGGAAAGACTTGCATCCGGCAGGAACCGGAAGATCTCAGTATCGAAAAAAGGACAATGAAGAAGATTACGGAACTGACCAGAACGAAAAAATCCGGTGTGATCGTGCGGGGAAAAAAGATAGAAGGCGGGATTTTACAGGCATACCGGCAGGAAGAGACAGGGATGGTGATCTTTACACTGGTGCCGGATATGGTATTGAATCAGGGAATGACGCAGATATTGATCGTATTACTCACTATCTATGCGGTGATCGCAGTGCTGGCGTTTGTATTAAGTCTTTATGCATCACAGACATTTACCCGGCCGATCAGACAGATCAGTGATGCCATGACAAGTTTTGATGGAAATGATTTTACACATACCATTCAGATCCATACGGACACAGAACTGGATAAGATCGGGCATGCCTATAACGAGATGTTAAAGAATATCGAAGAGTTCCAGAACGAGGTCAAGAATCAGCAGAAAGAACTAAGAATTAGTGAGATGAATACGCTGATCAGCCAGATTAATCCGCATTTTCTCTATAATACCCTGGATACCATCTATATGCTGGCGCGGATCAACGGGGAAGAGAAGACGATGAAGATGATACAGGCACTGTCAAAGTATCTGCGTCTGTCACTGAGCAAAGGACGTGAGATTGTGACAGTAGAAGACGAGCTGGAAAATGTAAAAAGTTATATGGAGATCCAGCAGATCCGCAATGAGAATCTGTTCCGTTATGAGATCGAATGTGCAGAAGAACTGAAAACAAGGTGGATATTAAAGCTGATCTTACAGCCAATTGTGGAAAATGCAGTCAAATATGGATTTTGTGATATCTTCGAAGGCGGTCTGATAAGGATCAGTGTCACTGAACAGGCAGGACAGCTTACATTCAGTGTCTATAATAACGGAACTCCGATGGAAGAGCAGATGGCGGAGAAGTTAAACGGACTGTCAGAGATACCGGTGTCAAAAATGAAAGACAGTTTTGAAGACAAAAAACATGGTTATGGTGTGATAAATATTATTACGCGACTGCGGTTAAAGTATGGGGAGGATGTGAGATTTTTCTATGAATCGGATACAAATGGAACCGTCTGTGTTATCCAGATCCCGGATGATGGGAAAGAAAACAGTGAACAGTAGAAGGATTATGGCAGCAGTGATGGTGATCGTCATGCTGGCAGCACTGACCGGCTGTGTGGGAAAAGAGGATACACAGACCAGAAAAAAGAATAAAGTAGTAGAGATCCCAATGATCCTTACCGTAGATTCCAGTACCGGTAATAAGAATGAAGAGGAAGTGGTGGAGCGGTTCAACAGGGCATATAAAGGAAAGTATCATATAGATGTGGACTGGGTGATGGAGACGGAGGAAGAATACCGGAAGAATCTGAAACGTATGAATGTGACAGATGAATTACCGGCTATTATCACTGATCTGCGTATGCTTCCGTCTTTCTATCAGATGATGATCAAGAAAGGCAGGATTGAGGACCTGACACCTTACATTAACGAAGATCAGGAATGGAAAGATATGATCGAACCGTCAGTAATGGAATCGGTCCGGGAAGAGGATGGAAAGATTTATCTGGGTCCGGTCAGCACGGCGGCATTCGCCTGTTCAGGGGTTTTCTGGAACCGGGAGTTATTTGAACAGGCAGGAATCAGCAGATTTCCTGAGACATGGGAGGAGTTCTGGGAATGTTGTGAGAAACTGAAAGCAGCAGGGATCACGCCGCTTGCCCTGCATACGGAAGGGACGGCATGGGCCGCAATGCTGCTTGCAACAGCAGAAGTAGCAGGAAGTAAAGAAGGTGCGGCATTCATGAAGCAATTATATCCGGATACCTATCAGAATGAACCGGGGCTGGAGATAGCCGGTACATTAAAAAAATTATTCCAATATACGACCCAGGATGCATTACATAATGATTTTGACGTAGCTTACGACAATTTCGTGGCAGGAAATGCAGCGATGATACCTAATGGTTACTGGATGATTGATAAGATTCCGGAGGAAATGCAGAAAAAAGTATGTTTTTCTACATTTCCTGAAAATAAACTGATAGGCTCACCGGAGACATTCGGCTGGGCAGTTGTATCAACTTATAGTGAAAAGGTGAAAAAAGGAGCAGTTGAGTTCCTCAAATTCAGAACGAAATTGAATAAAGAACAGAAAGAAGAATTGCTGAACAGCAGGACAAGACAGGAAGGGACGCTGTTGGATGATTATCTGAAGGCTTATACGGGAAATCCACAGATCGTACCGAATTATCAGGTGAAGTGGAATTCACTGCTGCAGGAGAATGTACTGGGAGAATGTCTGGCGGAACTGGTACAGGGAAAGATAACGGAGCAGGAATTCACGCAGGCAGAAGACGAAAGCATCCGGCAGTTTGAAGAAGAACAATAGATATGTTTTTTTGTATATCAGGTTGTTTTATTGATACAGGGTTTGAGCGCATTTCTGTTAATATAATGACAACAAGAGAAACGAAGGTTTCAAAAAAGAAAGGCGAGGGAAATGAATTATGAAAATGCGTAAAGTTGTATCAGCAATGCTGGTAGCAGCCATGGCAACAGGAATGGTTGCAGGATGTGGAAGCTCTTCTGACAGCAAGTCAGACAAGAAAGACGCAAAAGGAAAAGTATACTACTTAAACTTCAAACCAGAACAGGATGAACAGTGGCAGGATCTGGCAAAAGAGTATACAAAAGAAACAGGAGTGGATGTAACAGTACTTACAGCAGCATCCGGAGAATACGAAAAGACATTAAAATCTGAGATGGCTAAGAGCAATGCTCCGACACTGTTCCAGGTAAACGGACCGGTTGGACTTGCAAGCTGGAAAGATTACTGCTACGATCTGAAAGATTCTGATGTTGCAAAACAGCTGACAAGTGATGATTTCGCACTGATGGACGGCGACAAGATGTCAGGAATCGCATACGTAATAGAAAGCTACGGAATCATTTACAACAAAGAACTGTTAAAGAAAGCAGGATACTCAGCTGATGATATCACTAACTTTGACAGCTTCAAGAAAGTTGTAGAAGATATCACAGCAAATAAGGACAAACTTGGATTCTCAGCATTTACATCCGCTGGTATGGACGGATCATCTGACTGGAGATTCAAAACTCATCTGGCAAACCTTCCAATCTACTATGAATACAAAGATGAAGGAATCGATAACACAGATGCGATCAAAGGAACATACCTTGATAACTACCGTCAGATCTGGGATCTCTACATCAACAACGCTACTTGCAAACCAACAGAACTTTCTACAAAGACAGCTGACGATGCAACAGCAGATTTCGTAACAGGTGATGCAGTCTTCTACCAGAATGGTACATGGGAATATAATAACATCAAAGACGTCGGAGATGACAATCTTGGAATCCTTCCAATCTACATCGGTGTAGAAGGCGAAGAAGATCAGGGAATCTGTACAGGTACAGAGAACTACTGGTGTGTAAACTCCAAAGCATCTGAAGACGACATTCAGGCAACACTTGATTTCATGAACTGGTGTGTAACATCTGATGATGGTGTAAAGGCAATGTGCAAAGACATGGGATTCACAATTCCATTTAAGAAGAACCTGAAATCAGACAACGTACTTGTTAACGAAGCAAACAAATATACAGAAGACGGAAAGACTCCTGTATCTTGGAACTTCTCAACAATGCCATCAGAAGAGTGGAAGAACGGAGTGGGTTCTGCACTGACAAGTTACGCAGCAGATCCGACAGATGCAAACTGGGCAAAAGTTACAACAGCATTCGTTGACGGATGGGCAAAAGAAGCTGCAGCAGCAAAATAAAAATAAAAATGTAACAATCAAAATAGTTATATGAAGTGAGTAGTGGCGGGCGGTTGCAAGAAACACCCGCCGCTTTTATGAAAAAGTGCAGGGAAATGAAGCGGAGATTCTCTGCATGGAAGGAGGAATTTATTATGGAAAAATCCATCAAACGTTATATGCCGATTTTCGTGCTTCCAACGTTTTTTGCATTTATTCTTGGCTTTATCGTTCCTTTTATTATGGGAATCTGGCTTTCATTTTGTAAATTTACAACCGTAACAGACGCGAAATTCGTAGGATTTTCAAATTACATAGAAGCACTGAAAGATACGGCATTCCGTCATTCATTCTGGTATACCGTACTGTTCGCGATTGCATCTCTTCTGATCATTAACATCATAGCATTTGCACTTGCAATGGCACTGACAAAAGAAATGCATGGAACAAATGTCTTCCGTACGGTCTTCTTCATGCCGAACCTGATCGGTGGTATCGTACTTGGATATATCTGGCAGCTGATCTTTAACGGAGTTCTTTCCAGATATGGTACCGCACTTGCTCTGAATGAGTGGTATGGCTTCTGGGGACTGATCATTCTGGTCAGCTGGCAGCAGATAGGTTATATGATGATCATCTATATTGCGGGTCTTCAGTCCATTCCTGGTGATGTCATTGAAGCAGCAGAGATTGACGGAGCAAATAAGATCCAGACATTATTCAAGGTAACAATCCCGATGATGATGCCATCGATCACGATCTGTATGTTCCTGTCAATTACAAACGGATTCAAGTTATTCGATCAGAACCTGTCCCTGACAGCCGGTGAACCGTCTAAGATGTCTGAGATGATGGCGCTTAATATCTTCAATACGTTCTACGGACGTACCGGATGGGAAGGAGTCGGACAGGCGAAGGCAGTCATCTTCTTTGCAATCGTAGTTGTGATCGGTATGATCCAGTTACGTGCAACACGTTCTAAGGAGGTACAGCAGTAATGAAGAAAAAAACAAGTAAATTAAGCTGGTTTGGAACAGGTGCATTTACGATCATCGGTATTGTATATATCATGCCGATCCTGATCGTGCTGATCAACTCATTTAAAAATAAAGTATTTATCAACAAAGAACCATTCAAACTTCCGACAAAGCAGACATGGGTAGGAATCGATAACTTCCTGTCCGCAATTGACAAATATGAACTGCTGGGTGCAGTCGGCTGGACTGTATTTATCACAGTTGGTTCCGTACTTGTGATCCTTGTATGTACTTCTATGTGTGCATGGTATATTACAAGAGTAAACAGTAAGTTTACAAAACTGTTATATTTACTCTGTGTATTTTCCATGGTTGTTCCGTTCCAGATGGTTATGTTCACCTTATCGCTGGTAGCTGACCGTACAGGGCTTCGTACACCTTGGGGAATCATCATCATTTACCTCGGATTTGGTGCAGGTCTGGCAGTATTCATGTTCTGCGGATTTGTAAAATCCATTCCACTGGAAATTGAGGAAGCAGCAATGATCGACGGATGTACACCACTTCGAACCTTTTTCTCCGTTGTACTTCCGATCATGAAGCCGACATACATTTCCGTAGGAATCCTGGAGACGATGTGGATCTGGAACGACTTCCTACTTCCATACCTGGTACTGGATCTGAATAAGTATAAGACAATCTCAATTGCGATCCAGTATATGAAGGGAAGTTACGGACGTGTAGATATGGGTGCTGTTATGGCAGCGCTGATCCTTGCGGTAATTCCGGTAGTTATCTTCTATCTGGCTTGCCAGAAGCACATTATTAAGGGTGTTGCTGCTGGAGCGGTAAAAGGATAGCTGGACCTGAATAAATAATAAATAAAGTCTTCTTGTGCTGACTACGAATGCACTGGAAGACTTTATTTATTTTTATTTCGTGTGTATCGAAGGGGGAAGCGGTGATGACAATAAATAGATATTTATTACAAATATGTGATATAATATTCAAAGAATACAAAAGTCAGCAGAGGAAAACATGATTCAAATATACATATGTGAAGACGAAAAGATACAATTAGAATTCTGGAAAAGAACCATAGAGGACTATATAAAATCCGCAAAGATAATGGCAGAAATTGTCTCAGCACGCCAGAATCCACAGGACATCCTGAACGATATAGAACAATGCGATAATTCACAGCGTCTGTTCTTCATAGATATCCAGATGCCGGAATATGAGATGAACGGACTGGAATTGGCAAGGAAGTTAAGAGAGAAGAATAGCGATGATTATCTGGTGTTCATTACGTCTAAAGATGATCTTGCATATAAGGTCTTCGAATACCAGTTGGATGTGCTGGATTATATAATGAAAAAACCAAAGTACTATCTGGAAAATGCAGATATGGCTCCTCTTACAGAACGTTTAAACCGGATCTTTTATAAGATCAACCAGGATCAGAAGGAAACAGAGCAAAAGAAAATACAGCTTGGATCAGGCAGCAGAAAATATAACATAGCAATAGAAGATATCATATATGTGCAGGCAGTCAAGGGTACACATCTGGTAGAAATCAATATTGCATGTAAGAAAATCCAGGTAAGACAGACATTGAAAGAGATAGCTGAGCAGATAGATATGGAAGAATTCCTGTTCGTAAATAAATCCTGCATGGTGCAAAAGAGGATGATATTGTCGGTTGATAAGAAGAACAGAAGGGTAAATCTGACCGGTGGATATCAGGTAGAAGTTGCGGTGCGTGAAATGAAGAAAGTCTGTATAGAAGCAGAAAGGCTGGGAATAAGAAATGCGGTTCATATATGATTTGTTATCGGCAATTATTATTGTAATGAGTGTTACAGGACTTCTTGTAGATCAAATAAAGAAATATCAGTATATTGTATTATTGGTTTACATAATGGTTATGGTTGAATTGAGTTCGATTACTGGTTTGGGACAGATTGTCGGCTTGGTAATGGCACCGGTTTTATTCTTGATATTAGCATTTTTTATAAAAAACAGAAAAATATGGAACTTGTGTCTGGGATGTGTGGGATATTTATTGAATATTACGTTTAATAATCTTGTAATATATGTAGTAAGCCAAATTGGAAAAGTATCAGCTTTAACGATGTCGGAGAAGTATTGGTTACAATTTTCAGTGGGATATGTGGTGCTTCTGGGAATTGTGTTATACATAATTAGAGAATGTCTGATACGGAAAAGAGATAAAGCAATAGAAGAAACGTCCGGAATGATAACAAGAGGATTGTTCATCAATTTGATACTTTTTATGATTGTATTTATAATAAATTACGCAATATCAGCTAATACGAGTGTTTCGTCGCCTGCTCTTGAAAACACAAATTGGAGAGAGCAGAAATCATATTCAAGAGATTATCAGCTTACGGATGATTTATCAATTTGCGTTTCAATTCTTGATGACTCAAGCGGATATGCAGTATATGATACATACGACGGTCAAAGAATAGGCACTCTATTATTGCCAAACGACCAAATGTCCGTCGATAATTTAGAACTTAAAATAGCCGACGCCAACAGTGACGGAAAAAACGACGTTGGCGTAGTTTCTCATAATAACAATATCATTTGGTTTAATTTTTTCACCTAATAAGCAATATAGCAAAGAAAATCCAAACGGTTGCTTTGAAGTAATAGATTAAAACGAATATTTTATTTAAAGGCATTGATGCAATAAGAGCACCAATGCCTTTATTGTTTTACTTTTCATTCAAAAAAGTAAACTCGTCATTTTCGTAATCAACCTTGCATTTACCTGCAACTTTATCCTCAAGAATAAGTTCTGAAAGCTTATCTTCAATCTTTGTTTGAATTGCACGTCTAAGCGGTCTTGCGCCGTAAACCTTATCAAAGCCTTTGTCAGCAATAGCGTCAACAGCCTTATCGGTTACGTCAAGTTCAATACCGATTTCCTCGCATCTCTTATTAAGAGATTTGAGCATACGGCGGGCAATTTCCTTAATATCGTCCTTTTCAAGTTGCTTAAATACAACAATATCATCAACACGGTTAAGAAATTCCGGTTTAAATGTTGCACGAAGGTCAGCCATTACAAGCTTCTCAATATCGACATTTTCATCAACCTCGC
>SKED01001663.1_pt1 | contig 18162 bp, 15 predicted proteins | sample 4826651 | NCBI WGS metagenome assembly SKED01 (sample SAMN11008818, study PRJNA524170) | human gut metagenome | biome: Human fecal sample; material: Feces; isolation source: fecal sample from pouch patient p19 | host: Homo sapiens | place: Israel: Tel-Aviv | collected 2016-06-28
TGATTTTTATGCGCCGCACCATCCCCTTTGAACACGTTGAACCCGTTGAATCCGTTGAACCCTGAACCCTTTACTCCATTTACATTCCATTTACAATCTAAACCATACTTGTACACCACTCATCCTTTCCTTTTTACATCCATCCTTTAGACTACAACTATCAACGCAAGAGAAAACAAAATAGAAGGTATGTCTCTAAGGAGGACACAAAATGAAACTCAAGAAAATGATGGCACTGGCACTGGCTTCTACCGCTTTGATCGCAGCAGCAGGCTGCGGCGGAAACAGTGAGCCGGCAAAGAGCGGTGCTGCTTCCGGCGCGAAGGTGACTGGTCAGGTCACTTCTTCCGGTTCTTCCGCACTGCTTCCGCTCGTAAAGGATGCGGCTGCTAAGTTCAAGAGCAAGAATCCGGAAGTATCTCTGACTCTGAATGCCGGCGGCTCCGGTACCGGTCTGAAGCAGGTCGCTGAAGGCTCTGTCAACATCGGCAATTCTGATGTACCAGCTGAAAAGAAGCTGCCGGCTGAAAAAGCCAAAGGCCTCGTAGATCATAAGGTCTGCACCATGACTGTTGCTGCCATCATCAATAAAGATATCGCGGACAAAGTGAAGAGCCTGACCTCCCAGCAACTGCAGGATGTCTTCACAGCCAAAGTCACCAACTGGAAAGAGGTAGGCGGCCCGGATGAACCGATCGTCCTTGTCACCCGTCCGACCACCTCCGGCACCCGTGCTCTCTTCACGGAACTGGCACTGGCTGGTCAGGAAGAAGCATCCAACAAATCTCTGGAAACCGATGACAGCGGTACACTGATCCAGAGCGTCGCACAGACCAAGGGTGCTATCGGCTATGTCGCTCTTCCATACCTTGTCAATAACAAAGACGTGGCAGCTCTTGCGATCGACGGCGTGGCACCGACTTTGGAAAATACCTACAATGGCACTTACAAAGTCTGGGGCTATGAACACATGTACACCAAGGGGGAACCGACCGGCGCTGTCAAAGCATTCTTGGGCTACATTCTCTCTGATGAATATGGCGTAGAAATCGAAAAACAGGGCTACGGCGTTTCCTCTAAGATGAAGAAATAAATGGGGGGTTAGCCCGTGGGGCGGCTTATCCACTGATTGTGGATGAAAGCTTTGCTCGCCAGTTAGGAGTGAGGAGTTAGGAGTGAGGAGTGCTGGTGCGGCGCATAAAAATATGGAAGCGCCGCGGAGGTTTGAAACTAGCGGTTTTCTCGTATCGCAAACCTAATCCCTAGCTACCAGTCACTAGTCACCAGTCACCTGTAATGCCTGACTGCTAAGCTCAGCCCTTTGTCCAAACAAATTTAAGGAAACACTGATTTAATCGTTATCAGATTTCATTCTTGGATTTTTATACAGAGCGAGGAGACATTCGACGCGAATAGCGAGCTATTTAAGGAGGATGTCGACGACGCTATGTATAAAAATCCATATGAAATCTGATTCTGTGATTTAATCAGCGTTTCCTTAATACGATTTTGCAATAACGCTTACAGAAGACGGGGAAAGTGGTTGCTTTGAGCAGTCGCCTTTCCCGTTTCTATCAAGGAGAATGATCCATGGTCCCGATTTTTGAAAAAGGAGTCAATATGGAGGGCAGTAGTACGAACCAGCATATGTTCCGAAGAGAATACTTTGGCAAAAGCCTCTCGACTCTCTGCGGCGGATTCCTGGTCGTCCTGACGATCGCCATCGGCTGCTTCCTCTTGGCGAAAGGCATGCTTTCGTTTACACAGTTTCATCACTCTGTGAGTGAGTTTCTCTTCTCTCCGGTTTGGAAACCGACGGATACCGAAGCCGGCGGCGGACAGATTGGTGCATCGATCTACATCTGGGGCTCTATCCTGACCTGCGCGGTCGCACTGGTCATTGCCATCCCTTTTAGCCTTTCCACGGCGATCTTCATGACACAGATTTCGCCCAAGATCGGGGAAAAGATCATTCGTCCGGCGGTAGAGATCTTCGTCGGGATCCCGTCTGTTGTTTACGGCTGGGTCGGGCTGGTCGTCCTGGTACCGTTCATCCAGAAGGTCTTTGACCGCTCTCACGGGCAGTCGGTGCTGGCGGCAGCGATCGTACTTTCCGTTATGATCTATCCGACGATCACTTCCGTCTCCGCAGATGCCATCCGCAGCGTGAATCAGAAGTATATCGAAGGCGCCTATGGTCTTGGCTCTACCCGCTGGCAGATGATTTATAAAGTGCTTCTCCCCGCTGCGATGTCGGGCATCCTGACCGCTATCGTGCTCGGCTTGGCCCGAGCTTTTGGCGAAGCACTCGCTGTTTCCATGGTCATCGGGAAGATGCGCGCATTCCCGAAGAGCCTGCTTGACCCGACGAACAATCTGACGTCTGCGATCGCCTCCGATATGGGCGGCGCGATGGACGGCGGTGAATTCAATGCAGCCCTGTGGTCCATGGCACTCCTGCTCTTTATCGTTTCCCTTCTTTTCATTCTGATCATTCATCTGATCGCTGCCAGAAAGGAGAAAATCTGATGAACCCGAATTCTTCCCTTTCGGCGGACGAGCTTCGCCATGTGAGCGGCTCACTGAAGAGGGCGCATATGTCCGATCATCTCGCGACGGCTGTCTTCTATGCGGTGTCCGGCGCCTTCGTACTGCTTCTCATCGCCTTCACGATGTATGTGGTCTGGGGCGGTATCAAAGCCTTCCGTCCCGAGATCTTCTCTTTTGATGCAAACGGGATTGGAAATCAGTTTTTCAACACCGTTTATCTCGTTTTCCTCTCTCTTGTGATTTCTGTACCGATCGGTATCTTTGCCGGTGTGTATATGGCGGAATATGCACCGGAAGGCCGCATCATCCATGCTCTTCGCATCGCCATTGAGACGTTATCCTCTCTCCCTTCGATCGTAGTCGGCCTTTTTGGCTACCTGGTCTTCATCATCATGGTCGGATCCCAGTGGAACCTCTTCGCAGGCGCTTTGGCGGTGTCCGTCCTGTCTCTGCCGCTTATCACTGCGACCACCTATGATGCACTGAAAGCACTGCCGCATGGCTTCAAAGAAGGCAGCCTTGCGCTGGGGGCGACCCACTTCGAGACCATCTGGAAGGTCATGCTGCCGGCGGCCATTGGACCGATCGTGACCGGCATCATCCTTGCAGCGGGTCGAGGCTTCGGCGAAGCTGCCGCGCTCCTTTACACCGCAGGCATGAGTACGGATATCAGCTGGCAGGTGTGGGATATTACCTCGCCTGTCTGCCCGCTGAATCCATTCCGCCCGGGTGAGACTTTGTCCCTGCAGGTCTGGGCGTCCCGCACCGAGGGCGTCGGCGGATCCGCCGCTGATACGGCAGCTGCAGCTTCTGCTGTTTTGATGCTCATGGTGCTCTCATTCAGCATAGGCGCTCGCCTCATCAGTCACTACATTACCAAGAAAACAGAAGGAGAACATGCATAATGTATTATAATGGAAACTCAGTCGCTGTCCCGGCTCCTGTTGGCTCAACAGCCATCTCGGTCTATAACAATATCAGCTTCGATTGCAAGAACGTTGATCTTTACTATGGCGCATTTCAGGCCCTGAAGGGCATCAATCTTCGCATTGAAAAGAACCAGATCACTGCGCTCATCGGGCCGTCCGGCTGCGGGAAATCGACGTTCCTGCGCTCTCTGAACCGCATGAATGACCTCATCCCGTCCTGCCGTGTAGAAGGGGAGATCCTTCTTGCCGGTGTCGATGCCTACAAAGATATCGATCCGATCGTTCTTCGCCGCCATGTCGGCATGGTTTTCCAGCAGCCGAATCCATTCCCGAAGAGCGTCTATGATAATGTCGCTTATGGTCCTCGCCTGAAAGGCATCACGAAGAAAGCGGATCTGGATGAGATCGTAGAAAGCAGCCTGCGTCAGGCTGCCATCTGGGACGAACTGAAAGACCGTCTGCATAAGTCTGCCCTCGGTCTCTCCGGCGGTCAGCAGCAGCGTCTCTGCATCGCCAGAGCCCTTGCCGTAGAGCCGGATGTTCTCCTGATGGATGAAGCGACCTCTGCCCTCGATCCGATCTCCACCGCGCATATCGAAGAACTCGCTGTAAAGCTCAAGGAACGCTACACGGTCATCATGGTCACCCATAACATGCAGCAGGCACAGCGTATCGCTGACAAGACAGCCTTCTTCTATCTTGGTGAAATGGTCGAATACGGCGAAACCAGACAGATTTTCGAGAATCCGCAGAAAGAACGGACGATCCGTTACATTTCCGGTAACTTTGGTTGATTTCATATGATAAAATAAAAAGGAATACTTCACCGGCGGGTCAGAGACGATCAAGGTCTCTGGCGTGCCGGCTTTTGGATAGCATAATAATTAGAAATGAGAAATGAGAAATGAAGGAGCGGCGCAAAAAATAATAGGGCGCCGCATGGGGTAAGATAATTAAGGAAACGCTGATTAAATCGCAGAATCTGATTTGGTATGTATTTTCATGCAATGATTCGTCATAACCCTCCTTAAATAGCTCGCTATTCGCGCCCCCTATTTCTTGCGTTGTATGAAAATACAAGAGCCAAATCAGACAACGATTTAATCGGTGTTTCCTTCATTCGTTTCGGTGCTATATAATTGGTGCGCCGTACTGCCATTTCTCATTTCGCATTTCTAATTTCTCATTGATGCCTATTGCTAAAATTGAATGTTTTCGATCATGAAACAGGAGACAAATCATGCCTTTAATTTACTGTGTAGAAGATGATGAAAGTATTCGCGAGCTGGTGAGCTATGCGCTTCGGGGACAGGGGTACAGGGTCGAAGGCTTTGGCGATGCCAATGCGCTGTATGATGCGCTGCAGAAAAATATACCTGACATGCTGCTCCTCGATATCATGCTTCCGGGTGAGGATGGGCTGACCATTCTGAAAAAAATGAGAGCGCCGGGGAGCGGAGCCATGCAGACGGTCCCGATCATTATGATGACAGCGAAGACAAGTGAGTTCGATATCGTAAAAGGGCTTGACTGCGGAGCGGATGACTATGTGACGAAGCCTTTCGGCATCATGGAGCTGCTCTCGCGGATCCGTTCGGTTCTTCGCCGAGCCAAAAAAGCGACGGAGCCGAATAAGAAGCTGCTTTCTTACGGTCATATCGTCGTGGATCAGGAGCAGCACGTCGTCACAGCAGACGGAAAAGAGATCCAGCTGACTCTCAAAGAATTCGACCTGCTCTGTTATCTCCTGCTGAACAAGGGCATCGTCCTGTCCCGTGATCAGATCATGCAGTCGGTATGGGATTCTCCTTTTGAAATGGAAAGCCGTACCATCGATATGCACATCATGAGCCTTCGTCAAAAGCTTGGGGAAGAAGGCTCTCTCATTCGCACGGTTCGTGGCGTGGGCTACAGGCTGGGGGATAGAAAATAGGGAAGAGGCTTGGGGGTAGCCCTTGGGGCGGAGCGCCCATGGATTGCGGATGAAAGCCTCGATTGAATGAGAAATTAGAAATGAGAAATGCGAAATGGTGGTGCGGCGCATAAAAATATGGAAGCGCCGCGAAGTATAAATCATGGCGATGCCATGAGCTGGCATTCCAGTCACTAGTCACAAGTCACTCAAGGCCCCTAATCCCTAATCCCTGATTTAGAACCTATTACCTATGGAGTCATGCATAGGCGGCTATGCTGCTCTATTTTATATTTCTACTAATACAACTCACGTAGGAGAAACACATGAGAGGAAGAATTTATAAAAGTCTGCTCTTTATGGGCATCATATCCGTGGTCGTGACATTCATACTCTCGGCCATCTTATATTACCAGGGCATGCAGGAGCAGATCAGTGCGGAGCTCGGACGCACGGCGCGTGTCGTTTCCGGTGCGGTCTCCAAGGACAAGGAAGAGAGCAGCATCGAGTATCTGGACTGGGTCTTCAAAGACAATGAACGTGCCATTCACATCGTCTGGCTCGATACCGATGGTTCGGTCATCTATGACAGTGACCACAAAGAGGAGGATTACAAGGCAAGCGGCGAAGTGAAGGCGGCATTTGCGACAGGCAGTGGACACGAAGTGCATAAGGACTCCTTTGACAAGCCGAAGAGCTATTATGCCGTCAGAGCAGATGACGGCACGGTACTCCGACTTTCAAGCGGACGCATGGTGAATTACAAAGGCTACTCCTCCTACTTGCCGGAGATCTTCATCTTCCTCCTGGTCTTCACCGTGGGCTGTCTGGCTGCTGCGGAACGGGAGACTGAAAGCATTTTGAAACCCTTCCATCTCTTGGGAGACCTCGTGCAGCGTATCATGAAGGGGGAGAAGGTGGACGAGCTGCCGCCGGAATATAAGGAACTGCGTCCTCTCATCCGCAAGGTCGAAGAGCAGCACAATGATATCGAAAACTATATGGAGGATATCGAAGAGGAAAGAAATACGATCCGCATCGTGGTCGATACCATCACAGACGGCATCATCCTTCTGAATGGCAGCCGGGAGATCATTGACTACAATAAGACGATCGAAGATATTTTCCATCCGAACGAAAACAAGCGCTTCCGCCGTATAGCGAGCCTTTATCATGATGAGGACTGGCTTCGCGTCATCGGCAAAGCCTACCACAGCGAGGGGAAGCAGGAGTACACCATGTACCTTTTTGATAAGCCCTTCCGTATGGTCATGAATCGGATCGTACTCACCGACGGAGAATCCGGTCTTCTCATCGTACTTCGTGATATGACGGCTTCTTATATGGCTGAAAAAATGCGCCGCGAATTCTCTGCTAATGTTTCGCATGAGCTGAAGACACCGCTGACCTCTATCAGCGGGTTCGCAGAAATGATTGCCAATGGCATGTACCAGAAGCCCGAGGAAGTGCGGCTCTTCGGCAGCCGCATCGTGAATGAATCCCAGCGAATGCTGACACTGATCGATACCATCATGCATCTTTCCAAGATCGAGGAGACAGAGACCACCATCACATGGAAGACCGTCGCTGTGGACAGCTTGGTGCGGTATGCAGCTGATCTCATTTCTCCACAGGCAGATGCCAAGCATGTCAAGGTGCACGTGGATACAGACCCGCTTTATACCTATGGCAATGCAGCGCTTCTCTCTGAGCTTATCATGAATCTTTTGGATAATGCGGTGAAATACAACCATGAAGGCGGCGATGTATACGCACGCCTTTCACCGGAGGGGGCAGACAAGATGATCCTTACGGTATCGGATACAGGCATCGGCATCCCGAAGGATAAGCAGGGACGCGTCTTTGAGCGCTTCTACCGTGCCGAAGAGAGCCGGAACAAAGCAACCGGCGGCAGCGGACTGGGACTTGCTATCTGCAAGCATATCGTAGAAAAGCACAAAGGCATGCTCTCTATCGAAAGCATCGAAGGGGAAGGCACGACCGTCACTGTCGTCCTGCCAAGAATGAGCGAAGGCGACGTAGATCGGGAGCACGCGGAAGCGATGACGGCCAAGCAGGAAGCAGCAGATGCAGAGTCTGGTCGCCTCGCCGCCAAAGAAGCCGAAGAAGACAGAAAGGCCATCGAAGCCGCGGGGGATGTCAAAGGCGAAAAGGCGGGAAAAGACATACACCATAAGGTCAAGAAGCCGAAGAAAGAAAAAGAAAAGAAAGAGAAGGGACGGAAGAAGGACGAGAAGAAGAAGAAGTGACTAGTAGCTAGTAGCTAGTAGCTAGTGGCTAGGGACTGGTGGCTAGTGGCTAGGGATTCGGAGTCTCAAGTGACTGGTGACTTGTGACTGGAATGCCAACTCAGGGCATCGCCATTATTTATACTTCGCGGCGCTTCTGATTTTTATGCGCCGCACCAATCCCTTTGAACCTCTTGAACCTATAGAACCCGCTGAACCTCTTTCGCACGTAATCAAAGGGCACCACGCCCGAGGGGCTAACCCTTGAATCCGACAACCTTTATTTTTTACTTGACGCGCACTGATTTCTGTAGTATCATATCCCTTGTAATTGATTGCAAGCAGAAGTCATCCGCTTCTCACCTTACATGGCGCAGGCTACTAAGGTTTACGTATGAACTCAAGGCGGACGGCAGATGCTGTCCGCCTTTACACTTGCAATGATTTCTATTTCGGAGGTGAAAAGAATAGGTAAGGAACTTCGCATCAATGAACAGATCCGCGCCAGAGAGCTGCGTGTTGTCAGCGATGCAAATGAACAATTGGGGATCATGACGCTCCATGAAGCGATTCGCATGGCGGAAGAAAAAGGACTTGATCTCGTCGAGGTGGCACCCAATGGCCGTCCACCCGTATGCCGTATCATGAACTATGGCAAATACAGATATGAACAGCAGAAACGTGATAAAGAAGCCAAGAAGAAACAGAAGGTATTCCAGATCAAAGAAGTCAAGCTTCGTCCAAATATCGAAGACCATGATTTCTTTGTTAAACTGAAGAATGCGCAGCGTTTCTTAGGTGATGGAAACAAAGTCAAAGTGACCATCATGTTCCGTGGCAGAGAAATGACCCATCCAGAACTTGGACAGGATGTTCTCGACCGTTTCGCTAAAGAACTGGGTGATACCGTTGTTCGCGAAAAGCCACCGAAATTAGAAGGGCGCAACATGACAATGATCGTTGCCCCAAAAGCATAACAAAGGAGAGTACAAAATGCCGAAAATGAAAACCCGTCGCGCTGCGGCAAAACGTTTTACTGAAACCGGATCCGGTCAGTTCAAGAGAAACAAAGCATTCAAGAGCCACATTCTCGAAAAGAAGTCCCCGAAGAGAAAGAGAAACTTCAGAAAAGCAGCACTGGTTTCCAAGTCTGATTACAAACGTGTAGCAAGATTGCTTCCAAACGGCTAATAAGGAGGATATAAGAGAATGGCAAGAGTAAAAAGCGGCGTTACCGCTCATGCAAGACATAAGAAGATTCTGAAACTGGCTAAGGGCTACAGAGGTGCTCGTCACACCCAGTTCAGAAAAGCAAACGAACTGGTCATGAAGGCTCTCTACTATGCTAGAAGAGACCGTAGATCCAAGAAGAGAGAATTCCGTAAGCTCTGGATCGTTCGTATCAATGCAGCAGCTCGTCAGAACGGCCTGACCTACAGCAAGCTCATCGCTGGCCTGACCCGTGCTGGTATCGAAGTGAACCGTAAGATGCTCTCCGAACTCGCTATCAGCGATCCGGCTGGCTTCACCCAGATCTGCGAAGCAGCTAAAAACGCTTAATCTATGAAAATCCGTCTATGACGATCTGTCACAGACGGATTTTTATTTTGGGTGAAGGGCGCTTGACCGGAAACATAAAAAGTGACGGGGCCCCTGTGAAGCCTCTTCCGTGATCCATCGAAATAGAGCCGGTCATTTTATGCTATAATGACAGCAAAGATCTAAGCGAGGTGATGTCAATGACTATACAACAAATACTCACGTTCCTTTCTGCGAAGGGGCTGCTTCATGAGGATGAAGTGTTCACCATAGCAGGCGGGGAAGAGGCAGCGTCGATCTCTCTTACGCTGCCGCATCTTCTCATCTTAAAGGATGTGACAGAAGAGGAGAAGGCCATTCTGTCATCGAGGCTTTCTATGCTGTATGAGAAGGAGAGCGCCCTCATCCTCCTCTCTTCGGAAGGCTGTATTCGCAGGCTGACCATGGATGAATTCCGGCATGACCTTGGGAAGGAGCCATTCCTCTTCCTTTTCGACAGCCGCAAAGCAAGAGTAAAGGGGCCTGCGCCGTTCACACTGTCTCCGCTCGAGGAGACGATGGACAGGCTGCTCTCACCCGGCGGCTGCCCCTGGGATCGCGCGCAGGATCATAGATCGCTTCGTACCTATTTCCTGCAGGAGGTCTATGAAGTGATCGATGCGATCGACAAGGATGATATGGTGAACCTGAAAGAGGAGCTGGGCGATGTGCTGCTGCAGATCGTCTTTCATGCGCGCCTCGCGGAGAAGGAAGGCTTCTTCACCATGCAGGATGTCGTGGACGGGATCAATGAGAAAATGATCCGCCGGCACCCCTTCGTTTTCGAGAAAATCACGGTGGAGGAGACGAAAAAGCTCCTCGGAGATTGGGAAATACGGAAAAGATTGGAAAAAAACCGAAAATATCTGCTTTCCGGCGTCTCAAAAGACTTGCCAAGTCTGCTTTTAGCATGTATAATTCAAAGGAAAGTTGGTTCCCATGGACTGACAGAAGCCCTCGAGGATGGCGCACTTTCTGCGTCTTGTGCTGAAGAGATCAAGGCAGCCGTAGACGGGAAGGGAGCTGTTGATAAAGAGCTTGCGGCGGGGCGTTTCCTTTTTGCGTTAGACCGTGTAATACATGCAGAAGGGGTAGAACCTGAACTGGCTCTCCATCGCTACGCCAGATATGTCATGGATCAGCTGAGAGCCTTTGAAAAGGGCCTTTTCCAGAGAGGGAAGAGCCTGATGGACATCTCGCCCGAGGAGGCTCAGGTCTTGTGGCAGGATTTCTGCCGAAAGACGGATACATCAGCGCTCCCCTAGCCCATTGGAGCTGAGAAGCGGTGTGCCCTGTGCACCACTCTTCTTTGTTGGCAAAAGCCATCATTATTAAAGGAGGATGTTTAGTTATGAACAAAACAGAACTCATCACTGCTGTCGCTCAGGAAGCAGAAATGACCAAGAAAGATGCCGAAAAAGCAGTCAAGGCTGTCATCGATGTCGTATCCGGTGCTCTTGCCAAAGGTGAAAAGGTCCAGCTGATCGGCTTTGGTACTTTCGAAGTCCGTGAACGTAAAGCTCGTGAGGGCCATAATCCGTCCACACAGGAAGTCATCAAGATCCCGGCTTCCAAGACTCCGGCTTTCCGCGTTTCCAAACAGCTGAAAGAAAAAGTCAATGTAAAACCGGCTAAAAAGACCAGAGCTAAGAAAGCAGCTAAGAAATAAGATGGTACAGAAAAAGGAGCTGTGAAGAAATGAATCCTCATTTCTTCACAGCCCCTTTTTACTTTGCTTTCATTTGGTTCAGGATTCAAGGTTCAGGACTCTCGTGGTGGTTTCTCCGCCTTTTTTTAGAAGATGGTATTCTCGTATCGCAGCCTTCGCCTCTAGGGAATGCTATTAAGTTAAGGAAATCGTTAGCTACGTAACGTCTTGCTTCCCCCTTCGGGGGAAGTGCCGAAGGCAATATGTGCAAGCGAACTGGATTTTTAGGAGCGTAGCGACGCTAAAATCCAGTGAGACGCCATTTCGAGCGCAGCGAGATGGGGCATGCTGGCGGTATAGCGTGCTATGTTGAATAGTCCGATGCTATCGATATTCCAACACTTTCATGCAATACCGCTACGTAGCCCCCTCACCCCATCGGGGAGCTCCCCCGATGGGGAGCCAAGAACGTTCTGCCGCTTAACTTAATGGCCTTCCCCTCTAGGGGAAGGTGCCCCGCAGGGGCGGATAGGGTGACTATGGCATGAAAGACAGCTGGGATAAGGTTTCCCGGTTACTCCTATGAGAGCTGCAAGTCCCCCGCGGCAGATGGAACGCAAAAATGAGATGATCGTTATTTCACATTGCCTTTTGATTTGCAAAATATGTGACGCCCGTTATGCCCAAAAGTGAAAAAAGGATGATATGCGGGCTGCTTTTCTTCAAGACGGTGCGCCCGATGATATTGAAAGTCATCGGTTGAAAGTGTAGAATTAAAAAAGATTGATGCGATCGAGGATGGAAGTCAAGAATCATACAAAGGAATGGTCAAATGATGAAGAAAAACCATGAGGAAAGGCATAAAGGAAAGCATAAAACAGAGGCACGGATCAAAATCTATTGCGTGCTCATGGGCGTGATCTCTTTTCTTTTTTGCTTTGCGGCAGGCTCGCTGATACTCCGTTATATGGAAAAAGAACAGAAAGATATGGCGATGTATACAGCGAAAATCACAGCAAGCCGTGTGGAGATGCAGCTTGAGAAGTATGTACAGATCTCCGATTTCATGGCCAATCGGATCATCGCCGGGGGTGAGCCGGATCAGGATGCATTCTCTGAAATGGCAAAGGCATTTCCCAATGAAGATGGTGTGGTCAAGGCGTATGAGCTGGCGCCGAACGGGGTGGTCACCGATATCTATCCTATGCAGGGGAACGAGAAGGCGCTGTCGCTGAATCTTTTGACACAGCATGAAAGATATTATGATGCACTTCGGGCAAAGGAGACCGGGAAGTATACGCTGGGAGGTCCCTATACGCTGAAGCAGGGCGGGCAGGGAGCGCTGCTTTTTACGCCGGTGTACCTCCCGGACGGAAGGGGACACCATTCATTTTGGGGATTCGTCGTCATTGTCATTGACTGGCAGAAATTTTTGAATGAAACGGGATTGGATCAACTATCCAGGTCTTCCTTCCTGTATGAGATCTGGACGCACAACAACAAAGACGGACAGCCTGTGACGATCGCCAGCGGACAATCGGGGATGCCGAAAGATCGCCTGACAGTGACTTGCGAGATCCCGAATGCGATATGGTATTTTGACATTATGCCTGTGAATGGGTGGATCCCGCCCGCATATTGGATCGCTGACGGTGGGATCTCAGGGCTTCTCGCCATCTTGATCGTTACGATTTTTTATCAATTTCTGAGAAGAAGACGTCGGGAAACAGAGCATGCGGCCGAACTGCAGCGCTCCGCTTATCGGGAAAAAAGTGCGAATGAGGCAAAGACTCGGTTTTTGTTCAACATGAGCCACGACATACGGACGCCGATGAATGCCATCGCCGGATTTGCCTGCCTTTTGGAAAAGCATCTGGATCGTCCGGAAAAGGCGAGGGAATATCTGAAGAAAATGCAGGTGTCGAGTACGCTGTTGACGACGATCATCGATCAGGTGCTGGAAATGGCACGTATCGAAAGCGGGACGGCTCGGCTGAATCTTTCCCCGGAAGACCTGATGGATATGTGGCAGTCCGTGGAGACGGTTTTTGAGGCGGATATCAAAGAAAAGCAGCTGCATTTTTCATCAGAGGTAGAGATCCAGCATCGCTATGTCCTTTGCGATAAAACAAGGGTGCAGGAAATCTTCTTAAACATCGTAAGCAATGCCATCAAGTATACGCCGGCAGGGCAGGCGATCCATATCAAGCTTTGCGAAGTGCCTCCAAGTGAAGTGGAAAGGGCGCGCTATATTTTTACCTGCCAAGATACGGGGATCGGTATGAGCCAGGATTACCTGCCTCATATTTTCGAGAAGTTTTCTCGAGAGCGCTCTTCTACAGAGAATCAAGTCATCGGGACCGGACTGGGACTTTCCATCGTCAAGTCCATGATCAAGCTTATGGGAGGCGCGATCCATGTCGAGAGTCGTAAGGGCTGCGGGACATGCTTCCACGTGGATCTCCCCTTGCATCTGACCGGTGAATCGGAAGTCAAAAGGGAAGAAACAGAGGCGGCGTCAGACCAGGGGGCAGCATTGACTGGGAAACGCATTCTCCTTGCTGAGGATAATGATCTCAATGCGGAGATCGCCTGCGAGCTTCTGGAAGAGAAGGGGATCTTGGTGGAACGTGCAGAAGACGGACAGGTTTGCTGCGACCGTCTCATCGAGGCAGCAGACGGATACTACGATCTCATTCTTATGGACATCCAGATGCCGCGCATGAATGGCTATGAGGCGACGAGACGGATCCGAAAGCTGCAGGATCCGAAGAAATCACAGATCCCCATCATTGCCATGACGGCGAATGCTTTCGCCGAAGACAGGCAGGCGGCAAAGGATGCCGGCATGAATGATCATGTGGCAAAACCGATCCATATAGACATTCTTTTGTCTGTGATCAAGAAATATGTATAGCGGGAAGGGGCTGAGAAGAAATGAATCCTCATTTCTTCTCAGCTCCTTTTTACTTTGCTTTCATTTGGTTTAGGGGTAAGGGTTCAAGGTTCAGGGTTCAAGGCTCTCGTGGCGGCTTCGCCGCCTTTTTTAGATGATGGTATTCTCGTATCGCAGCCTTCCCCTCTAGGGGAAGGTGGCCGAAAGGGGCGGATAGGGTGACTATGGCACGAAAGACAGTTGGGATAAGGTTTCCCGGTCACCCCTATGAGAGCTGCAAGTCCCCCGCGGCAGATGGAACGCGAAAATGAGAGGATCGTTATTTCACATCGCCTTTTGCGTGTCAGAAAGCGGGTTTCCTTATGCGTGACGGCTCCGCTGATTTGCGCCTTTATGTTATAATCGAAGGTGGAAAAGTAACGAAAGGGAGGGACGAAATGGAGATCGCTCGTAAGTTTTACATCATGACGGCCAGTATAGGGACGGGGCACAGCCAGGCGGCGCGTGCCATCGCGGAAGCGATCCAGCGCACGCATCCATCGGACTCGGTGCAGGTCCTTGACTTCGTATCGAGCAATCTTTTCTCCATCGATCACATCATCAAGGATGGCTATCTCAAAATGATCGACGTCTTTCCGGAGATGTATGACCATCTCTACAGTGATTCGCAGATGAGCCGCTTCGGGCAGTTCTCGCAGAAGATGCTGTCTCTTTCCTTTAAGCGCAGAATGAAGAATCTCATCATGGCCACGAAGCCGGATGCGATGATCTTCACGCATCCTTTCCCGGCAGGGGCAGCAGACCTTTTGAAGGCGGAGGGCTCGATCTCGATCCCGCTGCTCGGCGTGATCACGGATTTCGATATTCACCAGCTCTGGATCGACCGCTACCTAGACGGGTATTGTGTCGCGACGCCGGATCTGAAGGATTTGCTGGAGACGTATGATATCGATGGCAGCCGCATCCATGTGACAGGTATCCCGGTGCGCCGTGCTTTTTACGAGAAAGCGAAGGAGAGAGAGGCCTTTGAAAAGGGGACGGTACTCGTCATGGGCGGCGGTCTCGGGCTCGGTAATGTTGTGGATAATATCGCCCGTCTCGATGAAGTGGAAGAGATCTCGAAATTCATCGTCGTGACCGGGAAGAATATCAGTCTCTACGAAAAAGTGGCTGCTCTGGCGGAGAAGCTAAAGCATCCCGTGGAGCTTCACAGCTATACAAATAAAGTGGCGGAGATGATGGCAAGGAGTGAAATCCTTGTGACAAAGCCGGGCGCACTTACGTGTACAGAGGCGATGGTGATGCATCTCCCCATGGTGCTGGTCAATACGTTGCCCGGACAGGAGCGTGCGAATGCCATGCATATGAAGAACCTTGGCTGCGCGGAATGGGTGAAGCGGGGAGAACTTGCAGACTCGGTGCGCGCTATCCTTCGTGACCCGCTCGTTCGGAAGAAAATGGCAGATGCCTGCAGCGTCGCTCCGAGCGGCAGTGCGGATCAGGTGGCGAAGGTATTATACGATTTGGCAGGAAAGCAGTGACGGATGACCGGTAGTATTGACTGCTTTTCGCTGATTCACTGCTCTCAATTCTGAAAGATGTGATACACATGGACTCTTTATTCGACATGTCCCCGGAGGCGGGGAAGCGGTATGCCCCTTTGGCGGATCGCATGCGCCCCAGGCGGCTTGAAGACATCGTCGGACAGGATGCTGCCGTTGGACGGCAGTCTTTCCTTTATCGCATGATAGAGCGGGATACGATCCCATCCCTCCTTCTTTTTGGCCCGCCGGGATGTGGGAAGACGACGATCGCATCGGTCATTGCGGAAATGACAAAGAGCTGCTTCATCAAGGTGAATGCGACCTCGAGCGGGATCAAAGAGATCCGGGATGTCGTTTCCAAAGCGAAAGAAGAGCTCTCGTACTACCAGCGGCGGACGATCGTTTTCATCGATGAAATCCACCGTTTCAATAAGGGACAGCAGGATGTGCTTCTGCCCTATGTGGAGGATGGGACATTTATCCTCATCGGTGCGACGACGGAGAATCCCTATTTTGAGATCAACGGGCCGCTGCTCTCCCGTCTGCGGCTGATCCATCTGAAGCGACTTACTGATGAAGCGATCGTCTCGGTGCTTCATCGCGCGCTCGATGATGAAAAGTATGGGCTGGCGATTCATCGCTATACGGCAAAACCGGAGGCGCTTGCTCTCATTGCCGCCTACGCCTCGGGAGATACGCGCGTCGCGCTGAATCTCTTGGAGCAGTCGACATCCATGCTGGTGGACGGAGGCTCTCTGACAGAGAAGGAGATCGGCGAGGTGGCAGGTGTTCAGATCTCCAGCTATGATAAGCAGGGGGACTATCATTACAATATCGTTTCCGCTTTCATCAAGAGCATGCGAGGGAGCGATCCTGATGCAGCGCTGCACTATCTGGCGCGTATGATCGACGGAGGAGAGAAGACGTCCTTCATTTCAAGGCGCATCATGATCTGCGCAGCGGAAGATGTGGGTCTGGCAGATCCGCGAGCGCTGCAGGTGGCGGTATCAGCGGCGCAGGCGGCAGAAATGGTCGGTTTTCCTGAGTCGCAGATCATCCTTGCGGAAGCCGTGCTCTATATTTGTCTGGCGCCGAAGAGCAACAGTGCCTGTTCCGGCATTTTTGCCGCCGAAGGGGAGGAAAAGACAAGGAAGGACTGGTCCATCCCCGCGCACCTCATGGACTCGCACTACAGCGGAGCGAAGAAGATGGGGCTTGGCATCGGATATAAATATCCTCACGATTTCGGCGGATGGGTAGAGCAGCAGTACCTTCCCGATGAGCTCGTAGGACACCAGTACTACAAGCCCCGCCCGCTCGGGCAGGAAGGCGACATGGTGCGCGCCTGGTGGGCGAGAAGAAAGGGAAGTAAGTGACTGGTAGACTAGTGACTAGTGGCTAGGGATTAGAAATCTAAAGTGACTGGTGACTAAATACCCCCCGCTGAACCCATAGAACCCGCCCCCCTCTTTCACATGCAAGCAAAGGGCAGCACGCCCCACGACCTAATAAAGGAGATATAACCATTTATCCATGAAAAAGAAGACAGCAAGCCGGAGACGGACGACGAGAGTGCAGAAGAGCGAGGAGAAGAGCTATGAGATCACAGGTGTGATCCTCTTCCTCTTCGGCCTTTTCATTCTCTTTAGTCTTTTTAGCGACAGTACCGGTTTTTTCGGAGATATTACGAATAAAGGCAGCCATTTCCTCTTCGGATTCGGCGCGCCTTTCTGCGCCCTTTTGATGATGTTTTTCGGCGGGCGCTATGCCGTGACATCGAAAGGAATTTCCTGGGACAGGCGCGTTGCGCTGGTCATCCTGCTGGTGCTGCTCCTCTTCATGGCGGTGCATCATTTTCTGGTCCCTTTTGGAAGAGAAATGGATATCCAGTCGATCCTCACCTATGGCGGGATCGTCGGGGCAGGATTCTGCGTCTTTTTCCATGACGCGATGGGATACTGGGGGACGACGCTGGTGCTCCTCGGGGCCATCGTGATCGATGTGCTTCTGCTGACGCACTGGTCGCTTTCGCGTGGCGCGCAGAAAGTGGGCTCGAAGGCGCAGGTACTCGGAAAGAAAACAGGCGAGAAGATCGAAGCCGCAGCCACGCGGCTCAGGGAAAAGAAAGCGGCGCTGGATGCTGCGAGAAGCGCTGCTCGGCTGGAAGTACTCGACGATAAGCCGACGGAGTTCATTTACAAGAAGAATGAAGAAAATGCGGCAGAATCGCCGGATGAGAAACTGCCGGCAGAAGATATGGCAGTCCCTGCGCAGATGCCGGATGCGGAAGAGCCACTGATTTCTTTAGAAGATCCTATAGAAGAACCTATAGAAGAACCTGCCCCAGAAGCAGATAAAGAAGCACAGGAAGAGCCGTGGACGCCAGAGGAGCCGGTCAAGGACATGGAAGAGCCGCCGATATCGCCGCTGCCGGAAGCGGAGGATGAAGTGGCAGAAGAACCGCCGGAAGAACCAGCTGAAGAGCTGGCCGGGGAAGAGAAGCCGGAGGAGGACATTCATCCGATACCGGCAGCGCCTGTTTCGGCGGATCCGGCGCATCCGGCACCTGCGGCTGAAGAAGGGCCGGTGTATCAGTTTCCTCCGCTTTCGCTTCTTCATGCGGGAACGAATGCGGGACAGGGAGAAGCCGATGCAGGACAGAAGGCGGCACTCATCGAGTCGACGCTTGCCAGCTTCGGAGTCCGGGCGAAGGTCGTTCACTACAGCGTGGGGCCGACGGTGACGCGTTTCGAACTCAAGCCGGAAATGGGAGTCCGCGTGAGCAAGATCGAAGGACTTTCGAATGAGCTCGCCATGGCGCTTGAGGCGACACATATCCGCATCGAAGCCCCGATC
>SKED01001670.1_pt1 | contig 18107 bp, 19 predicted proteins | sample 4826651 | NCBI WGS metagenome assembly SKED01 (sample SAMN11008818, study PRJNA524170) | human gut metagenome | biome: Human fecal sample; material: Feces; isolation source: fecal sample from pouch patient p19 | host: Homo sapiens | place: Israel: Tel-Aviv | collected 2016-06-28
CGCTTGCGTCCTGTGTGAATTACTTTGTTTGGAATTGTTTAACGTGTTTTTCCAACACGAAAATAGGTTCCGTTACAAGTTTTTCGATATTGTTCAATTTTCAAGGTCCTGTAACGCCTCAGCCAAGCGGCTGACAGCTTATTAATTTTACCACCGAAGTGCCAGATTGTCAAGCACTTTTTTGAAGATTTTTTGAAGTTCTTAGGAGAACCAATCGACCTTCGTACTTTTCCTGTCACTTTTTCGGAGGTGTTTGTGCCAGACGTCCGCCTGACAGTAATGTATTTTAGCACAGACCCCCTCAAAAAGCAAGTCCTTTTTTCACTTTTTTTGAATTATTTTGCGGTTCGTCCTTTTGCCCAGTTTTTTCTCTCAGATTTGGCCGCTCTGTCCATCATTCGTCCAACAGCCTGTCCCGCATCACCTTTAATATCTTGCGCTCCCGCCGGGAGATCTGTACCTGCGTGGTATGGAGCAGTTTTGCCGTATCGCTCTGGGTCTTGCCCCCATAAAAGCGAAGCTGGATAATAAGCCTGTCCTCTTCGGGCAGGCTCTTCAATACCTCCGCCAGACCTATCTTATCCGCAAGCTCTTCCTCCGGCGACTCTACCGGAATATCCATCTGACGGTCGCCCTCTTCCCGGTTCTCCGGAGTCAGACTCAACGCAGGCTGCGCCGCCTGGATAGCCAGTGTGATATTCTCCACGCTTTCTCCCAGCTCCTCTGCCAGCTGCGACAGAGTAGGCTCTGCTCCGCAAAGCTTGCTGTGATGCTCCCGGGCCGCATTGATGCGCAGGCTCAGCTCTTTGAGTGACCGGCTCACCTTTACAGTGCCGCCGTCCCGGAACAGCTTTTTGATCTCGCCCAGAATGACCGGTACAGCGTAGGTGGAAAAACAGACGCCACGCGACTCATCAAACCCGTCATACGCTTTTACCAGCCCCATACACCCGGCGCTGTAGAGGTCGTCGTATTCAATGCCTCTCCCCCGGAACCGTCCGGCACAGGAATGCACCAGTCCCAGATTCTGCTCGATGAATGTGCTCCGCCGGGTCTTGTCCGTTACCATTGCGACGCCCTCTTTCTCTTTATTATGTAGAGCGCTCATCCAGACGCTTGGTCAGCACCACCCGCGTCCCCTTTCCGGGCTGAGAGGACACCTTGACCTTATCCATAAAGCTCTGCATCACCGCAAAGCCCAGACCGGAGCGCTCTTCCGGGTTGCCGGTGGTGAAGAGAGGCTCCATGGCCTTTTCGACGTCCGGGATGCCGATTCCCTTATCCGTCACCGTTATCTTCACCAGCCGCTCCGGGTAGACGGCGATGCTCAGGGTCACGGGACCGATGGCATCCGGGTAGGCATGGACGATGCAGTTGGTCACTGCCTCGGACACCGCCGTCTTGATGTCGGCCAGCTGCGGCACGGTGGGGTCATACCGAGCCAGAAAGGCCGCCGCTGCGCCCCGGGCAAAGGCCTCGTTGGCACTGAGCGAATCAAATTGGATCTTTGCACTGTTTTCCGCTTTCATTTATACCCCTCCTGATACTTCCCCGCCCGGCTCGGTGCAGGGGATGCTTGCAAGCTGTAAGACCCGCCGGAGCTGTTCCGGCGCGTGCTGGATGCGCAGACTGCCGCCCAGCGTCCGGGCGCAGCGCTGCCGCCCCAATATCAGCCCGATGCCCGACGAATCCATGAACCCCACTCCGCCGAGGTCCATCACCAGAATGCGCGGGCTGCGGGTGAGCAGGGCGTCGTCCAGCTGGATGCGAAGCCCCTGCGCCGCGGCGTGGTCGATCTCGCCGGCCAGATAGGCGTAGAGCACATCGTCCGCCGCGCTGAAGGTCACTGTCGCCATATCCTCATCTCCTTTTTTCTGGCATAAAGAAAAGACCTGTACACCTTTTCAGTGTACAGGTCTTTCGGGTTATTTTTTAGAGAACGGTGTCGCTCAGCGGTTCTCCAGCAGCTTTTCCGCCTCGAGGGCGATGGCCTCACTGCCGCAGACCAGCAGGCCGCGGCGGCTGTTGGCTTTCGCCTGCTCCACGGCCTCGGCCAGCGTCGGGCAGAACACCGCGTCGAAGTGATACCGTGCCTTTTCGGTCAGGCGCTCTGCCAGCGCCGCTTCCGTTCCCGCCGGGGCGACAAGGAAGACTTTGTCGAAGGGGTTCTCGCCCATGCCGGGCATAGTGCTCTTGTCCTTCTTCTGCTCTTCTGAAGTCAGTCCGGTCTCCAGTGCGGCAAGGAACGACTCCGCGCCTTCCTCCTCAGTCAGGCCGATCACGGCGCTCATATGGCGTACTTTCGCCATATTGAGGACGCGCAGAAGGGCTGCAGCCTGCTGCGGAGTACGGCAGGCGTCGAGGATGATGAGGGGCTTCTGGGACAGGACGCGGATGCTGCTGCGGTTCTCCACAGCGGCAAGGCCCGCCAGAATGGCCTCATCGGGGATCTCAAAGCCCTTGCGCCAGAGGGCCAGCGCCAGCTCGACCGCGACGGCAGCGTTGCCCGCCGCGTGACGGCCCAGGAAGGCCAGCGGGGCGGTGTATCCGCCGTAGTCCACCTTACTGGTGAACTTTTCCGCCTCGAGGAAGGTGATGTCCTCGGCGTCGGGGACGACGAGCTCACACTCGGCCTTGGCCGCCGCCACCACCAGCTCACTCAGAACAGCCTTCGGCTGCTCCGGCGCGGTGACGCAGACGGCGTCCTTCCGCATGACGCCTGCGGCCAGTGCGGCCAGACGCTCCACCGAGCGGCTCACACCGTCCGGGCCGATGGCCGTGACGGCGCAGCCCGGCATCTGGGGCAGGGCCGATGCCAGACCGGCATCCGGCAGCTCCACCACTGCCAGCTTGCAGCCTGCCGCACCAAAGCAGCGGGCCGCAGCCGCCAGCTCTGCCGCCTCACGGGGCAAAGGCTTTGCGGCACTGAGAGCCTCGGCAGCCTGACAAAGCAGCACCGGGTCCACTGACACGCCGCCGATGGCGATGCGGGCCGACAGCGGCTCACAGCCGGCGCGGTAGAAGCCGACGTGGAACGCCGCCTCCCGCAGGATAGCCGCCAGCAGACCGGCAGCAGCGGTCTTGCCCGCCGTGCCGGCCACACCGACGAACTGCACCTTCTGGACATCCGCCGTCAGGGCAGCGCGCAGCTCCTCCGCCGGGGCAAAGCCCTCGGGCAGAGAAGAAAAATATTCGTTTGCCTGTTCGATGGTCATTGCGTCAATCCTCGTTTCGATGTTTGTAGAGCAGCCAGCACATCCTGCACAGGGCCAGACAGAACAACCCCACCAGAATACCGGCCATCGCGCCCGAAAAATCCAGCCAGACGTCGGTGAGCTGGCTGCTCCGGCCATCGCTGAACATCTGGATGGTCTCGTCCGTCAGAGCCGTGAGCAGACCGCCCAGGATCGGCCACGAGATGTGAACGAAAAAGTGCCGGGTATAGACCCGCAGGCAGAGAGTGAGCAGGAATCCTTCCAGCGCATACTCACAGAAATGTGCCAGCTTGCGCACGATGTGGTCTGTCAGATGGTTCGCCGCGCCGGGCATTCCCAGACGGGTGAACACCTTTTTCATCAGAAGCAATACTCGTCCGCTTGCCGTTTCCGAGACGTCACCGATCTGCATGGAGTTGGAGAAGATGAATACGATGCAGGCGATAAGCGCAAAGGTAAAGATGACTCGTGCCGCAATGAGCCAGGGAGAAGTTTTTTGCATATCAGGATCCGTTTCCCGCATCAGCCCAGGGCCTTGATGCTCTGCTCAATGTTGGCAAGCTTGTCCTGGCTCTTGGCGTGCTTATTGCGGATGTCCTCCACCAGAGCGGCGGGAGCGCGCTCGACGAACTTGGGGTTGTTGAGCTGGTTCTCGAACATGGCCAGTTCCTTCTCGGCCTTGGCCGTTTCCTTGTTCAGACGGGCCAGCTCCTTGTCGCGGTCGATGAGCTCCATCATGGGGATGAAGCCGCGGGCGGCGTGGGTGGACACCTGCACCATGCCGTCGGTGCTGCCCTCATACTTTTCGGTGAAGGTCACATCGGTGGCGAAGGCGAACTTTGCCAGATAGACCTCGGCGCTCTGGAAGGGAGCCGGGTCAGCCGTCTCGATGATCATGCTGGTCTTCTTGGCAGGGTGGACGTTCATCTCGGTGCGCATGGTACGCACAGCCTTGATGTAGTCCATCACCTTCTCGAAAGCTTCCTCTTCGTCGGCCCAGTTGTGAGCTTCATCGAAGGTGGGCCAGCTCTGGGTCATGATGGTCTCGGCAGAGCCGGGCAGAGCCTGATACAGCTCCTCGGTGATGAAGGGCATGAAGGGGTGCAGCAGCTTGAGGGCCTTATCCAGCACATACACCAGCACGCGGCGGGCAGTGTCGGCCTGCTCGGCGTCGCCGGAGTTCAGGCGGGGCTTTGCGATCTCGATGAACCAGTCGCAGTAGACGTCCCAGATGAAGCTGTTGATCTTGGCAGCGGCCAGACCCATCTCGTAGTGGTCGAGGTTGTCGCTCATGGCGCCGGCCACCTGATTCAGCTTGGTCAGCACCCACTTATCGCTCATGTCCAGCTTCTCCTCGCTGGGCAGGCCGGGCTGGAAGTCCTCGGGCAGGTTCATCAGCACGAAGCGGGTAGCGTTCCACAGCTTGTTTGCAAAGTTGCGGGCAGCCTCCACCTTCTTCTCGCTGTAGCGCATGTCGTTGCCCGGGGTAGAGCCGTCCACCAGCATGAAGCGCAGTGCGTCAGCGCCGTACTGGGCGATGACTTCCAGCGGGTCGATGCCGTTGCCGAGGCTCTTGGACATCTTGCGGCCCTGGCTGTCGCGGACGATGCCGTGGATGCAGACGGTGTCGAAGGGAGCCTTGCCGGTGTAAGCCAGACCGGAGAAGATCATGCGGCTGACCCAGAAGCCGATGATGTCGTAGCCGGTGACGAGGGTGTTGGTGGGATAGAAATACTTGAGGTCTTCGCTCTCCTCATTGGGCCAGCCCAGAGTGCTGAAGGGCCACAGAGCAGAAGAGAACCAGGTGTCGAGGGTATCGGGGTCCTGGGTGAGCCTGGTGCCGCCGCACTTGGGGCAGGTGCAGGGTGCGCTCTTGGCGACCACAGTCTCGCCGCAGTCGTCGCAGTACCAGGCCGGGATCTGGTGGCCCCACCACAGCTGGCGGCTGATGCACCAGTCGCGGGTGTTCTTCATCCAGTTCATATAGTTCTTGGTGAAGCGCTCCGGCACGAACTTGATGTCGCCCTTCTCCACGCTCTCGATGGCGGGCTTGGCCAGAGGCTCCATCTTGACGAACCACTGCTTGGACACCATGGGCTCGATGGTGGAGTGGCAGCGGTAGCAGGTGCCGACTTCGTGCTTCAGAGGCTCGATCTCCTTCAGGAAGCCGCCCTCCTTCAGGTCCGCGAGGATGGCCTTGCGGGCCTCGAGGGTGGTCATGCCGGCATACTTGCCGCAGTCCAGCACATGAGGCTCGTTGACGGTGTTCTTGCCCGCAGCAAACAGAGCATCGGCAGCAGCCTTGTCGGCAGCGCCGGTCATGCGACCGTCGTAGGTGAAGACGCGGACGATGGGCAGGTCATGGCGCAGGCCGACCTCAAAGTCGTTGGGGTCGTGGGCCGGGGTGATCTTCACGACACCGGTACCCTTGGTCATGTCGGCGTGCTCGTCGCAGACGATGGGGATCTCCTTGTTCAGCAGGGGCAGGATGACATGGCAGCCGTGCAGATGAGCATAGCGGGGGTCATCGCCGTTGATGGCAACAGCGGTATCGCCCAGCATAGTCTCGGGACGGGTGGTAGCCAGTTCCAGCATCTCGCCGGTCTCCTTGACCGGGTAGAGCAGGTGCCAGAAGCTGCCGTCCTTTTCCTCATACTCCACCTCGGCGTCGGAAATGGAGGTGTTGCAGTGGGGGCACCAGTTGACCATGCGGTTGCCGCGGTAGATGAGGCCCTTGTCGTACAGGCGGACAAAGACTTCCTTGACAGCCTCAGAGCAGCCCTCGTCCATGGTGAAGCGCTCACGCTCCCAGTCGCAGCTGCTGCCCAGCTTCTTGAGCTGGCTGACGATGCGGTTGCCGTACTTGGTCTTCCAGGCCCAGGCGCGCTCCAGGAAGCCGTCGCGGCCCACCATTTCCTTGGTCAGGCCCTCAGCACGCATGGCCTCCACGACCTTGGCCTCCGTAGCGATGGAAGCGTGGTCCGTGCCAGGCACCCACAGGGCGGCATAGCCCTGCATCCGCTTGGTGCGGATGAGGATGTCCTGCATGGTGTTGTCCACGGCGTGGCCCATGTGGAGCTGGCCGGTGACGTTCGGAGGGGGCATCACGATGGTGTAGGGCTTCTTGTCGGGGTCGGCCTTGGTGTGGAAGTAGCCGCCATCCAACCAGAACTGGTAGATGCGGTCTTCCACCTGGCTCGGATCATACTGTTTTGCGAGTTCTTTCATAGTATCCTCCCAGATGAATAATTGGAGTGGGACGAAAAAAGCCGCCCCACGGAGCGTTCCATGGGACGGCTGTAATATAACCGCGGTACCACCCAAATTGCACACGGCTTTCTGCCGTATGCCCCTTGATGCCCCGATAACGTGGGGCAGACCCGGAGGCGACTACTCCTGTTTCCCCGCCTCTGCTCAAAAGCGACAGCACGCCGCACTGCCATACCGGGTTTTCAGCAGCCCCCGGCTCTCTGGATGGCGAAAACGACGCACACTCTTTTTCCTTGCATTTATAAAAAGAATATAGCGTTTTTTGTGCGTTTTGTCAATCTCTTTTTGTCCGGAACAAAATTTTCACAGCTGCCGTTCAGCGTACGGGCCGCGCTCAGACCGCCGTTCTTCTGCCGGATGGGCCGAACGTGGCTGTCCCGCCCTGCCATTCAGCTTTCCCTCCTTTTCATGACAGCCGTGACACGGCCCTTGAGCTGATTGAACTCCGGCGCGTTCCGGTGGAGCACCACCATGACAGCCCCGAACAGCAGCGTATACAGCACACCGTCCAGCAGAAACCAGCCGATGTTCTTCGCCGGGCAGAAGCTCACCCATCCGTAGGACACAGCGGCCAGCGCCGCGACGACAGCAACGCGTTCGGCGTAGCGGACAAAGTAGTCTTTCAGCTTGCCCTGCCAGTCTTCCCGGATGCCGTAGCGCATCAGGATGTAAGGCTCCATCCAGAGGCAGGTCGTCACGGTGCTGATGACCGTTCCGCCCAGAATGCCTGCCACGCCGAACTTCTGCACCAGCAGCAGCGACGCTGCCAGATTGATGGCCGACTCGAACAGCGGCTTATACCGGTCGTACCAGAACAGGCCCTTGGCTTCACGGAAGAGCAGGTTGACCTTCCGCTGACCCGAAACATAAAATTCCGTCACGAGGACGGCGACTGTCGCCGTGGAGAAGCAGTATTCCGCGCTGAAGCAGAGGGTGATAAAAGCGTTGAACAGCGCGAACAATCCCGCCGTCCAGTAAGCGTAAATGACGAAGAAGAGCAGATCCAGTTCCCGGTAGATGCTGTACACCCGTGTCTCATCTTCAATGGCTCCCAGATTGCCCAGACTTCCGGTAAAGGCATTCGAGAATTTATCCATCAGGTTGTTGATGCCGGACAGAACGAGCTTGTAGTTGGAGTAGATGCCCACTGACAATAAACCCACGAAGCTGGACATCAGCAGGCTGTCCGTGTTCCGGACGATGACCGTTCCCAGTTTGTGGAAGCTCATGGCACCGACGTTCCGCAGGATGCCGTGAAATTTTTCTTTTTCCGGCAGCTCCCTGCACTCTTTCAGGTAGGGAAATTCCTTATCCACCTTGACCGATACGATGATGTTCGGGATGAACTGCATCACAAACTGCACTGCCAGATAAAGGATAAAGTTCCCGGTCAGCACGATGAGGACGATTTGGAACAGAGTCTTGACCGCGTCGCAGAGCTGCGCCCAGAGGTTGCGGACATAGGCTTTCTGGTAGGCCAGATAGATGGAGTTTTTATAGCTCAGCAGATAGGAGCAGACCGAGTTTGCCACATACATCAGATAGATGAGCCGCAGATGCTCGATGCCGCTGCTGTCCTTGATGAAAAAGCCCAGAAACGGCATCAGTGCAAGGCCCACGAGCAGCACCACGACCGCCACGATACGGTAGAGGAGCCGGTAAAGGTTCATCAGCTGCGCCAGCCGATGCTCATCATTCTTCGCAGCCGGCTCATACAGGCTGTATATCATCGCCGTGCCGATTCCAAGCTCTGCAAGGTTCAGGATGCCTAGTACATCGGTGAACAGTCCGTTGACACCCAGATATGCCGCCGACAGATAGTGGATGAACACCATCCGGCTGATGAACAGCAGCACCTGATTCATGAGCTGTCCACCCACATTGACGACCATATTGATAAGGGTATACCGTGTCCGCATTTTTCTTATGTCCCTTCCTTTTCGAGTGTGGCCCGCTGCATTCGCTGCATCAGGGTCCACAGGGACCCTGTTCGTTATTCTTTATTAAAATATCATCTCATTGCGGTGCTTTCAACGATTTATCCGTTTTTCAGCCTTCCGCGTCCAGAAGCTCCGTTTTCAGCCGGGCAATGAGCCGCTCCATCAGGGCCACACGGTTGAAGGGGGTCATGAGATAGAAGCCGTCGGCGTAGGGCAGAGCCTCCCGGGCCATCTGCATCGACACCTCAAGGCCCAGCGCCTCGCCCTGCTCCCGGTCGAGGCCCGCGAAGCGCTGGATGATGTCCTCCTCCACATGGATGCCGTTGATCTCGTTCTCCATAAAGATTGCGTTCCGCTGGCTGACCACGGGCATGATGCCGGCCAGAATTTTAGCACGTTCGCCCAGTGTCTGACGGGCCTTGCGGAGATTTTCCACCGCCTGTGCCGACAGCACCGGCTGGGTCAGGAAGCCCGACATCCCGTTTTCCAGCTTTTCCACGGCCCGGCGCAGCTCCACGTCAAAGTTCCGGGCGTTGAGATTCAGCGCACCAAAGACGGTCATGGCCGAGGGCATCTCCCGGCCCTCCCCGGCCAGCGAGACGATGTACTGGGCCAGTTTACGGGAGTTGAACTGGTAGACATTCTTCACCTCGTCCCGCTCTGCGGTGGGGATGGGGTCGCCGGTGATGGCCAGCACCTCCCGCACGCCCTCGGCGTAAAGGCCCAGCAGAAGGGCCTTGGTGGCGTTGAGGTTGCGGTCGCGGCAGGTCATGTGGGGCAGAGCACACATTCCCAGTTCCCGGTGTACCCGGCAGGCCACGAGGGAGGAATCCATCCGGGCCTGCGCGATGGGGCAGTCGGCGATGGTCAGCAGGTCAGCGCCTGCGGCCTGCAGCCGCCGTGCGCCGTCCAGATAGCCACTCAGGTCGGCCACCCGGGGCGAATCCAGTTCAATGGCGATGACCTTCTCACCTGCGTTCAGCTTCCGCAGGAAGGCATCATCTTTTTCCACCGCCGGTGCAGTCCCGGTGGAAAGCTTCGCTGCCGGAGCGGCTTCGGTCTGCTGGGGCAGGGCATCCAGCTCTGCACACAGGGCCGCGATGTGGGCGGGCGTCGTACCGCAGCAGCCGCCCAAAATACGGACGCCCGCAGCGGCGATCTGCCCCATCTCCCGGGCAAAATACGCAGGCTTGCCCTGATACAGCACCCGCGCCCGGGTGACTACCGGATAGCCCGCGTTGGGCATCACCGACAGGGGCAGCAGCGTCTCACCAAGGCTCTGCACCAGTTTCTTCATCGCGCCGGGGGCCGAGACGCAGTTCAGGCCCACGGCGTCCACCACGCCGCTCTGCTCCATCCGGCGCAGCAGGTCGCGGAACAGCAGGCCCTCGCGGGTGTAGCCGTCCGGCAGCACCGCGAAGGACACCATGACAAAGGCATCCGGCACGGCCACACGCAGTGCCTTTACCGCCTCCACAATGCCCACATCGGAGCTGAGCGTCTCGAACAGAAAGTTCTTTGCGCCCAGTGCGGCGAACTGCTGCGCCACAAGGCCGTAGGCGCTGCTGGCCGGGGCAGCTTCGGTGTCCGGGGCAGGGCCGAGGTCAGCAAAGACGGCGGCATCCTTCTCAGCAGCGGCATCACAGGCCAGCTTCCAGCCCGCCTCGGCCAGCTCTTCCCAGCCCGGCATCTGGGCCGCCGCCATCCGGGGCAGACCGAAGGTGTTGGTCTTGATGGCCTGCGCACCTGCGGCCAGATATTCCGCATGGACCTTCTTCACGCCCTCGGGGTCGGTGAGGTTGGCCATTTCGCAGTCCGCGCCCGGTGCCGCTTTATAATAGGTACCCATGCCGCCGTCGAACAAAAGCGGCTTGTGGGCAAGATACTCTCGGATGTCCGTCATAGAAAGGTTCTCCTTTTTTATTTTCCTTGATTTTATAAAGAAATTCAGGTATAATTTTTGTATGAAAGTGAGGTGCTTTTGGATGCCCAAGATTCGTTCCAGCGCAGACCTGCGCAACAACTACAATGAGATCTCCACCTTCTGCCACGACTACGCCGAGCCGGTGTTCATCACCAAAAATGGCAAAGGCGACCTTGCCGTGATGAGCATCGAGACCTACGAGGCCCTGACAGCCCGGTTCGATTTGTACGCGAAATTGCAGGAAGGTCTGGATGATGTGGCGGCGGGAAGAACGCGCCCCTGGGAAGATGTCCGCAAAGAGCTGTCGAAGCAATGGGGGCTTGAATGAACTACAAGATTCATGTCTCTCACGCCGCCGAGCACGACCTGCACTCTGCCGCAAACTATATTGCTCACCAACTGCAAAATCCGCTGGCCGCTCGCCAGATGCTGGCGAATGCACTTGCAAGCATCGACTCGCTCGAAACATTTCCCGGACGCTTTCCGGTGATCGACGAGCCGCTTCTTGCCTCTCATCAGCTCCATTTTGTCCCTGTGCAGAATTATCTTCTGTTCTATAGGATCGACTCTTCCACCCAGACCGTCCACATCCTCCGCTTCCTGTATGGTCACAGCGACTGGCAGGCTATCCTGCGGGCGGATGTTCTTCCAACCTGAGCATTCTCCCCGGCCCTTTGCCGGGGAGAATTTTTATGCAGTCATCTTCAGTTTAATGAAGTTTGCGCACTTGTCAAGCATTTTTGCCCCGAAGCAGCCCATTTTGCTTGCGCCGAAGCCGGTTTTGTGCTATTCTATGCATATTTAAAATGGTTGGGAGGAATGTATCATGCGCCACGCCGGCACACAGGAAATCGAAACGCCTCGGCTGCTTTTGCGCCGCCTTATGCCGTCGGATGCCCCGATGATGTACTCGAACTGGGCCAACGACCCGGAAGTCACCCGCTGGCTGCGCTGGACGCCGCACAAGGATGTGGCCGAGACGCAGGAGCTTCTGAGCGCATGGGCGCTGCTCTATCCCAACGAGGACTACTACCAGTGGGCCATCGTGGAAAAGGCCACCGGACAGGTGTTCGGCTCCATCAGCATCTACAACAGCCTGCTGGGAGAACCGGCACAGCGAAATGAATGGCCGGGATTCGACCTCTCCGAGGGCATCTGGGAGCCGGGCTACTGCATCGGCAGAGCATGGTGGGGCAAAGGCTGCACCACCGAGGCTCTAAACGCTCTGGTAGAATACTGGTTCAAGAATACAGACAGTAATTGGCTTGCCTGCTCCCACGCCGTGGAGAACCCCGCCAGCGGCAAAGTCATGATGAAAGCAGGCTTTGTCTACGACCACGAGGCCGTCTACCACAAATTCGACGGTACAGCGATACCCTGCAAGTGCTATGCCCTGACGCGAGAACACTACGAATCGCTATATTCTCCAAACGAATAACAGAAAGGAATCATTTTGAGCGAACTTTACGATATTTTAGTCGAAACTCCCCCGACGAAGGTCATCCTTCTCGCCCTCGACCAGGGCCTGTGGGACTGCGAGCGCAGCCTTGCCGAGCTGGCTGCGCTGTGTGAGGCCAACCACATGGAGGCCGTGGCCGAAGTCACCCAGAAGCGCCAGACCCCTGAGACCGGCATCGTGCTGGGCAGCGGCAAGCTGGAAGAAGCCGCTGCTGCCGCAGCAGAGCTGGGGGCCGAGTGCGCCGTCTTCGACGGTGAGCTGACCGGCAGCCAGATCCGCAACATCTCCACGGCCCTTGGCGGCCTCGAGGTCATCGACCGCACCATGCTCATCCTCGAGATCTTCCGCAGCCGTGCCGTGACCAACGAAGGCAAGCTGCAGACCGAGCTGGCCCTCCTGCGCTACCGTCTGCCCCGCCTGCAGGGCATGGGCGAAAGCCTGAGCCGTCAGGGCGGCGGCGGTGGCGGCGGCGGCGGCGCCCGCCGTGGTGCCGGTGAAACGAAGCTTGAGCTTGACCGCCGCCACGTCCACGCCCGCATCGACGCACTGGCTGAGAAACTGGCCGAGATGGAAAAGCGCCGGGGCGAGAGCCGGAAAGCCCGCGCCAAGACCGGAATGCCGGTGGTCAGCCTCGTGGGCTACACCAATGTGGGCAAATCCAGCCTGATGAACGCCCTCTGCGGCCCCAGCGTCGCCGAAGCCGATATGCTCTTTGCCACCCTCGACCCCACCAGCCGGAAGCTCGTCCTGCCCAGCGGCATGGCCGTGCTGCTGGTGGACACCGTCGGCTTCGTCTCCCGTCTGCCCCACAATCTGGTGGAAGCATTCAAGTCCACGCTGGAAGAGGCCGCATGGTCGGACGTCATCGTCCGGGTGGCCGACGCCGGCGATGAGCAGCGGGAGGAGCAGCTGGCCGTCACCGACGAAGTGTTGGACGGCCTCGACTGCGCCGACATTCCCCGCCTGACCGTCTACAACAAGTGCGACAAGCCCGGCGCGCTGAGCTTCGACCCCGACATCCTGCTCACCAGCGCCAAGACCGGCTACGGCCTCGACAAGCTGCTGGCCAAGCTGGACGAGACCCTCAGCGACCGCGTCCACACCATCCGCGTTCTCCTGCCCTACGATAAGCTGGGCCTCGCCGCCCCCATGCGGGAGCGCGGCAGCGTCCAGCTCGAGGAGTACCGCGAAGACGGCCTCTACCTCGAAGGCATCGTCAAGACCGAAGACCTCCACTGCTTCGAGGGCTATCTGGTCTGAGGACCCGCATACGAAAAGAACCGGACTCCGCGGAGTCCGGTTCTTTTGCATTTCAAGGCATCAGCCTGCGGCAGGAGGCGCTTCCTCTGCGCCCATCAGCTGGTCGTACCGGCCGGTGAACACCCGTTCCGGCAGGGCCGCCGTCAGGGCGAGGGCGGCGGTGAACCGCTCCTCATCGGTCAGCGCTTCCTCCACCGGAGGGAAGTGCGCGAGCACTTCGTCCAGCTGCTTTTTGACCTCCCGGGCCACGAAGATGCCCCGGTCGGTGAGGTAGATCTTGCCGTAATACTCCTTGACGATCATCCCCCGCTCCATCAGCAGGTTCAGCACCCGCACCACCGAGGGTTTGGTCACGCCCAGCTTCTCGGCGATGCTGCGGGAGCTGATGTCAAGATGGGTCTGCGAGACCTCATAGATCGCGAGCAGGTACCGCAGGTGTGCTGGCGTCAGTTCCATCTCGTATCACTCTCTTTTCGTTATATCACACGAACTCTTGGTTTACAAAAGGGGCGCGGGCCAAAGCCTTGACCCGCGCCCCCTTCTCCTACGCGATCGCTCAGTGGCAGCCACCGCCGCAGCTGCTGCAGTTTCCACTGCAGCCGCTGTCACAGCCGCCGCTGCATCCACTGCAGCCGCCATGCTTATGAGAGTGCCAGGTGATCCAGCCTACACCGCCAAACACGATGGCTCCGACGATGATCGTCGGCAGATTGAAATTAGCAGCCAGGAACTCCATCATAACAATGCACTCCTTTCAGCGCGTTTTGAGAAGTTTTTTACTTGATCTTGGAAACGTCGATCTTGACCTCGTTGTCGTTCACATACTTGTTGGGACGGACCAGCAGGTAGATGAAGGCCACCAGGATGACAGCAGCCACGATGGTGAAGAAGTTGAAGCTCAGCTCGCCGGTGATGAGGCCGCCCAGCTGGTACACGACCAGAGCAGAGCAGTAGGCCAGTGCGCACATATAGCCGATGGCGAATGCCGTCCACTTGCCGTTGTTCATCTCACGCTTGATAGCGCCCATAGCAGCGAAGCAGGGAGCGCACAGCAGGTTGAAGATCATGAATGCGTAAGCGCTCAGAGCGGTGTAATCTGCCGCAACGAGGTTCCAGATCTCATCGCCGTTCTCAGACAGCTCCTCGCCGCCGAAGTGATACAGGACGCCGAAGGTACCGACGACGTTCTCCTTTGCGATCAGGCCGGAGACAGAAGCAACGGTAGCCTTCCAGTTGCCGAAGCCCAGAGGAGCGAAGATCCAAGCGACTTTGGTTGCGATAGCCGCCAGCACGGAGTTGTCCTGATCCTCGACCATGCCGAAGGCGCCGTTCTCGAAGCCGAAGCCCTGCAGGAACCACAGGACGACGGTAGCAGCCAGAATGACGGAACCAGCACGCTTGATAAAGGACCAGCCGCGCTCCCAGGTAGCACGGAAGACGTTGCCCCAGGCGGGGATGTGGTATGCGGGCAGCTCCATAACGAAGGGAGCGGGGTCACCCGCAAAGGCCTTGGTCTTCTTCAGGATGATGCCGGAGCAGATGATGGCAGCCATGCCGATGAAGTAAGCAGAGACAGCCACCAGAGAAGAACCGCCGAACATCGCACCTGCGATCAGGCCGATAATGGGCATCTTAGCGCCGCAGGGGATGAAGCAGGTGGTCATGATGGTCATACGGCGGTCGCGCTCGTTCTCGATGGTACGGGAAGCCATGACGCCCGGGACGCCGCAGCCAGTGCCGACCAGCACGGGAATGAAGCTCTTACCGGACAGGCCGAACTTACGGAAGATACGGTCCATGATGAAGGCGACACGGGACATATAGCCGATGTCCTCCAGAATGGACAGCAGGAAGAACAGGACCAGCATCTGGGGAACGAAGCCCAGGACCGCGCCGACACCGGCGACGATGCCGTCCATGATCAGGCCGTACAGCCAACCTGCCACGCCGATGCCCTCGAGGAAGCCGCCCAGCGCGTTGGGGACGATCTCACCGAACAGGACGTCGTTGGTCCAGTCGGTCGCAAACGTGCCGATGGCCCAGCCGCCATCGGCGATGGAAGTACCCATAGACAGGGAGTACATCAGGTACATGATGACTGCGAAGATGGGCAGAGCCAGCACACGGTTGGTGACGATCTGGTCGACCTTATCGGAAACGGTCAGATGCTCGACGCGGGCCTTCTTCTTGACAGCCTTATCGACGACACCGTTGATGTATGCGTAACGCTGGTTGGTGATGATGCTCTCGGCGTCATCGTCCATCTCAGCCTCGCAGTCCTTGATGTGCTGGTCGATGTGAGCGATCAGGTCGGAGGAGAGCTTCAGCTCATCCATGACCTTGTCGTCGCGCTCGAACAGCTTGACAGCGTACCAGCGCAGGAAGCGGTCATCGACTTTGCCCTGGATGGACTCCTCGATGTGAGCGATGGCGTGCTCAACGCTGCCGGTGAAGACGTGGGGCAGCTCGCCGCCCTTGCCAGCCTTTGCAGCAGCCATAGCAGCCTTTGCAGCAGCCTCGGTGCCTTCGCCCTTCAGTGCGCTGATCTCAACAGCCTGACAGCCCAGCTCGGCGCTCAGCTTCTTCAGGTCGATCTTATCGCCGTTCTTGCGGACGAGGTCGATCATGTTGACAGCCATGACCACGGGGATGCCCAGCTCGATGAGCTGAGTGGTCAGGTACAGGTTGCGCTCGATGTTGGTGCCATCAATGATGTTCAGGATGGCATCGGGCTTCTCCTTGACCAGGTAAGTACGGGAGACGACTTCTTCCAGAGTGTACGGAGACAGGGAGTAGATACCGGGCAGGTCCTGGATGATGACATCCTTCTCGCCTTTCAGCTTGCCTTCCTTCTTCTCGACGGTAACGCCGGGCCAGTTGCCGACGTACTGATTAGAGCCGGTCAGATTGTTGAACAGGGTAGTCTTACCACAGTTCGGGTTGCCGGCCAGTGCAATTTTAATGCTCATTGCAACTCCTTTCCTCTCGTTACGATCAAACGACTTCGATCATTTCGGCGTCGGCCTTGCGCACGCTCAGCTCGTAGTTGCGCACGGTCAGCTCCATCGGGTCGCCCAGAGGGGCGACCTTGCGGACGTAGATCTCCACACCCTTGGTGATGCCCATGTCCATGATGCGGCGTTTGACCGGGCCTTCGCCGTGCAGGCGCGCCACGGTGGCAGTCTCGCCGACCTTAACGTCTTTCAGAGTCTTCATAAAAAATCCTCCTCTACTTGTCTTTCTATTCAGAGACTATCCAGTTTCGGAGCGTCTCCCAAACAGCGTTTTGCCGCTGCTCAGCCAACCATAATGCGGTTTGCCATCGTCTTGTCGAGGGCCAGACGGCTCTCCTTGACCTGAACGATGAGGTTGCCTGCGATCTCATTGACGACAGTCACCTGACTGCCCACCACGAAACCAAGCTCTGCCAGATGCAGACGCACTTCATCCTTGCCGGTGATCTTCTGGATGGTGACGGTATCGCCTGCTTTTGCCATAGTCAAAGGCATCATAATTGTTCCACTCCCATTCGTGCTCCCCATTCTGCGGGGAGCTTTTCGGTTCGCTTTTTTTCGTCCTCGGGGATGGTCGCACCAGCCAGACGCCGCAACGCGCTCGCTCATGCCCGCGTCCCCCTCCGAAAAGCTACGGCAGTTAGTCAGTCGCAACTATCAGCATAGACAGTTTACACCTACTAACCCACTCTGTCAATCATTTTTTCGCAAAAAAAGTTAGTTCGTATGAACAAACAAATTTTCTTCCCTTATTTCAAGAAGATTTTTACAGTTTCTATATACTAACTTTGTTTGCGCATATTTACGATTTTTCTCTTTTACACTCCCCGCAAATGACACAGCCGCCCGGTGCAGGGGGTATTCTGCAACGAGCGGCCGCGTGTCAAAAGGAGGATTCTTCCCGCCAGTGCGTGGTTTCGCTCTGGCGGGCGCCAGGATAAAAAGAGAGTATTTGGAAGAGAATGTCAAAATTCAGGGGCGTCAGGCTGCAACAGCCAGACGCTGGATGGGCGTTCCGCTGCGGAACAGACGGAGATATACTGCCGTACACTTGTTCAGCTGAGCAAAATGCCGCTGGGCAGCACTGGGGTCACCATAGGCTTTCCAGCAGCCGCAGCAGGTGAAGTTGCGGCCCGCATTTTCGATAAAGCCCACCACATCGTGGAGCGGATAGCCCAGAAATACGCCGATTTCATGGGGAAAATCGGCCTCGCAGCAGAGCCGGCGGGACAGCTGCTGCAAAAGCGGCGCGTAGTCGTCCGACTGCTCAGGCAGAGTGTAGCCTTCCTTGCACAGGAAATCCCGCACCTGCGGCTGGGCCAGCACAGCGCGGAGCTTGCTCTCGCGGTAGACGTACACCAGATACCGGTGGGTCCGCACACAGCCCTTGAGGACGCGGACGCAGAGGCCCTTTTCGCTCAGCTGTTCGTTCCAGCTGCGGACGCGGCGGGCAAGGTCGGCGCAGTCGCTCGTCTCGTAGCGGAAAAGTCCCGCAGGCTTTAAGCTGGCCAGCACCGGGGCGCACTGTTCGATCATGACTGTCTCAAAGTTGCGTTCCATGTCTTCGGCCTCCCTGCCCGTTTTCCACTATTGTCTCCTGCCGTGTGGTGCTTATGCAGGAGATACGGTTAGAAAAAGCTAACCAAAATTTCAAAAAGAATGCGGCAGCCTGCCCCTCTCGAGCTTCTTCCGCTTCATGGTTAGTCATTTCTAACGTGGCATTATCTTACCATAGATCCGGCTCTGTGTCAACACCTTTTTGCAAAAATATTTGCTCCATTTTCTCCGCCGTGCTATACTGAGCTAAAGCTGATATAGCAATTCAACTTTTTAATGCAACAGCAACAGCGTTGAATTGCATATCGCAAATATGCTGTTTGGATGTTGCACTAATTTCTTGACTTGCGATAAAAAGGAATGGTATCCCCATGCATCTTATCTCACCCGAAGAGCTAACCTCGACCATCGCCGACCGTCTGGCCCGACAGCCTGCCGTCCTCGTCGCACTGGATGGCCGCTGCGGCA
>SKED01001673.1_pt1 | contig 18102 bp, 17 predicted proteins | sample 4826651 | NCBI WGS metagenome assembly SKED01 (sample SAMN11008818, study PRJNA524170) | human gut metagenome | biome: Human fecal sample; material: Feces; isolation source: fecal sample from pouch patient p19 | host: Homo sapiens | place: Israel: Tel-Aviv | collected 2016-06-28
TGGTGGTCGTGCATATCTGGAAAAACAGGACTATATTCTTTTCAAGCAAAAGGAGCAACTGGCAGCACAGGAGCAAAAGTTGGAAGAACTCACGATGAAGATTGAAGATGTGGAAGCTTTGGTGGACGAGGTTGCCGATATTGCCTATGACAAGGCGGTTGAGGTCGTTGCTGATACTGTAAAACTGGAAACGCACAAGGAGGATATTAAGCTGGTGGAGCAGTCTAAGGCGTGGGTTCTCTCCCCTGAGCGTAAGGCTTCAAAGAAAGAAGTTGAGTATGCAGTGAAACGATTGGATGGCGTGATTGCCAGAATCACAAATGCTATGAAATCAACTATTCAGAAAATCCAAACTACGCTGATGAAACCGGAGGTCAAAAAAGCCGGAACGGAGCAAATCAAGAAGAAAGCCAAAAGTTCCATTATAGAGCAGTTGAGCCGCAAGAAGAAGGAAATGGCAGAGCGTGAAGTCAGCCGGACAATTCCGGCGAAAAGCAAAAAACAGGATATGGAACTTTAAGGCACTTGCTATTTTCGTTTTGAAAATGACAGGTGCTTTTGCTTTAGGGAGCAGGAAAATATCTTCCATTCTTTAGGTTGATGAAGTATAATGATAGTAAGAAATTTTTTGCGTTAGAAGCTATTTCTGCATTTCCGGATTTTGTTACGAATACATTAATTCCTATTACTAAATCAAGGCTAAAAGATAAAGAGAAACCATTAGAAAAAACAGAAATCTCTTATGTTACAGAATATTTACAAAAGCTTTCGGAGTTACTAAGAGAGGAAAAATTAAATGAAATGATAGAGTGTCCGATAATGTAGAAGGAGGAATTCTCATGGAAATAATTTTACTTTGCTTGTATGGAAAAGTTACAGTTATAGTTATCTTTTTAATAATATACCTATATTGGATATGGAAGAAGGTTAGACTTATAAAATGGGAGCAGGCACCTGGTGACACCAGAGATTGGATACGAAATCACGAAAAAAATATTAATAAAATTATTAAAATTATTTCTGGGATAGGTTTGATATTTATGGTTTATTGCATAGTTATTCCTGCTATATTAGATATTCCGACGTTAGTCAAGCAAGAGTATACAGTTACAGAAGGAATAGTAGAGTCTTGGAATTATAGTGATGAGGAAAGGCTAGAAGAGCGAAGTATATCAATAAAGGATGATACTGGACAGGAAAAATCTGTAATAGTATATAGTACAGGTATTCATCAAGGAGAACACTTAGTAGTTGAGTATCTCCCTCATTCAAAATATGGAATAGTAAAGGAGCGGATAAGATGAAATGGTTTAAACACTTAGTTTTCTTGGTGTTTTTTGTAATGTTTGAGTTTGATACACTAAATAAAGTGGTAATATATACTTGGTAAGAGGAGAGATTTTTATGAAAAAGGTTATAACGATAATTAGTTGTTGTATTATAATTTTTAGTATAGGAGGATGTATGAATAGAGAGAAATATATGTCTGATTGGTTTACATCAGAACAAGAGGAAGCAGATAAAATGATGGAGCAAATAATAGAAGCATGTAGAAAACAGGATACGCAGAAACTGAAAGAACTATTTTCAGAAAATAGTAGAAAAAATATCAAAAATATTGATGTGAAAATCAATGAATTGTTTCAGTATTTAAAAGGAGATATACAAACATTTGAAGGAGATTGTGCCTCTTCAAGTGACAGTGATCACGGAAAAAAAATAATTGAACTTGACGGAATGTATAATATATCTACATCAAGCGAAAAGTATCACATGAATTTCTATATGTATAGTCAAAATGATAGTGATAGTAAGGCAGTAGGTTTGTATAAAATTGAAATTGCATTGGAGAGCGAAGTGGCTGAGGATAATTTTATATGGGATAATCCCCCAAACGGTATTTTTGTTGGAGGACAAAATTGATTTTTGTTATGAGAGAACATTAAAGTATAAATTTCGGATGGTATAAGAAAAACTGACTACAATTAAATCTTCACAGCTTTACTAAGCAGGAGATCCGAAAAGGTCTCCTGCTTTTTTGCACCCCAAATTGAATATGGAACTCTAAAGCACTTGCTGTTTTCACTTTGAAAATGACAGGTGCTTTTGCTTTAGGGAGCAGGAAAACATCTTCCATTCTTTAGGTTGGTAGAGTATAATGTAAGCAACAAATATGAAGTTGTGGAGGTGATATGATATGAAATATATAGGTGGCATTATAACGTCATATATTGTCTTATTAGTCTTAGATATAATGCAAAGAAGAAATCATAAGCGAACACAATCGTTAAAAAAATTTACGGTAAGGACAATAACTGATGTAAGTATAGTTTGTGCTGTTGGGGCTATTTTTGTGATTGGCGCAATGGTATTTGCACTAATAGACGAACCTGAAGTATTTAAGAAAAATACCTTTATTATGCTTATACTTGTTGCTTTTTTAGGATTGATGTTTTTTGGTATGATTGCACCAATAAAAGGTGTCTGGGATATTTGTGTAGATGAAAATGATGTGACTGTAATTAAGGCATTTTTTTATAAAAGGCATTGGAAAATATCAGACATATCCTATTGTAAAAGGAAACGTGGTGGTATGAATGTGTATGTCAATGGAAGAAAGAAAAAAGCTTTTTTTGTTGATGGTATGACAGACCACTTTGATAACTTTATAAAGCGAATGGAAAAAGAGGGAAAAGAGATTATTCTTCCAGAAACAAAAGAAAAGAGATAGGTTTATAGATAAGCAGATTCCAGTTTGCATAACTGGTAGCCTAACCACAATTAAATCTTCAAAGCTTTACTAAGCAGGAAATCTGAAAAGGTCTCCTGCTTTTTTGCACCTAAAATTAAATATGGAACTTTAAGGCACTTGCTATTTTCGTTTTGAAAATGACAGGTGCTTTTTTCGTTTCTGGAAAGGAGTCACATGAATGTATTTGAAGTTGTAAAAGAAAATGTTACTGCCCGACAAGCCGCAGAAGCCTATGGCTTGAAAGTGGGTCGCACTGGTATGGCGTGCTGTCCGTTTCACTCGGATAAGTCCCCCAGTATGAAGCTGGATGAACGCTATTACTGTTTTGGCTGCGGAGCAACTGGAGACACTGTTGATCTGACAGCGAAGCTATTCGGTATCGGGCTGAGGGAAGCTGCTGTCAAACTTGCTGAAGATTTTGGTCTTAACTATGACAGCCGACAAAAGCCCAGTATTCGCCCTCGTATTCGTGAGCCGACACCGGAACAGAAGTATCAAAAAGAAGAAAATCATTGCTACAAGGTGCTGACGGATTATTTTCATCTTCTTAGAGAATGGGAAAAGAAATACGCTCCTAAACAGCCGGATGAGGAATGGAATCCCCTGTTTGCAGAAGCACTGTATAAGAAGAACTATATCGAATATCTGCTTGATATTCTTCTGTATGGTTCATTGGAGGAACGAAAAGCACTTGTGGCAGAACAGAGAAAGGAGGTGTTAAAACTTGAACAGCGAATTGCAGAACTGTCAGCAGACAGAACCATGCACAGTAGAAGAAATCCGAAACAGCTTAGAGCAGAGCGAGAAAGGTAAGGTTTATAATACTGCCGCAAATTATAAGCGTGTTCTGCAATATGACCCACTTTTGAAAGGGGCTATCCGAAAAAATCTTCTGACCGAAAGAATCGACATTGTGAAGCCCCTCGGTTGGTATCGTGACAGCCCGACATTGACGGATGTGGATGTGAAATATCTGCTCCTATATTTTGAAGAAAACTATGGATTGACCGTAGAGAAGAAAATCATAGACGCAGTTGCGGTTATTGCCAACGAAAACCGTTACCACCCTGTCTGTGATTTTCTCAATGCCCTGCAATGGGACGGAACGGAACGCATACGCTTCTGTCTGCACCGCTTTCTCGGTTCTGATACAGATGATTACACCTATGAAGCATTGAAGTTGTTTCTGCTGGGTGCTATCTCACGAGCCTTTAAGCCAGGGTGTAAATTTGAGGTAATGCTCTGTCTTGTAGGCGGTCAGGGAGCCGGAAAGTCCTCTTTCTTCCGTTTGCTTGCGGTCAATGATGATTGGTTCTCTGATGACTTGAAAAAGCTGGATGATGAAAATGTGTACCGCAAAATGCAGGGGCATTGGATTATTGAAATGTCGGAAATGATTGCAACCGCCAACGCTAAGAGCATTGAAGAAATCAAGTCCTTTCTGAGCCGACAAAAGGAAACCTATAAGATACCCTATGAAACACATCCGGCAGACAGAAAACGACAATGTGTGTTTGGAGGTTCTTCTAATACCCTTGACTTTCTTCCCCTTGACCGAACAGGCAACCGCCGCTTCGTTCCGGTTATGGTCTATCCTGAAAGGGCTGAGGTTCATATTTTGGCAGATGAGCAGGCTTCCAGAGAGTATATCAATCAGATGTGGGCAGAAGCTATGGAGATTTACAGAAGCGGCAATTTCCGTCTGAGATTCAGTCCGGCTATGAACGCTTATCTGAAAGCCCACCAAAAAGATTTTATGCCGGAGGACACAAAGGCAGGACAGATTTTAGATTATCTGGAACGCTATTCCGGCAGCATGGTCTGTTCCAAACAGCTTTATAAGGAAGCACTGGGGCATGATTATGACGAACCGAAACAATGGGAACTGCGAGAGATCAATGACATTATGAATAACGCTGTCACAGGCTGGAGGGCGTTCAGCAATCCGAGGTATTTTCCAGAGCCTTACCGCAGACAAAAAGGCTGGGAGCGTATCAGGAACGACAACGAGCCTGACAACAGCATGGATGGTTTTCAAGAAATCCCGACAGAGGAAATGGAACAGTTAGGGCTTCCGGAAGAATGGTTGAAGCAAAAATAAAAGCCAGTTGTCGCTTCGGTTGTCGAGCCGGTTGTCGGTCTGGTTGTCGGGTAAAAATCCCGAAAGCCTTGATATTGCGGCACTTTTCCCTCTCTGACAACCATGACAACCAATATTATAAAGAAAAAGGAAATAGTAAAAAGATAGTATCGCCCGATAAAGAAAAAAGGTTTTCTGATGTCCGTTGTCGGAACTTCGTTGTCAGACCTTTCCTTGTCGGGCTTTTTTCATTTAATAGGAGGAATATCGTATGACAAATATCGTGAACAGTACACTACCCACTCCAAATAACCATTCGGAGAAAAATAAGCCGGATGGAGTTTTTGTGATTAAGCAAGGCAAAACAAATTATAAAGTCAAAGTGTTTTTTGACCATAGTAGCGGTTTGACTGCGGAGGACAGGTTGAAACGCATTATTCAGGCAGAAGCAGAGAGAGAATCTGCGTAAGTAATATGAAAAATATCCACGCACCCCCTTGACAAAAGCTTTCAGAACAGACATATTTCAGCGTCATATTCTCAGGAAGCAGAATTGATACCGTTCCCTTCTTACCCTCTGCAAAACCATAATAAACTCTTACCGCAAAAGTCTGTCCTCTAATCACATAACTCGTCTCGGAAACAACCGAGCATTTCTCTTTATTTAGGATACCGGACACGTCTGTTTTCAGCAGGGGAACCGTAATTTCCACCGGATTCGTCTCTCCATCGGAAACCTCCGCAGTTACCTTCGCATAATCGATTCCTTCTGTCAGCCCCATACTCTCCAGAACATCCAAGGATGTTACCACCGAGAAGTTATCGTTGGCGTTATATGCGACCACGGTATAAGTTCCCGCCTTCAGTCCGTTTGTCAGATAAAAGCCATCCTTTGCGATTTTGCTCTTGCCGACCAGCTTCCCTGCCTTATCAAACACAAGAATGTGATTGTCTCCGGCGAATTTACCGCTTGCGGTAAGTTCCAGTTTACCCCATGCGGTCAGCGGAAGTTCAAACACTCCTGTTTTGCGGTCTGCGGTTACGCTTCCGCCTGTAAATCCAAGGGCGTCTGCATCTACGGTCAATGTCAGATTTTCTTCGATAACAGTATCCTCCAGCACCACACTTGGATATTGCAGGATATAATCCGTTCCTTCTTTCAGTTCCCGTTCTCCTGCCTTCAGGCTGATTTCCAGATTACGGAAACTATTTACCGCCGCCTCGCCAAAGTCCACCTCCATCACACGATTCATCGGTAATTTGTCTCCGTCTGAAAATGTAATTTCTCCCAAATCCCAGTCTCCGTCAAACGACGCCCGGATAAAATGCTTGCTGTAATATCCGTCTTTAGAAACTTCCGCCGTCACTTTTGATCCGGCATCTGCTTTTACAGAAAACTGATTATCCGTAAGCGTCACTGTCTTTTCTTGATTATCCTGATACAGTACTATCTTCGCACCGGAAGGAATCGTTCCGGACACGGTAAATGTCTGTTCCGTCCCGTCCAGAGCTACGAAGGTATATCTTTTCTGGGCTCCATCCATGACGTCCTTCTGCGTCTCGTAAAACTGTTTCAGCATGGACGGATTCCCTTCTGAATCCGTCTCATATGCCCGGATTGTCGCTATACCGGCAAAGGGGTCTTCATAATCCACATCTCCGATAGTTACCCTCTCATGACTCGTCATTTCCGAATCATATGGCGTTAGTTTAAAATCCTGATTCGCAAACTCTACAATAATTCCTGTGTAGGTAAAGTCTTCCTCGCCTTCCGCCGGGTCATACTGCTTCGTACAGTCTGCAAAAGCACCGCCGTAAATTTTCGTTACCGTGGCAGGCACGACTACCTTCTGCTCTGCCAGTCCGCAGCATCCCTCGAACGCATGCGGACCAATCGTTTCCACACCCGGCAGAATGGTAAGTGACGCCATATTTGCACATCCGAAAAAGGCACTGGCTCCTATTGTTTTAATATTCGATGGAATCGTCACATTCTGGAAAAAACACCCGTCAAACGCAGAATATCCTAATTCCGTAATGCTATCTACCGACAATGCCTTTTCCAGTTCCGCATCAGAAAGTGCCTGACAATTATCAAACCCTGTCAGAATCGTAAAATTTTCATTTTGCGGCCAGTCGATACTGGTCAGAGATTTACAGAAGGAAAACGCACCCATCCCGATCTCTGAAAGCGTATCCGGCAGGTTCAGCGATGTAATCCCCGTATATTCAAATGCTTGTACTCCGATACTCTCCACACTGCCCAGATTCAGAGACGTCAGATCTTCACAACTCCCAAATGCACCGTTTTCAATGCTCTTCACGCAGTCGGGAATGGTCAGTTCGGTAATTCCCGTGGCCGCAAATGTGCTAAGTCCTCCGATGGAAGTTAACCCCGTACAGTTAGAAAAATCCACGGACGTAAGGAACTCGTCCTGAAAAAACGCATATGACTCTATCGAAGCCAGCTTCTCCGGGAATGTAACTGACTGAACTGACGTCCCCGCAAACGCCCACTCTCCAATCGTAAAAGACTGCGTACACTTAGAAAAATCTATGTTCGTTAATCCGGGAACATCATGAAAAGCATACCCGCCAATACTGGTAAGGTTCGCCGGAAATATCACAGACGTTAGCGTCTCATTGTGTCCTCCCGAATTTCCAAATGCGCTTACTTCAATTCTTGTAACCGGCTTTCCGTCAATTTCATCTGGAAAAACGATTTCCGATACGGTATCATCACCTCCGGTAATCACAATCTCCTCGCCGTCTATCCGGTAATTCACATTTCCGCCGGTAGCGGCAAAAGTACCTTCTTCTATTGCCTTACCCGCAAGGTCAGTTCCCGCCGCCAGTGCACTTATCGGCAATAGACTAAGCGTCATGCACAAAGCTAAAACCAAAGCCGTAATTCTATACTTTTTCCTCGTAAGCCTTTTTAACCTTTTCACAGTGAGTCCTCTCCTTCCGCTGTCATCGCTTATTCAGCTTTCTGCACCTGCTGTAAACGGTAACTCCTATCACACCGCTACAGGAAATGAACAATACGGCAAACCAAAGGGCAAGATTGCTGTTGTCGCCTGTCTTAGGGCTGGTGACATCTGTATTTCCATCCGGTTTTGTCGGATTGGTCGGTTTTGTTGTTCCCGAAACCGGAATCTCTTTGCCCTTTACAGTATAACCGCATACTTTGCACACTTTGTCGCCGGTGTAGCCTTTTTCCGTTGCAGTTGCATCCTTAGCGTTCTTTGTTTCCATATCGTGAGCTGCTTTGTCTGCGATGCTGCCGCAGGAGCATTCGTGCCAATGGTTGTCTGAGTCTGATTTCCAATCTGCTCCATAGCTGTGCGTGTGAGAAGAATCAAATGGCGTCATGGTCAAATCAGTTTCAAGCCACATGGTTTGCATATTGTCGTCATCACCTATCCGCTTATAATTCACATATTGACCGTTGATTTTCAGCTTGGCATCGGGTGAGAAATTGCCGTAATATGCAGTCACATACACCCCGTAATGATAGGTCTTTCCAGCTTCAAAAGTAGTAATTTTGTTTTTATAAATTCCGCTTCCCCACTCCGGCTCAGTAGAAACCAGACCAGTATCGCTGTCCAGGCTCCACCACTCACACCGAAATGCGTAGTCTTTATTATCGGGTACATTGCCAGTAAATACAGGCTTATCACCATCTTTAAAAGTTATGGTTGCATTATTGATTTCTATAACTTCAATTTCCTTTGGTTCAACCGGCTTGGTCGGTGTAATTGTTGCAATACCAGTAACATACACAGATTGTCCGTCCAGATTCATACTAATATTTTGCTGCTCAACCGTCCAACCATTTACAGTTACTGTCAGTCCCGAATCTGTTGCTGCGAAAGTCCGTCCGTTTTTCGCTTTCAGCAGAATTGAATATCTATAGGATTTCCCTTCCTCAAACGAAGTAAACCTGTCCAAGAAGAGTTCACTAGGATAATAGTGTTCATCCGAGTACCATAAAGCATGCTGCTCGTCTTCCCAACTTTCATAAGCAATCTCATAGTTTGCACCAATATCTTTAGTCACAGCAGTAGCCTTTGGTGTATCTCCCGCATCATAAGAAAGTGTAGCGCTAATCACTTCAACATCTTTTATTACGGTATCGTCTGCCCCGTCGCTTGCTATGACAGGCAGCAAAAATTCCCACGCAGTAAAGGTTTTCCCATTATCAGACACGCTTGTATTTGCCGTTTGTGCGGTATATGTTTTTCCCTCACAAATAAAAGTCACATTATCAGAAAATACATATCCCTCTTTCGCCCTTAACACAATGCTATACCAGTATTCTCCACCGGCAATCGGGTTACGGGGAGTATCTGTGCTTTTAATAACGTCTGTTATCGGGGTACTTTCACCATAAGTGGACTTCTCCCACGCTTCTTCCACGATTTCCACTTTTCCGCTGCAAGCAGAATTGTTGGGATTTACTTCCGCTGTAAACGCAACGGGCTTTGTGGAATCAAGGTTTTTCCAAACATTACCGATGTCAACTGTGGTGATAACCTCATCGGTGCTGGCGGCAGGAAGATCGATTGAGTAAGGACTGTAAATACGCAGTTCCGTACTCATCTCTCTTATTTCAAGATTCGCTTTGAAAGCCACCTTATCAAACTTATGACCGCCTGCGGAAACACTTGTATCTTCGCTGATAAAGTAGCCGCTATTTGTTTTAAGTACAATATTATAGGTATAATGGTGTCCTGCTTCAAACTGTGTAATCTGCTTGTCTGCTGCAAGAGACGCCATTTTACTCGAATCAGAATACCAATACCGTCCTGTACTTGTCCAGACACTGCCTTCTGTTTTTTGTTCTATTTCCATCCAATACTCATAGGCAACAGAACATTCTCCCTCTGTCACCGTCGCTGCTGCCTGCGGTGCATCGCCAGCTTTATAGTCCGGTTTGGTGTAGGTGACACTAATTTTGTCAATGTAGTTGACTCCTGCCGCAAACGCAGTTATCGGCACAATGGTCAGTGCCATGCAGAGTACGAGCAGGATACTCAGCAGCTTCCTGCTGTGTCTTTTTTGATTCTTCATAATGATTCCTCCATTTTCTAAGCCTTGCAAACAGACTCCTGTAATTTTGATCTTCTCAGCAAAGCATTCGCCAGCACTGTCTTATTTTCCAGATATTGTGATATCCGGTCGGCAACAGCAGTAACGGCTCGCTTCACTTGTTTCGCATAAATACCGACTTTATTATGGGAAAAAGAGGGAAAAAAGTATATAAGGGAGCTCCGCCAATCTGTCAACATGGGGTGGCGGAGTTCCGCCATTCTTCAAAATCAAGGCAAAAAGGTGATTTTTATCAAAAAAGGCATAAAAAATCCGCCCTCTGTTTCCAGAAGGCGGCTCGATGAATGCCGACATCAAAAGATCATTTGTTGTAAAGGTTGAGCAATCCCACACGGGATTTTACGCCGGTCTTTTCGTAAATGGCGGAAATATGGCGTTCCAAAGTCCGTCTGGAAACATACAATTTTTCCGCAATCATCTGAATGCTATCCTCCGTATTGACCAGACGGTTAAACACTTCGCTCTCTCTTTCTGTGAACGAAAACACTTCCGAGAATTTCCGCAGCCTTTCTTTCTCATCAACCACATCGGCGGCATTTGTAATGAGCTGCTCCATAAAAGTTTTCTTTTGAAAGGTGTATATGACCGCCACGACGCTGACTGTCACAAACAAAACCAGCACAAGAATAATAACTGCAAGATTACTGTCAGAAGATAAAAGGGTTAAAACAAAGTTAGCGATCACAGCGGCAGCGATATTATTTACCGCCCGTCCCATACCTGCCCAAAGTTCCGGGATTCTCATATGGCGGGATATTTCCATAAAACCGGAAGTAAAGAACACGGCAAAAAATCCCGCTGACAGATAGAATACAATCAGCCCCGCCATAAATGGTCCGGCAAATTTCAGTATAGCGACGCAGATGGTGGACAGCACCATTATGCAGTACATCACTATCCCCATATATTTTCGGTTTTTTATATCAAAGATAAATCCTGCCGCCAGACCGCTTAAAGCAAGCAGGATTCTCGGCCATTGCCCGATGTCCGTTGCTCCGCCGGCGTGGACAAGCGTTACCGCATTGTCAAGGGTACTGAATATACAAGTCATAAGTGCCACAAGCAGGATCATAAGAATACTAACGATATCGCCTTTTTTTATTTTCCCTGTATCTTCTTTGACTTTTTCTTCTGTCGAACCTTGTGTATTCTGTTCGTCCTGTCGGCAGTAAGCCGAATCATTTTTCATCAGCAGCCAGATAAGCAGCAGCAAAAACACGGATAAAATGACCGTTTCTGCAATTTCTGACCGAACAAGATTATTGTTCACAAATTGGAGCAGGATTCCCAGTGCATACGAAATACCCACAGTCCTCGCCAAATATCTGTCCATTTTCATCATACGCATGGAAACATAAAACACGCCGCTGCCGAGTAAGCCGAGAAGCAGGAATAATACAAGTCCGGTTGTGAAAATCGTAGTATAAGCCGTACCCACCCCAATAAAAGCTATGCCCAAGACAGATAGCAAACCGATAAAAAGAAAACATATCGTTTTCAAACGTTCCTTGCAAAAGCGGTTAAACAACGGATACAAAAGAAATCCCGCCGCACTTACGCCCAACGCATAATTCTGTGCCAGCACAGTCTTATCTTCTGATACGATACGGGAAAGCACATCCACATATAAATACTCCGCACCTAAAAACAGAAAGGTAAACAGCCCCATAAGGACAACAGCATCATAGTTACTGATCCCTGCCGCTTTTTCAAGGTCTTTTTTCTTCATATCCTTATCAATGAGCAGCTTCCATAACTTTTTATAACTTACGCTCATATCGCTTTCCCTCCTTTCTGAAATCATTCATGTAATTGCAGCGGCAACTGGCAGCAGAAAACAGCCACTGCATTTGAATCTGGTATAGTGGTATAGTGTACTATATTTTTTCGAGAAATACAAGAGTTTATAAAGCGATAGCTTTATTTTTCATAATACGCATCCACCATAAGGATTTGCATCTTTATATTGCTCGAATTTTGTGAATTCTGTCTTTATATTTCTCTGCACAAATTGTTTTCTATCTATGCTGACTCTATTATAATAAACATATCCGAACAACATCATAGATTATTATTAAAAGGGAGATTATGCTATGCGAATTGAAAACTTACAAAATGAAAACAGAAAATATGCGAAAAGTATCGGAAACTTCCATGTACTTGAATATGTACAGGATGCCAGCGTTTCACCTATGAATGCAATGAATGAGTATTTCATGAGTAAAATGAATGTTAGAAGAAGACAGGTTGTTATTGATATTGATAAAGACCATTCTGCTATTATCCAAGCTGGTGCCATGCAATGGATGGGTGGAAATGTACGAGCTACATCTGGCGTAAAAGGCATCGGAGATTTTCTTGGAAAAGCAATCAAAGGTGCCGTTACAAAAGAAACAGCAGTTAAACCGGAATATGTTGGCGAAGGCTGTCTGGTACTGGAACCAACATATAAATACATTATTCTTGCAGATGTTGGCAAGTGGGGATCAGCCGGAATGACAATTGAAGATGGCATGTTCCTTGCTTGTGATGCAAATGTAAAAAGTAACGTTGTAGCCAGAAAGAACCTTTCATCAGCCGTACTAGGTGGCGAAGGTCTGTTTAATCTGAGTTTGCAGGGAAATGGTGTAGCTGCATTGGAATCTAATGTTCCTGAAGATGAATTGATTGAAGTCATATTGGAAAATGATGAACTGAAAATTGACGGAAATCTTGCTGTATGCTGGTCATCAAATCTAGAATTCACCGTAGAAAGATCTACAAAAACACTTGTAGGATCTGCAGTTAGCGGAGAGGGCCTGGTAAATGTTTATCGTGGAACAGGACGAGTACTGATGTGTCCGGTCGCACCGACAACTTCCTTGTTTGAGTCCACCAACACCATGACAGCTAAAGCTGCAGCTAAATCCAGCAATACATTTGGAAAGTAAGCGTAAAACACATTATCTCGTAAACAAACGCCGGTATAGGATTATAAAAATCCTGTATCGGCGTTATTAATTGATAAGATAAGTGGCATACCTCCATAGAAAGCGTATTCATCAAATGCTTCATTTTTATCTCCACCAACCGCTGAGTAATATTCCGCAAAACTAAGTGGATGTACTCTTATTTCATCAGCTATTTCAGATAAGATTTTTTTCATATCCTCTGCTATTTCTAGACTGAGAACTTGCCTTGTATTGGCTGTGATTAACTGTGCTAATCGGAACACATCGTTTTTATGTTTCTTTATATTTTTGCTGTCAACCTGCTCTCCATTCAGCTTGCGTTCCTTTAAATCCAGCCATGCTTTCGCCTTAAATGGTATCAGACAAGTCGGACTTAATACCGGAATGCCATCAACCATCATTTGTCCTGTTTTTAGCAATTCATAATACGCTTCATTTAGAAGAATTGCCGACAAACTGGATATTTCATCATCTATAGGAAGCGGTGTAAGAACTGCATCATCTTCCAATATAATAAAATCCGGATTTCTGGAAAATATCTCTATCATATATGGATATTCTTTGCTTTTCGGAGATGTAAAACGATAAAACTGTGCATTTCCAGTGCTTTTATTCAAATGCTCATATCCTGCTTCTTTGACATACTCCCAAAACTGCCTGCCAAACTCCGCGGTTATGGATTCAACAATCAATACAATATCTACATCTTTTGTAGCACGAAACGGTAATTCTTCGTTTTCCATAATCAAATCGCAAGCTGTCCCACCGATGATGACATATTGATTTTCAACCCCCTGAAATCTTTCCTTAAATTTTGTAAATCCGTTGACCATTACCCCTGCAACCTTCTTTCCTGCAATTCATCTACTGCTTCTTCAATTCTTTCATCGTTTGTATCTCCAAGAGATAAAACAATAGAAATATCATCAGCACTGTTATCCTCTGAAAATTGTTTTGGGCTGTATGCCCATAATTCAAGCCTTACCTGCTTATCCGGGTCTATCAATTCATCAGTCAGCAAGGTTTTATCATAATCTTTCTCACTAATTGCATAGGTAACAACTCGGCTGGGATTTAGCATTGTTTTTTCAGAAAGTGCCGTTTCCCCTGCAAAGACCATATTTCCTGTAACTTGCGTCTTATCTATATATCCTGCTTTGCGGACAGGTGTCATCAAATATCCTTTTGCTTTTTCAAATAATTCATCTCGCTTATATTTTGACTCAATAAACTTGTTGACACCGTCTTTTGCTACAAGAAACAAATCTGTCGCTTCCAACTGCTTTACTGCTCTAGTCAAGGTCATTGCTGTAAATGGAAGCACTTTTCTGGCTTCTGAAATATACAAGCGTTTTTTCTTACTATACAGATAAAACAAAAGCAACTGCTGCGTTGAGTAAACAAACTTACCTGTCAGCTTTGGCGAGACTGTGAGAAAAAGTCTGTAAATAAGATTCTTCTATGATATGCAAGGGTGGTGAGCTTACAGTTTGAGCTTTTCACCCTTGTTTTATATATAACAGTTGTTGAATGGCATGTCAAGAGCAGGCGGTTTTCCGCCTGTCTTGATCGTCGGTTTACTCGTTATTCTGGAAGACGACCTTCGTACATAATACTCAGTTCGCCATATACCTGCGCCCAGTTTCGAATCGTACTGGTCCATTTTTTCGTAGCCTCAAAAGTGGCCAGGTACAGCGCTTTTAAAAGGGCCGTATCGCTTGGGAATACGCTTCTCTGCCGATTCAGCTTCCGGTAGGTGGAATTTAGGGATTCAATCGCATTGGTGGTATAAATCACCGTTCTGACCGTCGTTGAAAACTTGAAAATTGGAGAGATGGCATCCCAGTTATCCTTCCAGCGTTTCATGGAATTCGGATATTTGGGAGACCATTTTTCAGTTACACGATCTAAGGCTGCCAGCGCTTTCTTTTCATCTGCGGCCTGATAAATGGTCTTCAGATCCGCTGCAAATGCTTTTCTGTCCTTGTCAGGGACATATTTCAGTGTGTTTCTTACCTGGTGTACGATACAGCGCTGATACTCGGTTTTTGGAAAAGCAGCAGCGATTGCTTCTTTGATGCCGGTTAAACCATCTGCACAGATGATTAATACATCTTTGACACCCCGGTTTTTCAGTTCGTTCATAACGGAAAGCCAGTATTTTGCGCTTTCGTTGTCGCCAACGCTGATGGTCAGAACCTCTTTCTTTCCTTCCGTGTTGATTCCAAGAATCACGTAAGCTGCAAGCTTTCGGATCACACCATTATCTCTTACGGAATAGTGAATTGCGTCGATGTAGAGAATGGGATAGACTTCGTCCAATGGCCGGTTCTGCCAGTCTTCGATCTGTGGCAGGATCTTATCGGTTACATCGGAAATAAAACTCTCCGAGGTTTCAAAGCCATAAATATCTTCGATGGTTTCGGAAATCTGTCGGGTAGTCATTCCTTTGGCATACATGGAAATGATCTTCTGATCAATATCAGAAATATCTTTCTGACGTTTTTTCACCACCTGTGGTTCAAATGTTGATTTTCGGTCCTGCGGCACTTCGATTTCCATCGATCCATATCGGCTGTTGACCTGTTTGCGCTTATACCCATTGCGGTAATCATCATTATCCGAACGTTCTGATTTTTCATAGCCGAGATGATCGTCCATTTCCGCTTCCATCATTTCCTTAATGGTACCGCCTAAAAGATCCTTGAGCGCATCCTGGATGTCTTCAGCAGACTGGATATCATACTCTTCCAGGAGCTGATGGATAATGTTTCGTTTTCCTTCGGTCATTTGTACTCGATGTACCGGTTTCTTTTGTCTTGCCATAATAAAAGGTCCTCCTAATGATATTTATTGTATCATAGAAGAACCTTCCAAACATTATTTTACAGAAAAAGTTTCATACTCTCTTTAAAACAAATAGAAAGTATTTACTGGGGATGTTCTGGTCAATTTGATCGGTTTATACAAAACTATTTTCATGACCAGGCTAAACGCTATGATGTAAAGCTCTATAATATGCAAGATGAGGAGTTTTAATTACTCCTCATTTCTTGCTTGTATAAACTACTATTCATGGGATTCCATATTCATACTATCGTATTATTCTGCCATCAATTTTTCGAACCAGGTATCCATGACAATGATGAACTGGCCTGCTCCTTTCCATTCTTGCAGCATTTCATCCAGAGTTTTGCGCTTCACATATTTCTGCACATACACCCAGGTGGCAACACTGCTGGCCTGAGAGATAATTCCTGCTATAATTTTACGCATAGTTTCTTCAAATTCCGCAATTTCTTCTTTTGGAACGATGTCATAGAGATCCGGAATCTGAAAATCTTCCTTCTCACAATTTTCATCCACATCAATTAGATCTGCTGTCACTCTCTTTCTGGATTCCTCAGGTAATTTCAAATATTATAAATCTTTGCTCCTTGTGTGTAATTTACAAATCTGTGTTTCTTTCCTTCCAGATATTTTTCCAAGTCAGGTGTTTTTCGTTTTTTCATGGCTTCCTCCTTGTTTCCAGAAATTTATTTGGCAGGTACGTGAAAGGATGTATTTTCTGCATATCACCAAAATGAATAATTGCTATGCCTGACAACAAAAAAAGGACACCTTCCATTGGTATTTCTACCAAAAGAGAAGTGTCCCTTTATACACTTTATTTTTGAAAAATGCTCCTCAAAAATAATCAATATTTTACTTGTAAACAAATAAGTCAAACAGTTAAGAATCCATAGAGCTCCCTATTCTGTTTCCTTATAATCCATACATCATTATTTCAATCTATACAGCTCCAGGCCGTTTCATGTAGCTCCATGTCAATCCGTGGAACCACTTTTCCTGATTGGACGTCTATGACTACCAAACCGAACTCTTTTTTCTGGATTAGTACAGCTTTGCACCAGCCGGGATGTGGTTATCAACCATCAGAAGATGGAGCTTTTCTTCTCCCTCTTCCTCGTGGATTGCACTAAGTAACATTCCACAAGAATCAATTCCCATCATAGCTCTTGGCGGCAGGTTTGTGATAGCGATCAGTGTCTTTCCAACCAGTTCTTCCGGCTCGTAATAGGCGTGAATACCGCTTAAAATCGTACGATCTGTGCCTGTTCCGTCATCCAGCGTGAACTGTAACAGCTTCTTGGATTTCTTAACAGCTTCACATGCTTTAACCTTTACAGCTCTGAAATCGGACTTGCTGAAAGTATCAAAATCAACAAATTCCTCAAATAAAGGCTCTACCTTTACCTTGGAGAAGTCGATAACTTCTTCTTTCTCCGGTGCTGCTGTGGAAGTGCTGTTTTCTGACTTCGCAGATTTCTTATCAGCGTCCAGTGACTTCATCGTCGGGATTAATTGAACAATCTCTTCCACCCTTGTCCACTGAGCTCCGTCAGGCACCGCACACATCCAAAAACTGATTTTTTTGGTCTTCCATTGAGATCCATAGAGCCCCAAGTCGGCTGTGTCTTTTGTGTAGTATAAGTTTTTATTTAATAGATGAGGAAGATATATCTCCCTCTACTTTTATGGTGCGCACATGTCCTCAAAAACATGATACATCACTAATTATATTATAATCTTTCCCTGGAGATTTGCAACAATTTCCTGCTTTTTCTCCTGTGTCGCTTCCGCATAAATATCCATGGTTGTTGTAATATCTGAGTGGCCCATGATACTTTGGATCACCTTCAAATTCGACTCATTCTCACACAGTCTTGTGCAGAATGTGTGCCTCAAATGATGAGCTGAAAAATGAGGAATAATGAGTGGTTCTCTATCCTCTTTCTCTGCTATTTCTATTTCATCTTTGTTATATGCAACTCTTGCCCTTTCAATCGCTCGATTAACTGCATTTGGTAAATATACCGTTCCGGTTGCTGTTACAAAAACGAAATTTGAATATCCATCAATCTCTTCTGAGGAAAAGCCAATGCACTTTTGGATCTCATACTCATCCAGAAAAGCATTGAACACTTCATCGATCATCGGAATGGTTCTCCGTCCTGAAATCGTCTTTGGTGTAGAAATATGCTTGACCGATTTTCTGTTTTCATCAGGTCTGTAGATAAAAGTATGATTCACACTGATAATACGCTTTTCAAAATCCAGGTCATCCCATCGAAGACCGATGCATTCACCAATTCGCATTCCTGTTCCAAGAAGGACCGTTATAATAGGTACCCATCCTTGAT